>Ga0181352_1000271_pt1 | contig 22843 bp, 34 predicted proteins | sample Fa13VDMLBSN_FD_130103 | JGI IMG/M metagenome (GOLD analysis project Ga0181352, IMG submission 130103) | Freshwater viral communities from Lake Michigan, USA - Fa13.VD.MLB.S.N | ecosystem: Environmental > Aquatic > Freshwater > Lake | place: USA: Michigan | collected 2013-09-23 | reverse complement strand
TCTGTATACTTGTAACCAAGTAACTCATTTTCGAGATTCTTCACTAAGCATTGCTGATTGCGTTCCTGATATACAGTTGGAGGGGTAAAGATAATTTCAGCATCAGGATCAAACTTCTGTAACAGATATGCACCCCAAATATCATCCATTCTTCCTACCCCAGGGAGTACGCAATAGTATTTAAAGCATGATTTATGAAGAATTGTATTTTGACTGTTAAAGGGTGCAACGGTACGTCCCTTATTACGAGCAAAAGAATATGAATCTCCTGATTTCGTCTTAAGTGATACTAAAGGTTTCTTTGTAATTCTTGTAATAGCATCAATATCAGGATCACCATCCCACAATCCTGCAATTACTTTGATGCTATTCAGATATTCAGGCTTCTCAAAGGTAATATGATTTTTCGTCTTTAGAAGAGATAGAGGAAATCCGCGATGCCATAGGTCATCATGATTAGTAGCAGCAAGAGGGTCAAATACACTCTCTTGAGTTTTCCACATATCAACGTTCAGAGAAAGCGGGTGACTAATACCACTACATAACTTAAGCCAATGATTGAGTTTGTCGTAATATGGAATATTGTCATCATCTACAGTGTAAATCCAATCCGACATTAAATGCTCCAATGCATAGAGAAAGCCAATATTACGTCGTTGAATAGTTTTCCATCCTAACAATTGTGAAATTTCAGGATATAAAGCTTCTTGTTTATCAGGGTGAAGATATATGAGCTTATCTCTACTATATAGTTGACTATCAAACAGCTCTTCATAATGGCTATGAGGAGTTTTTGTATCACCCACAACTATAAAATAGTAACCATTATTGATTGCTAGCTGTACTAGCATCTTAGTGGCTTCTGTAGGTGAATTAATAGTAGTAGTAACGATTGCAAGACTCATAATTTAACACTTTTTATTGAGTACGATTTTATATGTTCCTGGGGTAATATCAACTACTTTCACTACACTCCATGGAGTATTTTGGTCAATCCATTCTCTACTATATAACCCGACAAAGTCATCAACGCAACCCGAAGGTACTAAATCATCAAAAAGTACAAATGTTGCATCTAGAGTACTGCATGCTGCAATATTTTCAAATGCTGCAGCTTTATCCTTAAGAGGAATGTGAGGTATAACTGCATTTGAAAATATTAGATTAGGTCGCTTGGGAAGTACATTCATTAACGGATCTTTAGTAATGTCTATATTATAAAACTTCAGCTTGTCAGTCTCGTATTGCTTTGCATGTTTAATACGATTTGATGCTAAATCTACACCATATACTTCATTACACAATTGCTCAAATCTTCGAGTAAAATATCCTGATGCACAGCCTACATCTAAAAGCCTTATAACATCCTTATTGCAATAAGGAGACATATGGGGGTAGATATGTTGTTCAAACCACTCTATGGTTCTTTCAGGATAACCATTTTCGAAATCGAGATAACTCTCTTCTTCAAATACTTGTTTTCTATTATCAAAGTTCATAAATTTATATCGCTCATACCCCATGTAACAGGATTAGTAGATTTTTGAAAGTTTACTGTATATTTTAACCTATCATTTATAGGAAGATATTCACCAGGTAGTGTAATCTTACTATTGTCATGATTTAGGTGAAAGAAGTTATCTATTTCAAGACAATTAATCTCTCCTACCATATACGACTTCTTCATGAGATTGGTATCTGCATAACATCTACCTACCATCTCTTCTTCAAATCCTCGAATATTATTCCAATGGCTCTTATGAGCGAGTTGAAAGTCTCCACAACACACTGCTAATGACCATATATCTCCCGAATCACAATGCTGATCTGCATGAGGCTTTGCAGGAAATTTATTATATACTGCATGTAAATCATGAAATAGATCGATGCCGTTGTCGTATTTTAAATAGTAGTCTTTAGGTACATCTCTACGACGTGCAGTATACATACACCTCTTTGAAAGATATGGAAGAATATGCTTTATATTCTGATCAAGAAGGATATCAACATTAGTTGAGAGAACCCATGAATCTTCTGATGCTCTCTGAATACCCACATTTCGAGCTACCGTTTCAACAATAGAAATATCTTTACAATGAGGTAAATACTGAGCAATAATGTCTGGAGTAACCCGGTACTCTTTTATCTTATCACAACTTATAATACCTATACACGAGGATTTTACTTTATCAAGAAGACTAACACCATTTATAGTGTTCCAATCTACATATATAATTTCATCAACTGTATATGCTAGTAATTGTTCAAAGCAAAATGCTGCTCTCTTAACAAGATCACCACCATAATTATCATTTCTTCCGACTATAACTGCTGTTAGTTTACTCATATGTTTCACTTTGTGAATTTTGTATCATATTTTTTATGTGTGATACTGCTATTTGAATTAAATGATCTTTATTGACAGCTTTACCAGAAGATTTTTTATTTGAAGAAAACTCAACTACATAATCTCGTAGTGCTAATAAATGCTTATCTTCAAGATTATACTTTCTTCTGTACTTATCATATACTATTAATGCTGCTTGCCATTCATCACTTCTAACTAACTCTTGAAAGGATGGTCCAGTATCTTCAAACCTAAATCCATTCTCTGTCTTTATAATGTTTATATTACCTATAAATTTACTCATACTTAAATCTATTTTTCTCATACCCGAGTTTATATGCATCATTTAAAGCATCTAATACTGCTATTCGAAGGTTCATATTTACCTGTCGTGATATGAGCAGTTCACACCCTAGACTCGGAGCTTCTATACCGTCTTCAGTTATGATATATGGTTTTTCAGTACATTGAACTGGAACAAGCGTAACACTTCCAGATAGCGACGGTACTTTTGATTTTACAAAATCTAATTTAAATTTATCAGGATTCATATCTTTTAATCTGGATGCCATTCGATTTTAACTTTTATAGTTCCACCATCTCCTTCTTGATTCCAAAAATCTCGATGAGCTTGTTTTACTGCTTCAGGGAGATCATCACTTACTGCTTCAGAGCAATCCCGCTCTAAATCACATATATCTTCCCATCCATAATCCCTTTCAAATATCTTTATCATTTTTTTAGTATATCGGGGGTTTCAAAAATATTACCAATAATCTGTATATCACACTTGTTATTCTCGAGTAACATTTCTTGAAGCTCTGCAAACCAATGAAATTTATCTAGTTGAGGTACTTCAACTATAGTATTTTTATAGTCTTGTTGATTGAAGGGAGTATATGAGATAATATCTCCTTCATAAATCTCTACATTCTTCTTATCTAATAATCCTGTAAAATGCTGAATAACATAAGTATCAAATCGGATATCAGTTAAAGTCTCTACATTTCCAGTATGCTCCCACTTTAATTGTAAACCATCACAGCTCAACCAGGGCATTGTAGAGAAATGCTTAGACGTAGGACACCATACTCTAACTTTTTTATTCATAATATATACAGTAAAGAATTTAAATCATTTACAGTTTTTAATTTAAACCCAACTCCATCTATATCTTTCATTCGATATGCATGTGTTAAAGACTCAGACTCAACTAATATACCTGTAAGTAAATCTGATTTATTCAAGAAAAAATATTCACACTCTCGGTTAAAGCATATATGTAGTTTTGTAGATCCAACTTCTACAAATTCATGATCTTTAAATATTTTCTGTATTTCAAAGATTCTATTCATACTAATTCCAAACTATAGAGTCTTTATCTCTATACATCGTAATGTCTGAGTCCTTTATAATGCTATTCAACATTAATGATATGAAATTATTCTCATCATTCTCTTTTACCAGCTCTTCACTTCCATCTTTTCTCAATACGTAGCTAGATATTTTAAACATTACTACAAATTGCTGACCAGTCTTCATCCCTATATTCTTTTTAGGGTCTTTATTTTGAAAGTAAATCATAACTATTCTTTAAAGTATTCTCTGGTTGTATTTTCGAAAATCTTTCTTAATTGTGGTGTCATATTATACTTGGCTGCATTTATTTCAATCGATTTTCTAATATTTCCATCTTTATTCCGCTCTGTTGCTGCTTTCCAGTCTGCAAGCATTTCTACTAAATCGATAAGAGTCATATCTTCAACACCATTAGGCCAATGCTCAGGATGATGACGATTTTTAGAATAGTGATGAAGGATAGCAGGCTTAACTTCCTCGAGCTGCTTTTTATACTCTTCGCTTCCATATACTGTAGTTGCAAGTTTATGAGTATTTTCTGCAAAGATAGTTAATTCAGGCTCTTCAAACTTAGAATTATCATGATTCTCACCTCGATGAATGAGATCTTGAATAAAGAGATTGAGATTTTTACTAACTTTCTTTACGTGTTTGTATGTTTCTGCTAAGCAGAAGTTAACTTTATCGTTCATAATGATATGCAATTAGGGTTTGATGTTTGATTAATGTCGTATGGTGGATATTCTACTTTTATACCATACATTGATTGAAGCTCTTGATCCATTTCAACTGTCCACTTACAGGTTAGAGCTCTTTTCTTTTTAATAGTAAAGTTGGATAACTTATCAAGTATGTCAACCTTAGGTAATATACTCAATCCAAAAATTGACTTTAGAAAATTGCGCTTGTTCATCTATTTAATATACTCACAAAACTTAGATTTCCACTCTGACGAATCAAAACCCAATGCGCCCATACTCATCCAGACATATGCAGGTACTACTTCTGTATCTAAAATTTTATCAAACGATATACTAAAAATGAAAATAGTATATGTTGTAGTTTCTATGAGCCGCTGAATGAGCTTTTGATCTTCACAATATCCGCTATTGTAAGGATTTCGTCGTGAATATTCTGTAAGATAAGAGGGCCTTACCCATCTCTTAGTGCACTTAGAGTATTTTCTCGGTTTATGAAGAGTAATGTTCATAACAATCGAGTCTTTTCAACGTATGGATAAATGTCAATCTTGTCAATTGAATGAATGCCGTATTCACCATAGGGTACTAGAGCATCAAATCCTTGAAATCCTGGAAGGTGACCGTAAATATCCTCTGCAGATTTTTCATTCTTTCCTACTATTTCACCTCTTGGGTAATCCCCATGATTCTCCTTAATAGCTGCAATAACTGGCTTTATTTTTTCAAGCCACTCATTACTAATTGTAGAAATCTCTGTAACATAATCTGCATCATTTTCATCTGCAGTTACTTCGATAATCCAATCTTTTTCACGTTTTTTCATATAACCTTTAATACATCTTTAATATCCGGAACTTTATCTCCTTCGAACATACTGAGAATCTTTTTACTAATAGCATCTGTTAGTGTATGTTCATGTCTATCCATGAATTCATAGAGAACTTTATTTAACTCCATTTGTATCAATTCTTGCTCTGTAAATGGAGTTATCCACAATGTAGTTGGAGACTTCATTCGGGGGCTCTGAAAATTAAAATAATCATCATCTTCACGAGTATGATGGTCGAAACTCTCTTCGATATCAAATTTCCAACCCTTTTTTTCATACTTATCAAGCATTTGAAAGTCGGATTCAGAAAATTTAAAGTGTTTAAAGCGTTGTCTATCTATCATATTGTTACTGGTTTAATGTCATCTACAATCTTAATGGAATCTTCACTATCATCGAGGGTATATATTTTACCTATCTGTAAAGCCTCTAGCATACGTATATTGTTTTTATACTGTGTGATAGTGTAACTAGATTCAAATGCAATAAAATAAAGAGATTGACAGCTATTTTTATAGTCATCTTTAAGCTTTTGTATTAATTCCTTAAGTTCTTGTATTTTAGGTAAGATTACTGTTTCCCTATACGCCTTCCAATGAGGGTAAATTAATTGTACAATCTCGTTCGATGAGACTTCTTTATTTTCGATAGTCAATCTACCAGGATGTATAAATGGTACATCTTCTCCACAAATTCTGGTATACATATCATAGAGAGATGATTGACGGTATATTAAAGAATCAGTCATTCCTACTAAATCACAACATAGAGGTTTATCAAAGGAATTGTAATAATCCGGTGTCTTTGCGATTGTACCAGCTCGTGTAACTGGATAGTACTTAATTTTCATTTTTTAGTAGGTAATGCGCTTTCATCCATATAATAGCAGCCCGTAAAAAGCATATCAACATGGTTGAATGATGGTGGTGTATGTTTTGAATAGATATACTTTTGAATTCGTATGTCTAGTTTTTCCATTATATAGTTCAGAGAAGTTTCAGCTGTATGTATAGCTCCTGCATTCTCAAGAATTTTAGACCAATCAAACAGAGTATATCCCTCTAAGAAATTCATTTCTATAATCTTGTAGTGAGGGTATATTTCACGTAAGTAATCCATATCGATATACTTACATTGAACATAATTAGGTGGAGAACCATAATTACGATTGACGAAGATGTAGTCTTGAGTATCTCCTACTAACTTCTTATATAGTTCATCTTCTTTTTGATGATTGCGCTCAAACTTAAAATATTCAGACCAATTTGACCAATCTATACCTGCATACTTATATTTTGCAAGCATTACTGATTCATTAGGGTAGTGCTGATCAGCAGTTTGAAGGTCGAGCCATTCTATTTTATTGTGTTTATTTGCTAAACGAGGTAAAATCTCACTATGTAAGTCTACTTTAGATGTAAATGTTACACCAGGTGTTTTAATGTAGTTTTGTATCCAGAGAAACTCATTAATAACTGGCCATATTACTTCGCATCCGTACTTTTGACATATTTCTACTGCGATTTTTTGACAAAAGCAAATATCACCTAATCCAGCAGGTTGATTTATAATACAAAATCTATTCATTTTCTGAAACATTACCAATTATTGTACACTTTACTAAACTTTTATATAGTTCCTCGTCAAGTCGTCCATCTTGTAAATCACACTTTACCCATTCTCCACCACTATCCCAACATACTTCATATGTACGTTTTGTAAGTTCATTTTGTAAGATATCTCCGTCATATATATCTATTCCATCTTTGTCTCGTAATCCGGTAAATTCTTCTACTTTAAATCTATCATAACCATGTTCCTCTTTATATGCGAGGATCTCACTCAAATTGTAAGGTACACCCAAATTGTAATAAACAAATGGTGACTCTCCATATTCTTTACCGCGAGATGTTAGATACGCTTTACTGTATCTATCGAAAACTCGAACTTTTAATTCTTTACTCATTATAGCAATGGTTTAATGTATGTTAGATAGATCCAATCATCGAGAACGTCAAACTGTTTAACTCTCTGAAGATTATCTTCTATATAAGGCATCATCGATACATAATAATCGTATGTAAATTGTGATAAATCAATTCTTTTTTCAAGAAATAATATTCCTTTTTCGTTAAAGTGTTTACACACATTAGTGTGTCCCATATAAATCGGGACTGTACCTGTTGCAAAGCAGTCAAGAATCTTTTCAGTAAAATAAGTAGGGTAGGTATCATTCTCAATACATATAGAGAACATATAATCCTTTAATCCCTCTTCCTTTTCCTTTATTTCTTTAAATCCTCTACCATAGAGATCTAAGTGTGGTTGAAGCTTCTTAGCTATATTATATCTTAAAACTTGCTGTTCTGTCATTTGTTTATCGGATGCAATCATCGATATAGGCTTTGACTTTGGATATATTTGTATGTCTTTAATATACGTACCATATGCAGGACACCATTTAAAGAATGCTGGATCCCTCTCTATCAACCGATCGTTATGGGTAAGAATGAAATCAAACCGTTCTTTAATAAAATTGATATTTTCGAGGATATAATTCTCATATTTTTTAGATATAAATCTAGATTCTAAAAGCCATCCAATCCAGAGCGTACCTTTTTTATCATATCTTACGTTATTCCATATACCATCATCAACAAACACTTGAACTGGATGAGTATCTGTGTTATATGACCATGAAAAGTGCTTAGGCTTTTTCCACTCTGTGCTACTATAAGCATGCTGAAATCCACCGCCTATTAAATCTAAAATCATAATTTTACGTCAGGAAAGGTACGCTTAAACGTTGGGTATGTTGGAGTATACTTAGGTTGATTTAATACTCTATCACACTCCTCTCTAATTCTTTTTCTATATGAAGAATCGAGAGAGTGAATATTATATAAATGTATGCCTAAGATGCTTAACAAGGTAATCATCTTAATACCAATCAGATTTTATGTAGAGCGCATCACCCCAAGTTGCTCCAGCCCATGATGTTTCAACACGTTTAAAGTGATGTTTAGATAAAAATTCATCTAATTCTTCTACTTGTGCACAACCCTCATAGAGTTCATCACGATTTACTTCAGTCATGATGTAATCAATGTTTTTTAGAGTTTTTCGTGCACCTCTAAAGACCTCCATCTCAAACCCCTGTACATCAATATTGATAAAGTTAAAGACTTCTGAAGGCTCATATCTATCAAGAGGGTCTAATTGTATTTCAATCTTACCTTCAAACTTAATATTAGGATATTGAACTGCATGAACTTTAGGCTTTAATACTGAATTACTTTGACCTTGATTAGCAGTTTCAGTAAACATATCAATTTTGCAGCTAAAGGGTCCAAGACCTTTATTAACAATAAAAAAGTTTTCAAACTTCTCTTTATAATTATGTGCTTCAACCTTTTGTTTAAGAGTCTCAAAGGTATCCGGATGAGGTTCAAACATCAATACTGATGTAATGGTAGGTATTTGAAGATATGCTTCTATTTCTTCTCCAAAGTGTGCGCCAATATGGATAACACCCTTAAGGTTCATCTCATACTTTTTAATACAGTGATTTAAATCTAGTAACATAAAATTTAATAATTGAGTTTAATCCAATCTTTTCTAAAAACATCGTGGAAATCTTTCGGTCCATCTACCCCGAACCATTTTGTAGGTGCAACTACATATCTCGGGTTACCTAAATATGAACCCCACCAAGAGAATGAGCTGTTGCAGATTACTAAATTATCACAAAGAGATAATCCACAGAGATCTTCTAACTCAGATGAGCCATTGAAGAATATAACGTTATCATTTTCCTCAAAATTAAACTCACTAAATACTGAATTAGGGTCATCAGTAAAGAGAAGTATTCCCATCTTCTGATCTTTAATTTTACTCCGAATAATTCTAATAGCATCCTTGTAGTAAGATGGTGGGCAAAGTGGATGGGTAGACGAATAAACTTTATAGTCACCGCGACGAACATGAATACCAATGAGAGAATCGTATCCGAGTCGTTCTTTTATCTTTTGAATACTTGATACTACTTTTGAATAAACATCATTCGGAACAGAGAATAACGTGTTCTGTATATATGCTCGCACTGATTCATCACTAAAGTACTTCTCTGATTGAAAATACCCATCTAGAACAATATTATGCGTCGTGTCTAATAGGGGAATCTCGGTATATGAGAACTTAGGTTCACTATAAGTCTTAAAGTTCTCCATATTCACTCTCTTTTCAGGAATGTTTTTAAAGAGGGTATCTTTGTAGCGATTCGGATTATGTCCCTGTATACAATAATGCTGCAGATTGTAGTTAACGCCCCAATCTAATCCATGCTTTTGCGCATATGCATAGGTTGTTGCAATCTGAAACATCTGATTACCGAGACCGCCTTTAAGGTTGGGTATTACAATTTTATTCATTTTTCCAAGTTTGTATATATTCTTTTAATTCTGAAAATCCCATTTTCTCAATCTTAGTGCATTCTGCACGATTGTGTTCGTAATAAGGATTATGTTCTCGAGGAGATGCACCTTCACCGCTATGGGGCATATGAAAGAGTGGTGAATTAAGATCTGAAAGCCTTACAACCTTATATCCGAGACCATACACCCTATGACCGATTTCATTATCTTCATATCCCCAACCAATAAAGTTTTCATTATAGCCTCCACACTTACGGAAAAGATCTACTTTTGCTACAACACATCCACCCACAGAATTATAGTGACCTACTAAGATGTTTTCATCTTGCCAATTTACTGGCATTCCTGGTTTATAATGACTTAAAAGAGTTGATATTTGATAACCTTCATTTTCAAACTCTCGCTTAAGCTTAAATGATAAGCATATAAAATATCCATTATACGGATAGCATAAACAAGCTTCAGAGTCTGATTGTAATTCAGTAACAGAATCGAAAATTTGTTGAGGATTTAAAATTGCATCTACATCATGAAAGACAGCATAGTCTGTCTTAACGAGTGAGAGACCATAATTAAATGATTTACACTTCTGCCAAATACCTTCATTTAGACGAAATCTATAGTCACTATTAGGAGAGAGATAATGACAGTATGTATCATATACTTCTTTAAATCTCGGTTCTGTATCATCTTCAATAAAGATAAAGGGTATGTCATTTTCTTTAGAATACTTACTAAAGAAGACAATAATGTTGATAAGGTTTTGACGTCTTTCTTCCGTATCAAGTCTTACATGAAATATGTGAGTAATATTACTTTTCATTTAATTTCATATTCTTGAGTTGACCGATTACTATTTCTTCTCTTTCAACAGGAATTTCCCAGGGATAATAGCCTATGAGTCCTTTAACTCTCTCTGCGCCTTTTGAAATATTAGTACGCCAATCTTCACGAGGTCTAATTACTGAGCTATCTTCTGAACATGCAATTTCAGAGAGATATTTTTCAGAATCGGTTATATCAGGAATCCACCAAAAGGGTGTACATAAACCTTCTTTATAAATTTCATAGGTATGAAGGCAATGTTCCCAGGCATTGACAAGTTTCTCGTCCATAAACCCTACTTTATCAAATACAGACCTATGATAATAGCAGAATGCACCTACACAATGTTCATAGAGGCTAACACTAACACCATCTTTATAGTTCAGTGTGAGCTTTGGGTTTGCTTTCTTATTTAACTTATTGGCTGGTCCGTGTAATGCATAACAGAAGTGCTTTAATCCTGAAATATCACTTGCTTCAATATATGCAGTAAACACATCTTTATTCTTAATTAATATGTCATCCTCAATAACAAAAAAGTGTTCTACATCTGTCTTATGGTAAAGTTCTCTCAATCCATTATTTTTTGCAGTAGCAACGCCAAAATTGCGTTTGTGATTAAGAGTAGTAGTTTTACAGAAGCTATTAGCCATATCATCTTTCCACTCTCCTATCTCAAATAATTCTTTACAATGAGGGTAAGGTGTACCATCATTTACAATTACGATGTTGTTAAGGACATCTCCACAATCTGTGTCAATTATTGATCTTAAGACTTGTCTGAAATACTCAGGACGATTGTATGTCACTATTACTAATCCGACGTTCATATCAATTATTATATACAAATTTCCAAATAATGCTATGAAAATTATTTTACATATTTACATTAAGCCTGGAGAGAGTTACATTAAATATTTGTAGATGTCAAAACCAAAATTTGAGGTTAAAAAACCTTATAAATTTACGGACACTCAGAATGCATTTCTGAGGGTGGCAATGGATGAATCTACTAAACTTATCTTCATAGATGGACCTGCAGGAGCAGCAAAAACATTCTTAGCAGTATATGTTGCACTAAAGTATCTCTCTGAAAAACGCTATGATCATTTACTTTATATACGATCTATAGTAGAAAGTGCACACAAACAATTTGGTATATTACCAGGTGCAGAAACTGATAAATTTAAACCTTGGACTATTCCTCTCTTGGATAAGATGGATGAATTAGTCAATAAAGAAATTGCTGCAAAGCTGTTTATTGATGAGAAGGTAAAGTGTATGCCCGTAAACTACTTGAGAGGGAGTACCTTTACTAATAATGTAGTTATTGTTGATGAAGCTCAAAATAATTATTTTGATGAACTTCAAACTGTATTGACACGAATTGGTGAAAATAGCAAAGTGTTTGTAATTGGTGACACGATGCAAGCAGATATCGGTTCTCACTCTGGCTTTAAGAAGGTATTAGATGCATTCGATACCCCTGAGAATGTTGAGAAAGGTATACATGTATTCAGATTTACTGAAGAAGATATCAAGAGAAGTGAAATTCTCAAACATATCATAACTATTCTAAAGACAATCAAAAAATAATAAATATTACTATATGGATAGTGATTTACAATTAATCGCGGAAGAATATGAAAAAATATCTAAACTAGGAGGGTCTAGTACTCCAGCACAAAGTATAGATACAGATACTCTGATATTGTCTCAAAAGATTTTTAAAGAAATGAAGAGTCATCAACCTGATATAGACACTAAAACAGTTGATCGGATATATTTAGATCTTAGAACAGTTGTAGTAAAGTATATCTCTAATCTTTAACATAGTAGATCAGACTAGGGAGGCGTTAGATGTGAAAGTCTAACGCCTTTTTTAATCTCACGAGGAATTCTGCTTTAGTAGTCTTGTGCTTAACGAATTCCTTCTTAAGGGCATTGATGAACTCATCAGAAACATTAAAGTTACGAGGATAAAACACACGCTTTGTATGCTTTATAGACTTAAACTGCTCATTTAGAACTTTAGATGCCTTCTGATTAAATTCATTCATATCTACCTATATTTATTTAGAAACTAACTCTCTTTCGAGGTTTTGAGTCTCGTAAGGATCTAAAATACCGGAAGATTCATGAACATCCCCATCTGCATCGAGATAGAGCTTAACCATTTCAATTCTTTCGAATGGTTTTCCAAATATTTCAATCCATGCAGGCTTATCATCAGGTACGTAAAACTTAGAATTTTCTTTTTGCCATTCACGGCCAATAGCTTTAAGAATCATATCTATATCGCTACGAAAAACTGGATCAATACTTCTAAATCCATCTGAAACCAATTCAACAGGGGCTACTCCAGTGATAGGGAAGAAAAATATAACATCAATCTTGCGCAGACATTCTTGGCACTTAGCTAAGGATTGTTCAATAAACTTATCATCGATACCACCCTTACCATTTTCATAGAGCCAAAGAGTATATGCAAGATTGTCAATCGGGCATCGATCAATAATAACATTATCTACTCTTCGATCATACTGACTGTAGCACTCTACAATAGAGTCAAGAATTGCTTCTTGAGTTTCTTTAGTCGCATTCTCAGAATGAGCGATGTTTTTTACTTTTAAGAAGTCTCGGTAAGACTTTTCTGGAGACTTATAGTTCTTCCAGGTATTTTTGAAGTCGGTAATGAAAGTAGTTTTACCTATACATTGAGTTCCAGTTGCTGATATAATCATAATTCTATTTATCGTCGTTGAAAAATTTTAAAAGTACTAAAAACATTCCCATAAAGGCTCCGCTAATATAACTTATCATCCACCATAAAAAGAGCTCCTTTTGACATGCTGTATATGCAATACCGCAAAAGTTAGAAAAGGTGTATAGGATTAAAAATAAGTAACTTATATCTTCAGTACTTTTTGTCTGTACACTCTTTATTATTTGTGGTAAAAAGGATACAAAGAATCCTGCTGTCATTAAAAGGCCAAGGGTTTGTTCCAACATATTATTTTATACTCTAAGAGCTTTATCCCACAACATTAAGTGTAATCGTGAACTAAAGCTATAGCCATACTTCTTACACCATTCTGCAGTTTGCGTGCAGTTTTGAATCAATTCTTCACGACTACCGCAGCAGGGCATCAAATACACTTTACTTCTCATCAAATTAAAAGGTGTGATGTAATTATCTTCAATTTCTTGAATGTCTGCTTCAGACTTTACTACAAATTTGAAGCAAGAATTTGCTAAAGAGTGAAACTCTAATGCCTTTTCATTGTATCTCTTTATATAGGGGTCACCATTAGATGCTAACTTAGGTGAGACAGTAAATGTTGCCATTGCTTCTCTATCCCAAAATTCATTAGGTACTATAGTTCCGTTAGTTTCAAAGTCAATATGAGGTAAAAATCCATATTTTTCTCTAAATGCTTTGATAAATTCTATCAATGGCTTCTCTCTAATAAAAGGTTCACCACCAGTGATTTTAAATATTGCATGGTCATCAATAAAGTTCTGAACAAAGCCTTGTTTTTCGAAGATTTCAAAGAGTTGATCGAAGCTTACTCTATTCTTTACCGACCATGAGATATAACTGTCACATCCGTGTGGTGAACCGGGAGATGCAAATCCCTTACATGTTAGATTACATCCGAAGAGTCTCATGAAAACAGAAGGTTTGCCGACATATTTGCCTTCTCCCTCTAGAGTATAAAAAATCTCTGGTTCATTGTTAACACCTGCGAGTAACAAAAAGTCTTCTTTCATATCGTATAATTAAGAATATAAGTGTCGATTATTTAAAAGCCACTGGATTGCTTCTTCTTTTTGGTTTTCTGTGAATTTTTCGTTTACATCCTTGAGAATTTTACCAATCGTTGGCCCGTGAGAAATTTTCAATGTCTCTATTACATCGTGACCGGTTATAGCTCTGTCGATCTTTTCAATAAAGTTGATATCTTCTAAAATCTCGTCAATTTTATCCTCAGAAAGTATAATCCTCTCAAAATGCCACATATCTAAAGGTGGTTCTACAGCCTTGCATGTAAAAGCAATTTGAATGACTGCATTAAGAGTCTCGGGCTTTTTCTCAATTGCTTCACGTGCATTCTTATTTAGAGGTATAACTGCATTTGTTACTTCTCGATTACCATTTGACCATAATTTGTGATTAAACCGGGTTGATGAAGTAATAAAGTTGGCAACACCTTGCCAGGTAAAGAGGTCATCAACATTAGGGTATGGTAGACTTAAACCTAAAATGTTAAGTGCTGTAATAACTTTATCAGTTAAAAAGATATTATGCCAATTTCCCTTCTTGTCTTTCACCCTTTTAAAGAGTCCTTCATTAGTCCATTTATATCCAATTGATCGAGCAAATGAACCTAAGCAGGCAGAGAGGGTGGTTCCATATGAGAAGTAAAATAGGTTAAACTCTAACTTGGTATGCGAAATACTAATGAAGTCTACCATGTATTTTTCACCAAATGCATTATAAACAGTCATTAATTGATGACCATTAGATACAAAATCGCTTACCTTTTGAGAGTTAGTTATTTGCTGTCTCCAATCTGTATTAAAGGGAACAAACAAAACATCTAAGTCTCCAATCGTAGACTTTCCGCATGCGCGCGCTTTCTTTTCTTCATCAATAAAGTAGCATACACCAACAGAAGTAAATTCTTTATCTACATCTTTAATTACATTACGCACTAAAGGTGTAGGAATTCGTTCGGGCTGGCGCTCTTTCGGTAGATGCTTAAAGGCACCCTTTTCATTTAGACTTTCACTGTTCATTACAAATGGAAGTATATGCTATTTTAATTTGTTCATCAACAAATTCTTTAGTTATCTCTTCTTTCTTCTCAATTTTTGAGATTATAACATCTTTAACTTTCTGGAGTACTAACCCGATATACTTCTTAGTAATACTAATTTCGGGTACTACTTGAAGGACTCTTTCTCCAGTAACGTACTCTCTTAAAGTCTTATTGAAATCCTGACCTGCAGATGCAAATCTTACCTTTTCTTCTGCATCAGAGATTCGCTTGTTGAACTCATTTATATCAAAGTGTGTTGATCCGCGCGATGCTTCATCCATATATGACACTTCTTTTAATGCAGGCCAAAACTCAGACTGAATTAAAGGAATTAGCGTCTTGAGTGAAAGGGTATCAAGATTATGCACTAACATGTGCTTCCCGCAGCAAAACTGAATTAAATTAATCTGGGTGTTAGCCAGCTTTAATCTTGTTCCAATTTCTGCAAACATCTGCTCTCCGCGAGTCTCGTGACCGTAATACGTATGCTTACCATCTTTTAATCTATATGCAGAGGGCTTACCAATGTCATGGAATAATGCTGCAACGTTATAAAGGGGGTTATTAGTCTTACTTGCTTTTAATACTTCAATAACGTGACCCATTACCGAGAATGCACCATAAAGAGTTTGACCACCTTCAGGATGGTGAATTCCATTATGCATGTATCCCTTAAAATTTGCTACTTCAGGAAATAGAATGTCGAGTATACCAAATACATCAAGCTGAGTAATAAACGTAGCAAGAGCAGGTCCTGATTCTGCAACCTTAAACAATTCATCAGTAATCCTCTCTTGAGATATGTTACGCAATAAATGTTTTGTTTGCCAGATACCTTCACAAGTCTTAGGGTCAATATTCAGATTGTATACAGCTGCAAACCGAATACATCTCAAGATGCGTAATGCATCTTCAGTGAAGCGATCTACTGGGTTACCTACACAGCGGAGAATATGGTTATTTAAATTAGTTAATCCATTATTGAAATCAACTAAAACACCATAAACATTAATACCCATGCTATTAATAGTAAAGTCTCTCCGGGTAGTATCACCTTTGAAACTCTCAATTAAATGTACATTATCTGGATGCCGATTGTTCGAGGTACCAAATTCTTCACGAAAGTGAGACACTTCAAAGGTTACACCAGGCTTCCAAGTAACTGTCACAATTCCAAAATCTTTTGATTTACCGATATCGTGACAATGAAACTTATGTACGAGATCTTGAACGGGTATATTTGTACAAATATCAACATCTTTAATAGGAAGACCTAATAAGATGTCCCTTACACATCCACCTACGATATATGCATCATGCTTTGGAAATGAGAATTTGAGAGAAAATAAGAAATCAAAAGCATTGGACAATAAAGTATTGTTGTATGCCTTTAAAAAGTCTCTAAACTCAAAAGCTGTATCAGAATATGGCCTGACTATGTCGGTGAATTCAATAGCTTCATACCTATCAAGCATGTTCTCAATGGTGATTTTTGGTACATTGTGAATATTGCGTTTAGCAAATACATCAATTATGTATTCACGGCGGGCATTAATACGAGCCATCTCATCAAGAGTTAGTCCATGTATCGTAGGATCATTATACCTCCGTGCAAGACCTTTAAATTCAGACCATAATGGATCAAAAGATTCAGCAATTACTACTGTATATCCGTTCTCTTTTGCAATTTCAACGTAGACGTCTACTGCTCTTTTAAGAATATTGGTATTATCTACTACAATAGGTGTAAGATTTGCAAGAGCAGCATCTTTAACGCGCTGCTCGTTCCACCTATGAGCTTCTCCGAGACGGGTAATGTCGAATTCATACAAAGGCCCCCAAAAGTCATCTGTAGAGAAGATGCACTCTTTAGGTGCAATATTATGCGCAAGGGTGGATTTACCTGATCCGGGTACCCCTCTCATGATGTACATTGTCTTGTTAAAATTCATGCACTAATTGTACATGTCACATTTAACAATTTCAATATATTATTCAGATTAAATTGTGGTGGAAAATCATTTTGAAGATTTTCAATAATTCCTTGAGAGAGATGCTCTCTAACTAGAGTGCCTGAAAGAACTCGTTCTGATTCTTTTAGAATTACAGACTTTAGGTTACCACTATATTTTGAAATGCTCTTAAATCTATCTTGATCCTCTTTATCAGCATATAAGGATATCTGATAATGATGATAGTTTGAGTCTGCATTCCACTCTTCTATCATTTCATATGTATCTCTTACTGGTGTTACTTTACAAATTATCGGTATGATGTTAGTTAATTCATTACGATATGTATCCCATACATCGTAAGACTGCTTACCAGTTATACCATCTCGCTCCTTTGATGAGATAAGAATATAAACCATATCATTCTCATCTGCAGCTTTTTGTGCTGCTAAGAAGTGTCCCTTATGAGGGGGCTTAAAGGCACCAGGTATAATACCTACTTTCATTATTTTTGAAGTAATTTTTTCAGATTAGGGATTGAAGTATCATTTTTCAAATACTCCGTTTTAAATTCATCATTGTCGGTGTTATTAACTTGCTGTAATACTGGATTATCAGAAGCTATACCCGCTTCAACATCTTCTATCTTATCTGGTGTGGTAGTTACTATACCATTAACTGCACTAGCAGGAGGAGGATTAGTTATGATAATGATCTTAACCTCACCCGCACACTCTTCAAGTACATAACCTTCATAGCACGAAGCTAGGTTAGCGGGATCAGACTTAAGCTTAACTCTTCTGAGGTTAAGTTTGCTGTATTGCTCTGCTATTAATTTATTAATATTCATGTAATTATTTAATTGATTAATTTAGCGATGAATTTATAATAATCAATGTAATATATGGAACTCGAAAAAATACCCTATGCAAATGGAAATAAAGAGAGGACTCCCGTGGAGCTCGAACAAATTGTTAGTCGTGCTGAAGTGGCATATGAGCAATTTCTCGATGCTCTCGCAATCGACTGGAGAAATGATCCTCATTCTAGCAATACTCCTCACAGAGTCGCTAAAGCGTTCGTAACAGACATTATATCGGGATGCTACACAAAGCCACCGAATGTAACAGCCTTCGATAATATCGAAGGTTATAACGGTATGGTATGTCAGAACAATATCAAACTAACATCCCTGTGTTCTCATCATCATTTAGCCTTTACAGGTATTGCTCATGTAGCTTATATACCCTCTAAAGAAGGTAAAGTGATTGGTTTAAGCAAACTTAATCGAATTGTAGATTGGTTTGCTCGGAGACCTCAAGTACAGGAGTCACTCACTCAGCAGATCTTTAATTATATCGATGAGGTGTGTGAAGGTAACAAGGGTGTTGCGGTATTACTTGAATGTGATCATACTTGTTGCTCAAATAGAGGAATTAAACATGATTCAACGATGAGAACAGCTCGCATGTCTGGTGCGTTCTTAGATAATAATGATAATTCGAGAGCAGAGTTTTACAAATTTGTAGAGTTCTCGAAGAGTAAGTAAATTACTTAGACCAGATAATCGTAGATTTGCTCTTGGTGGTTGGTAAACAATCATCAGGAGCAAATATTTTTTTGTTAAAAAAGAAGTAATCCTTCTGCTTTAGATTCCAATCGAGCTCTTCTCTGTACGGATAATAAGCGTGGTATATAAGTTCAGAACAACTAAAGTACCTCTTATTATTGCCTCCTTCTTCAAATATGAAGTCATAATCATATGGTGAACCTAATTGCTTTACTGCTCTCTTAACTGCAGTAGCTCTCTTATATACATCTAAAAGCGGTCTAATAATCGCAATCTTATCACATCTCATAAAGGTACAGAGATCAATATACTGTACATTAGGGGTCATTGAGTGTATGATCTTTTCTTTATCTATACACATTGCTGCATGACTATAGGTTCCAGGAATAAAGTAGCCATCGAGATAGTTGTCATACCCTCTTAAAAGAATATCTCCTGGTTTAATGAGGTCTTTTACGATATAATAATCCGATCCTTTGATGAGGTAGCTCCCAGGATCATAGACTACGAAGAAAGGATACTTAAAGACCTTAAAGTGTGCGAACCTTTTAAGGAAAAACGATGTTATCTTATATCGTAAAGTATCCACATAAGTATTTAGCTCTGGATGGAGAATTTTTTCTTGTATTCATTAATCTTTTTATTAAAGAATGCAACATTTTTATCTGCACGAGCTCTATACTCTGTAACACTTTCCTTCAAAACATCTCTATTAACAACAGTTTTATGCCATACGTCCTTATATTCATGAGGAAGATGTATAAATGTGGGATATTCTTGTCGGTGAATATTGAAGGGTTCAAGTGAACATTTATGAAAGAAGTGAGTGTCTTCACCGCCCCACGTTTTAAAATCTTCGTCGAAGCCTTGAACTCTATAGAAATCCCGCTTCATTAAACCACAATTATCATATCCTTTATTACGAGCTGTATTTGTATCTTCATCAAAACATATTGGAAAAAATACATTACTATAATCAATGGCAATATTTGCACTTTTAATAAACCCCTCATCAAACTTCATATCACAATCTAAAAAGAGTAACCTATTAAAGTTAGATGATAATACACCTAAATTTATCATCTTAGACTTATTAAACTCTTCATTAAAGTGAATAATGTAAATCGGAACCTGCAATTCAGTATTAATATAGCTTGTTATAGGCTCAGGTAATTCTTTATATGTAGTAACAATTATGAGTTCAATAAGGTTGTTAACTATTGATGTATTAATGGATTTAAGGAGGGGTAATATATCTCTATTGTGATGAGTAACAATAATAGACATATTGTTATCCTTCTCTTTATAAATATCCTTTATTCTTAAAAAATTATCTGAAACTTCAGTAGAGGTATACTGGCTATCAATGTTATCTTGATGTAGCCTATAACCATATGTATAGAGAGGTAAATAGCGTAGATTTGTTACACATGCTAACTCATTTATAATTTGTTTATCTGTACAGAATTTATTACTTGCATCATATCCCTTTGAGAGGTTGTATACATCAGCCTTAAAGGTAAGAAAGTGAGACACGCAATCTTGTTTATAACCGCTCTGTTTATTATTAAATTGATATATCCATTGCGCAGGAACAACCTTATCTGAATTGATGAAATAAAAGTTTGTGTATATACAACCTACCCGTATATCTTTATTATACTCTTCATTTATCTTCTCGAGTGCTTGATTGTTAGTTAATTAGTCGTCACCATCTAAGATGCAGATAATATCACCAGGCTTCGCTAAAGAGCATCCTAACCTCTTAGAATATCCAATACCGCGATGCTGATCATTCTTAATAATACGAATTCCTTGAATAGGATATTTCTCTATTATTTCTTGTACTACTAAGCTTGTTGAATCTATAGAATTATCATCTATCACTACAATATTACACCTAAAGTGGGTCTGTCGTATGATACTACTAATACATTCACCTATATACTTTTCAGCATTGCGACATGCAACAACTATATGAAAGTTATTGATTTCAATATGCGCTGGTTGATTGTAAAACTCACTAAAAATTGTCTCATCGCCTTGTTTAACTATTAATGCTTTAAAGTCTTCTTTATTACCTGGAAAGGAAAATTTGTAACTAAAACACTCCTTAGAGGATTGTAAAACTTTTGAAGTGTGAAAGGTCTTCACAAATGCGCGGGTACCGTTGATTTTATAAAGGTCTAAGTATATTAAGGGGCTGAAGTCATTAATGTTGGATACTGGTATATTAATTTCAAATGTCATTTTAAAAAGTGTGCTTGAGAAAATTCAGCTCTATCAATAAATTTTAACTCGAGTTCGTTATGTGTTACGACCCACCCTTCACCTTGAGTTTCTTTATCATTGATAAAGCTCTTTCCATCTTTCAAGAAGTGAGTGTTAATCTTTGTAATTTTATTTAAAATGTAATACTTAATACGCAAGAGGTTAATAGCGGTCAAAACAAACATTCTCATATCCTTCTGAGGTATATTAGCTCTATCTATATATGCTGATGAAAACCTTCGTGTTATCTCATTAGCATGCATTTCTAGCAATACATCATCCCACCAGCCCTCACCTAGCTTTAAAGTACTCCTTGCATATGAATGTATATTATATTCACCTAATTGGCTACAATTTCCGTGGTGGAGATAATCCTTTATCTTGTTTGATATATAGGTACGGGAAGACTTTTCAATATGTTCATTACATAGAGGTGTGTCTATTCTTGGTAAAAGATTGTGGAGATCTTTATATGTTGATGATATGGTATTTGCTTTACTAGAACATACAAATACATCTGAGGTAGATTCTATGTTGCATGCAAATAAGCCTTTATACTTTTCAAGTTGAAGTGCCTCTTTATCTGATCTATTAATATATGCTGAATGTATGCATATACCTACTACGCTATCCTTTAAATCTTTATCAGTTGTCTTATATACGACTGTATTAGGTTGAAATATAAATTGATCAGCGGAAGTATGTTTCCTAATATAGGGGTGTGCGAAAAGAATATCACATTGAAAGATAAGATCATTATCATCTGCTATGGTTTTAAACCATTCATTGAGATATTTAAAAATACAGGTAAGCTTTTGCCTCAAACTTATTCTATCATCACCGGGATAATGCTTGAATATATCCTCTACGCTATAGATAAATTTAGGTGATGATACAGAGACTCCTGATTTAGTTGCGATGAAGAATTTACTGTTGAATTTGTTGATCCCGAATATAATCATAATATTACCATCAACCTTATGATTTACTGTGGTATTTAAACCTAGAGATATATCATCTATAAAGGATTGTAGCCTTGGTAGGTTCCTATAATCCAAAAAATAGTCTTCAAAATGTTCAATATGTGTAAAGAAATTACTCATTTCATTGAGATACTAATTCCTTTATTTCGATCATCAACATCTAACTTAGCATAGAACTTATCTTTTTTAGCGTATAAAAATTGAAATGTAGATATAAGACATTCTGTTATAGATTTCTTATGTGTATTAAACACTGCTATTTCATATGTCTTAGGATTTACTAAGAATAGGAAATCGAATTTGGTTACTGCTCTATAAGCAGTAAGCTGTATAGCCCATATTAAAAAGACTAATAATTCTCTATCTTTTTCTATTGAAAGTTTTTGCTTTATTCCATACATCTTTTCTAATAGCCTCAATCCACTTAATAACTCTAATTCTTCATCTACATCTAATTGTTCGGTACGAGTGAATGAAAGTATCTTTAAAAATTGCTCTTCAGTTAAATTATTCTCATACATTAAGCAGGTGTAGACACACTCAAGCCATTTGACTCGAGTAACCCCATCTTTGATATCTTTAATGTCCTGACGATAGTTAAAATATTGATTGATATTCTGAAGTAGTGTTTTGGAATTTGGTATCTGCTGAAAATCAATCATTATAACTGGAAATGATGATGTTTCGAGATTGTGCTCTAGTGGATAATTACTCTTCTTTTTTGCAAACTGTGTGAGTATCTTAGAT
>Ga0181352_1000270_pt1 | contig 22975 bp, 4 predicted proteins | sample Fa13VDMLBSN_FD_130103 | JGI IMG/M metagenome (GOLD analysis project Ga0181352, IMG submission 130103) | Freshwater viral communities from Lake Michigan, USA - Fa13.VD.MLB.S.N | ecosystem: Environmental > Aquatic > Freshwater > Lake | place: USA: Michigan | collected 2013-09-23 | reverse complement strand
TGAGATAGTAATCACTGATGTTGTTAGTGGTGGAAATCTTATTTCTGGAACATATCAGTTTGCTGTTCAGTATTCTGATCCAGCTGGTAATCCATTTACATCCTACTACTCAGTTACCAATCCCACACCTATTGCTGATGAGTTTATCATATCAGTTAACTTTAACTACCCTGTAGGAAAGTCTATTGTTGTTACCATTGACAACCTTGATACAACTGGACAGTTTGAATATTTTAATCTTGCTGTAATCAAGACAATCAATGGTGTAACATCTGTTGATCTTGTTGGTACATACTTTATTGACAACAGTATTAGACAGATTACATACACAGGTCAATCAACAATTGTTCTTGACATTGCTGACATCTTTGAGAAGTTTCCATTCTATGAAATTGCTCAAGACCTAACAGCTGTACAAGATGTTCTTGTATGGGATCAGTTAACATCTATTGATAGAATTAATTATCAACAAATTGCTAACAATATTGATTTGCTATGGGAGACTTGGAGAATTCCTCCAACAGAAAACTATGCAAACGAAATAAACGCAACGAACTTAAGAGGATATCTTCGTGATGAAGTGTATGCTTTTGAGATAGTATTCCTTCTAAAGAATGGAAAACAAACAGATGGTTTCCATATTCCAGGAAAAGCTATTACAGCGTATGAACAATTGCTACCAAATATTCCTGATACAGATCCAGACTTTATAGGACAACCAGACCCATTAACACATGATTCACCGTATTGGAAGATTTATAACACAGCTTCTGTCACAGGATTCTCTCCAGAATATTCACCAAATGATGCTTACAAGGGACCATATCAATTTGGCGAATTTGCCTATTGGGAATCTGCTGAAGAATATCCATGCAACACAGACGTGTGGGGAAACCTTGCAGGACAAAAAATTAGACACCACAAGTTCCCAGATGTAAACATCTCACCTATTTATGAAAGTAAAATCTTCTCCGCGCCACAAACAATGGTGATGGGGAATGACGCTGTTTTCCCTATTGGTGTAAAACTTGATCCTTCACAAATACTAAATTTAATTCAAGTATCAAATCTTACAGATGATCAGAAAGCTGACATTGTAGGATTTAAGATTGTTCGTGGTGATAGAAGTGTTAACAAGTCTATTGTAGCTAAAGGCATTCTTAGAAATGTTGGTGAGTATCAAAGAGAAGATCAATCTTTTTATTTTCCCAACTATCCTTACAATGATCTTAATGATGATCCATTCCTTACAACAACAAACAATGCTTACCAGAGTGAGTGCAAGCCATTTGATATATTCATTACTAGCCTAGGCAGTGATCCAATTACTGGTGATCCACTGGCTAGAATTCAATATTATGCTTGTGAGAACAATAAAATTGTTTACAAGGATTACAATTCTATACAGGAGGATCAAATCTGCTCTGTTGGAAAGCCAACATTTATTATTGGTGGAGGTGATGTAGGATATGCTGACTATGATGTATATGAATTAGACGATTATTTCACTGGTACATTCACAGCATCTTATGATGATAGATTTATAGGACCAACAATTCGAAGTGTTGGTCAAACAGAAGTTACTGTAGAGGTAGTTGCTGATACAGCAGTAATATGTACAGCCAATTGTGCAACTTCTCAAATAAGACTTATATCACGAGTGAGATCTGGAGCAAATTGTGGTGGTACAACACTACTTGATGGTTTTAAAGATGAGAACAGATACAGACAAATCTTTAACTCTCCAGAGACATCATTTGGTCAACCATTCCTAGCAGACATTCTAAAGCTAGAAAGTGTAATGTTTGGTACAGGTAAAGCTCACTTTGTAGAAGTGAGAGACAATGCTAAATACAAACTGCTCACTGAAGCTGCACAGAAGGCTGCTCTTGATAGTTCTGCTAGACTTGGAGGTATCACTACATCATTCAGTGCAACAGCCATGTTCACTGCATATCAGTCTTATTTGACTATCTACGTTAATGGTATCACTAGAAGAAACTACGCATACTCATTTAACTCTATTGCTGATTACAACTATGGTGTAGGTGTTCCTGATAATCAAGGAATCAAACAAAGAGAACTTGATATATCTAGATACTTAATCCCAGGTGTACAAGCTCTTGGTGATGATCTTCCAATTAATAACTGGAACAGAGAAAGCTCTGTCTTTGTGAAAACAAACGAAGACACTACAGCTCTTCCCTATCCTAACCAGAGTCCAAACATGCTTTCTGGAATAACAAGTATTGTTTCAGATAGATCAAGATTCACCATTTCAGAAATAGGAAACTGCTCAACACCAGCTAAAGAAGAACCTATACAGGTTGTTTCATATTATGCATCACTGAAAGATATAATCATCAATCAGTGGGGACAAATCTATTCATACGAAACAATTGATACAGGTTATCAATACATAATTAACTCACCTAATCCAACCACTACAGTGTTTGGTGGTGATACATTCATTAGCAGATTCGCATTCAAAACAAAGCTTCCATTCTTTATTGACAATAGAGTGAATGCTCCAGATGATAGTGACATCTTCTATGATGAGATAGGTAATGTTGCCTATCCTAGATACTGGCACTCTGCGAGATCAATTCTCGAGAACTACAGCATTCCTGGACAAGGGGTGATGGCAAACATCATTTCTTACAAAGCACACAACTTTGACTGTCCTAATGAAGTGGGAACAGATGTGATTGTATCTACATCTACTACCACTACCACTAGTACAACTTTCCCTCCAGGCGGTTCTGGAGAAGTGACACCAAGTTCAACCATTACATATTATGATGGTTACTTCTATTTGTTTGCTTATGGTATTCCAAACTTCTATTGCGAGAGCTCTTACAATCTTGATTTAAGACAAGCTTTCAACAATAGAGAAGGAGACTTCTGGCCACATGTTAGTACAGACATTCCAGATGATTGGGTTCAGGAAAGTTTTGTGCCTATTGCACAGGACAACACCTACTTCTATAACACCACATTCTCTAAGCAAAACAAAGAGAATACATTCACCCATTTGCCTCCTGATTGGGAATCAAGACTTTGTTTCACAAACTATCCATTCAGAACAATCTATTCTGATGCTCAGAACATTGATGCTGACAATAGAGTGAACAACTGGCTTATCTATAGGGCTATTTCTTACTTTGATTTTCCACAGAACTATGGAAATCTTGTAAGCTTAGATGGCATACAGAACAAAGCTATTCTAGCCAGATTTGAGAACAAGTCATTATTGTACAATAATTTATTGACTATTGACACAAGTAACCCTCAGGCTGCTTATGTAGGTAATCCACTATTATTTAGAGGTGCCCCTCCAATTGACTTTGCTGAAACTGATCTTGGATATGTAGGAAGTCAACACAAGATGCTTCTTAAGATTCCTCAAGGTCAAATTACAATAGATGCAAAGAGAGGGCAAGTGTTCTTGATTCAGGGAACACAAGTGACTGACTTGTCTGGATTTGGATCAGGGATGAACAGATTCTTTGTTGAGCATCTACCATTCATGATTGATAACAACTTCCCAGATGTGAAAATTGACAATCACTTCAAGGGAATAGGGCTACATGGTGTATATGATGCTGTGTATGATAGAGTGATTATTACAAAACTTGATTATGCACCAAAGTCAAATAACATTCTGTATGATCCAGTGGAACAAAGTTTCTACATCAATAACATTGTTAATGGTTTAACCATCAGACAAGACGTTAGTCTTAGTGATGAAGAATACTTCTGCAATGTATCATGGACACTATCTTTCAACATGAATACAAAGAGTTGGATAAGCTTCCACAGCTATCTTCCAAACTTCTATATTGCAGAGAATAACTTCTTTTATTCTGGACAAAACAATTGCTGTGAAGACTTTGATTTCTTAGTGGGAACATTGGTTCCAAATCCAACTACCACCACTACAACATCAACAAGTACAACATCAACTTCTACAACTTCTACAACCTCCACGTCCACATCAACCACTAGTACAACGTCAACATCAACTAGCACTACGTCAACTACTAGTACAACAAGTTCTACAACCACTACGACTACTACAACTGAATCTCCAACAACAACTACCACTACAACATTAGGTTGCGTTGATTGCTATCAGTATGAATATATAAACAATGGTGGTGATGTAATTGCACTTAATGGAACATTATGTGAAGGTGGTGCATATTCAATAAATGTAAGTCCAACACAAGAAGGAACTACATTATGTATTCGACAGTTGTCACAAGGAATAATAGATGCATATGCAGCTTTAGGATTGGTGCTTACACAAGCACTAGTAGTTTGTGGAAACAGTTGTGGAACTACTACAACAACAACTACTGCTACCCCAACTACAACTACTACAACTACTCAGGGACCTACCACAACTACAACAACTACCACTCAAAATCCAACTACCACTACAACTACAAGTACAACAGTAACTACATCAACTACTCAAATACCGTCTGAATGTTACATATTAACATCAGCTCCATTTGGTGGTTGCACATTTGTATACAAGAATGAAAATGGCGTAACCGTAACTTATAATATACCTCCTGAAGATCAAGGGTTGTGTTTCACTGCATGTGTCACTGAAGTCATAAGTGATGATTGTGGGTTCTTGTCTCAAGGTGTTGGTTGTCTTGATCCACAATGTGATTGTTCCCCTCCACCAACTACTACAACTACTACAACTGAGGGACCTTCGTAATTAAATAAATAACATGTCAAAGACAATTACTATAAAGCTAACAAAGACAGGTCCTAACGCAGGGCCTTTCACCATCACAGATGCGTTTGGGAATGTTATTGCCTCAGGTGTAACACTTTCTGAAGTGACTACAGGTATTAGTTTCATTGTAGATGATAGTGTTGATTTGATTACAATCACATCTGGAGGAAAGTGTGCATATCAAAAATCATTTCCTGTCACTACCATTACAGAAAATCAATATCAAAACACTCCTTTAGAAACTATTCAGACAGCTTGTGTATGGAGACATCTTAATAACCATACAATCTATAATATATTCTACGGAAATATAGAACCATATATTATTGAATATCCTTTTGCATATCAATACCAAGATGAGATTTTGCAGAATGTAAAAGACTATACCAAGGTGTATAGATATTTTAGTGATCCTTATGGTGTGTCAAATGATGTGTCAAGAATAGAACTTGATAATGCATGGTTTAACAAAGCTGTTCTTTACAATGGACAACAGAGTACAGGTGTATTGGAGCTAGTGCCAAAACCAATAAACAATTTGAAATCCTACTTACAATATCCTATATTAAATGCTGAAAGCAAGACTATTACATTTACTAAGAGTGATAACTTCTATCAGTATAATACATTCTGGTCTGTAGTGAAAGACAAGAGTATACCACTCTTTGTCAGAACATGTCAATCACTTTCTCTTGACAAAGAAGTGAATCAAATCAATATGGACTATGGACCAAGATCATTTAAGAAAGAACCTCTCAGAGCTAAGGAATTGAAAATCAGACACATTCTTGATAATAAATCAGATGCTCATTTAGTTTCACAATTCATTATAGCTCCAGCACAAATAAGTTACAAGTAATGGAAGGAAAAGTAAAATGTTCTGGATGTGGATGGTCATGGAATAAATCAGATTCCAGCAAGAAAGATATGTATGTATGCCATCAATGTGGAAAAGACAATGTTATGAAAAACGGAGGTTGGTTAAATAAATACGATGATGGTGGTCCTGTACAACCTAACTACAATGACTCTTCTGTATCAATGTCTGATGACTTTGTAGGGCTGGGCTATGATACAAAAGGAAGAAACTATTCTCCTGCATGGGGAGGACAGTTTGCTATGGGAGGTTCTATTCCAGGTTCTGTAGGATTTACATACGCACGTACAGGAAGCACACCATCAAATGGTAAGTATGCAAAGAAGACAATGGCTTCTGCACAGAAAGGAAAGGACATTGAAAAGGATGCAACAAATTTAGCTGCTAGTAATAAAATTGCAGGATTAGAACTTCAAGCAAATCCAGAATATCAATATTGGAAATACCAACAAAGCCTACCTCAATTAAGAAAGGCTCCAGGACTTTTAGAAAAAGTATTAGGACCCGCTGATTCAGATTTAGTAAACACTCTTGATATAGCAACTGATGTAATGCAAATGGGAAACTTTATTCCTCATCCAATTGCACAAACTATTGCTAAAATTGGTAATCTTGCTGGAACAGCCATAGATGCATATCAAGCAACAGCTAATGCTTATAAAGGCGATTACACTGGCGCAGGACTTAATGCAGCTAGTGCTGTTTTACCATCAGTTCTAGGATCAAAAAGTTTTAGAAGAAACACAATGAACTTAAGACCTGGCGATCCATTGTATCCATTAACAGAACAAGCAAGACGTGCTGCCAATTCACCTATAAATTTAAACAAAACTGATTTTACTTATATAGAGCCTTTCACTAAAGTGAAAGGAATGACAAATAGTTCATTGATGGCTAATAGAGCCCTTCTTGGAATACTAGGTGCAGAAACAGCTTATGATGCAGGTGTTATAGGTCCTGTTAAAAAAGAATATGGTGGAGAAATACCTTCTGCACAAAGTGGAATAACTTCTCCATTATTAATGATGGGGAAAATTTTGTCATACATAATGCCAGATGAAGAAGTTTCTGAATCTATTGCAACAGGAAAGAAAGCTCCAGCAAAAGGACTGACAAACGAACTTTTACAAAGACAAGCATATAAAGAATCCACATTCAATCCAGCTGCTGTTTCTCCAGCAGGATATAAAGGACTTACACAGATTGGTGAAGAAGTTATAGCAGACTATTCTAAAAAGAAGGGTGGTAAGAAACTTGACCCATTCAATCCACAAGATGCTGTAGAGCTTCAGAAGTTTGCAATGGATGATTTATATAATTCTAGTTTTATTAACAAACCTAATCAATCTGATAGTGTAAGAATTGCAAAAACCCTAGCTGCATATAACTGGGGAAGAGGGAATTTATTTAACTATTTAAACGAGCAAAAGAATAAGGGTGTGGATATTTATGGTTCTTATGACTGGTTAGACAATCTTCCAAAAGAAACTAGTGATTATGTAAATAAGATTCTTCTTCAAGAAGATCCATCATTCAATAAGAATTATAAGAAAGCTTCTACAAATCCAAAATATGAAGAGGTAACATCTCTTTATGATCAGAAAAAGTTTGGTGGTAAAATCCCTTCTGCACAGAACGGTCAAGAAATGAAATTCTACCAGAATGGATTGGATTGGAAACCAAAGAGTATGCAGGAGGGTGGTAAGATATACGAAGGGCAAGAACTTCCTGAGTTTCTTGTAGAAGGTAAAGACGATCGTCTTAAACAAGCAATGTATGAAGGATCTAATAGATTTCTACAAGGTGCGTTAGGTGTAATGGGTTCTCCTCAAACTGGTTTGATGGAAGTTATTACAGGTAAACAACAAACACCTTCTCAGGCTTTTGGATTTCAAAATACTGATGGTTGGTTGGATAGTCCATTATCATTTGGAAAGAATCTTTCAAACTTTACAATGGATGCTGTATTAGATCCAGTAAATTTAATTGGTGTAGGAATTGCTGATGATATTGCTAGAACAACTTTGAAAGGATTATCCAAGAAAGGTGCTTCAAGACAATTACCATCTTCTATAGATGATGTGTCAAAAGTTTTTAAATCAGAAATAGATTGGAGTAAGTGGAATCCTGAAACACCCAACTATCCAGAACTAATTAATGAATATAATGCAATAGAAGAAACTACTAAGAAAGCAGGAACATGGATGAAAAATCCTGATGGCTCTACCTTTGAAGGAACTCCAGAGCAATTTATTCAACAACAAAGTAGTTATTTTAAGAAAGCGTATCCCCAAGGCTATAACGAAGTTTATAGAGGAGTGGCTACAAATAATTCATTTGCTAATCTTAACGAAGGCACTGAATTAGAACTAAGCGGACCTAGAGGAATCTTCACTGCAAACAAAGAACTTGCAAGTAATTATGTTCTTGGGCCTCAAGCTTGGGAAGAGAATAAAAGAATTCTCACCCCATTTGATCCAGATAACACAGCTGGTTTATTTGAATTGGTTTATCCAAAAGGAAAACAAATAGATCGTTATCAACAGTTAGATGATTGGTCAAACGTTAATTTGGGAAGAATACCAAATAAAGAAAATATAAAATATAGTATAGATAATCTAAAGAGTCAGCTTGAAAGACGTAAAAAAATAACAGAAGAGCTTGAGTCAACTGAAGGAATGTCATCAATAGCTGATCAAGCTAAAATTGAAATTAAAAGCCAAGAGAATAGAATAGCAAAGCTTCAGAAGTATTACGATGATTTTGATAACATAGTAAGCGATAAAGCTGAATTTAATAAAATGAGAAACGCTCTAGGTGATATAACTACAACTGATGATATTGCACAATACATTCCTAAAACTAATTTAAGATCTGTAACACTAAGGGATCTTATTGATAGTGGACAAGGTGATGTTACAATTGTTAATAACAGACCTGGTAATTACTTAAAATCAAAAGTTGGTAATGTTGGATTTTTTGATTTAACAAATCCTAATATATACAAAGGAGTAATCCCAGCTGGAATTGCAACAACATTAAGTATTGACCAACAAAAGAATGGTGGAATAACTAAAGACAATCAAGGATATTGGAATCCAGACAACTGGGGAGAGCCTGTTGAAATAGATTCTAACATGATTACAATGGAAGGTGTATACGAACCTCTTCTTGGAATCTCTGATACTGGTGACACTAAATTAATGAAGCCAGGAAAGAATTATAAATTCAAAGGTAAGAAGGTGACAGAGTTTCCTGTTGCTGAATTGGGAATCAATCAATTAGATGCTCAACCAATGAAAAAATTAAATCAATTACTTAACTTTACAAATAACCCAGACAAGGATAACTGGCTGGATAAATACAACTGATATGAAGGCTGAAATTTTAAAGATAGCAGGTGTTAAGTCTGAGAAAGAATTTTACAAAAAATTCCCTACAGAAGAATCTTTTATAAAGGTTCATGGGAAAGCTTTGAAGAAAGCTCAAATTGGGGCTATGATTCAAGGAAATACATCTCCTCAGATGAACCCTCAACCAATCAACTTTCAACAGTTATATGACCAGAATGATATGTTCATCACTGGATCAACACAAGACATTCGCAATAAAGAAGCACAAGATCAAGCAAGTCTTGCTGCACAACAAAAGATGGCTAATAAGAAGTCAGGAATTGTTGATGCAATTGGTCAAATAGGAAAGATTGCAGGTGATCTGTCTAGTGGTGCTAAGTATGGTAAGAAGTTAAAGAAAGCTCAGGGTGGTATAGAAAATGTTATTGGAAAAGTTGGCAAAGGTCTTGGTGCAGGTGTTAGTAAACTTGGTGGTCCAATGGCTGCCGCACAAAGCATTGGTGATGTAGTTGGTGGTATCCAACAAATGAAGGATGAAAAACAAGTCATGAAGCAAGCCCAGCAAATGGCTGGTGTAAGCGATGTTGCTCTTCAGGCTTCCATGACACGTCCTGAGCAAGTTCAGAAAAAATATGTACGTCCAGAAGACAATATTAATACAGGACAAGAGTTCTTTCCCATTTATGGTGTAGGAACCACTCTTGCAAAGAATGGTACAGAGATAGCAAATACATTTGCCCCTAACACTATTTACACAGATTTAGAAGAGGCTCAGGGTGGACTAAACCTTCCACAGTTCAAAACTAATCCTGATTTCTTAAAACTCAATTCATCTGGTCAGGAAACTGATATTTTTAAGTTTGCACAACAAGGTGGTGGGGATGCTATTTCTCAACTCACTGCTGGACTTGGAAGTCCAAAAGGTCAAGGTATTAGTGGTGGTGGAAAACTAGGTGGTGGTATTGGAAGTGCAGCAGGTACATTAATTGGTGGTCCAATTGGAGGAATGATTGGAAAGTTTGCTGGCCAAACTCTTGGTAATGTTTTAGATAAAAAAGCTGAAAAGACAGAATCTGCTAATAGAAAAACTCAAAGTAACATTGAGCAGATGGCTTTTAATCAGGGCACTCAAGGATTACAAGCACAAAACGCCTCTTATATGAGAGATGGTGGTATGGCAAATCCACAAGTAATTAATCAGTTTGGTAATTACAAATTGAGTCAATTGTTACAACCTGATCCAACAATGGATACATTACGTGCAGGTGGACATTTGAAAAGTTACACTCCTCCTAGTGAACGTGCAATGTATACAGGAAGAGAACAATTTGCTATGGGTGGTGATCTTGAAACTCATTGGGGTGGATACGCAGAACCTATGTCATACAATCCATATCTTCCTGAAGGAGGAGAAACTGTAATGTTCAGAGGTCAGTCTCACGATGAGTCTGATGGAAAAGGTAATACAGGTATTGGAATCACTTATGGTGAAAGTCCTGTAGAAGTGGAGAGAGGAGAACCAGCTATACAACTTAAAAATGGTACAGATGGAGACAATAGTCTTACAGTGTATGGTAACTTAAAGGTTCCAAAGTTTGGTGCTGAGATGATTGGTGCTCCTAAAGCAGCAGGTAAGAAGTTTAAAAACTATGTTGCTGATCTATCTAAAACTGAACAGAAACAAAATAAACTTATTGATAAGGCTGTTACAGAACTTGACAACCTAGATGTAAATAATCCTTACGACCTACTCAAGTTTGAATCATACAAAGCAAACATGCTTGGAGCAAACCAAAAGCTCAAGAACATTGCTGATGAGAAAATAAAGCTAGCTGATTTACAATCTGCTATCAATGACACTGCTGAAGAGTATAGTCTTGTAGCTGATGATTTGGCACAGGGTAAAGTTAAAAAAGCTCAAGGTGGTACTAGAATAAGAGGTGGAGCAACTACTTATCAACCAGGAGTAGCAAGTTTTGTAAATTCACAACTAGCTGCAATGGCACAAACTCCTCAAATTGCGACTCAAGTGGGTCCTGTGAAAATAGAATCTTCTACTCCTAATAAATCTAATAAATCTGATAATTCTAAGAAAAAAGTTAATAGAGAAAAAGTTGAGTTAATCAATCTTCCTGCTAACACTCTAGAAGATCTTAGAAGTAAAATTAAAGATAGAACAGGTCTCTTTTCTCCAATAGCAGTTCCTGAAAGTGTTGATGAAGCAGGTCTTAGACAAAGACCAGTTAGCAATGCGCAAGGTGATGAATCTAGTGAAGACAAGTTTGATTGGATGAATATAGTTAATCAAGTTCTTCCCTATGTTAGACCAACTGATGCAGAAGCTCTTGATCCACGTCAGCTATCTGGAGAAATGCTTGCTCTTGCTCAAAATCAAGTGGAGCCTGTTCAAGCACAAACTTTCCAACCACAACTAACTACTCCGTTTGATATTTCTCTTCAAGACATTATTAATAAGAACCAAGCTGATTATAGAGCCGCTCAAAGAATGATTGGATATAATCCAGCTGCTCTTGCTGCATTAAATGCACAGAAATATCAAGCAAATCAACAAGTACTTGGTGAGCAGTTTAGATTGAATCAGGCTATGAAGAATCAAGTGTTTGCTGAAAATAGAAATCTTTTGAATCAAGCGAATCTTCAGAACCTACAAATTCTTGATCAACAGTATGGGAGACAGCAACAAGCACTTTCTAATACAAAGGCTACAGCTCAGGCTGCTCTTAATTCTATCTCTGCTAAATATCTACAGAATCAAGCTGAGAACAGAGCCCTTCAGACATACGAGAATCTTTACAATTACAGATTTGATCCACGCTTCAGAGCAATGAATATGAATCCTCTTGCTCAATTTAACTTAGAAGGATCAGGATCTTCTGGTACACCATTTGGAAACATGACTCCAGAAGAAATTGAATTGTATGCAAAGCAATTAAAAGTTGCTCAGGACAAACAGAAGAAGATGACTAAAGGTAAAAACGGAGCTCTTGTCAAAGCAATTAAATCCATGTAATCTGGAGTATTACTACTAAATTTGATAAAACAATAATAATATGGCTTCATTCACAGATGCAATACCTCAGTTTAACCCATACATTCAACAGCTTCCTGTTGAAGCGATGGTTGCTGTTGGTATGGAGAAGCAACAGCGTTACGACCAAGGGATACAAAGAATCCAATCTCAGATAGATCAAGTTGCAGGACTGGATATATATAGATCAGGAGACAAACAACTTTTGCAGTCTAAACTCAACGATCTTGGTACTAAGCTAAAGACTGTTGCAGCTGGTGACTTTTCTAACTATCAGTTGGTTAACTCTGTAGCAGGAATGGCAGGCACTCTTATGAAAGACCCAACAATTATTGCTGCTGTCCAGTCTACGCAAAACATTAAAAATAATCAAAAGGTAATAGAGGAAGCTAGAGAAAAAGGTGAACTAACTCCTGACAATGAAGACTTCTATAATAAACAATTAGCATCGTATGAAAATGCTGGTCTAGTTAATGATAAAGGTAGACCTATAACTTTCAATGCTAAGTATGTTCCTTATTTCAACGTATTCAAATTTGCAAAAGAAACATTTGATGCTGTGAAGCCTGATGGAATTACTTGGGATCAAGTTTATGAAACAGATGCTAGTGGTAACCCTAAAATAGATCCTTCTACAGGACAACCAATTTACTCTCCTACAATGATTAGAATGGAGAAAGAAGGCATTTTTCCAAAAAAGGTAAGAGAAACTCTTGATCAAGTATTTTCAGATCCAAGAGTTTCTAGACAACTACAAATTACTGGAGAGTATAATTATAAAGGGTTTTCTCCTGATATGCTAAAACAAAGAATTAGTAATCAGGAAAGCACTATTATGGCAGCTCAGAATTCTCAGATTGCTCAACTAACCTTGATGAAGACTAGTGCAAAAACTCAAGAAGAGAAAGATCAAATTGATGTTCAAATAGGGAATATTCAAAACTCTATTAATACAGCTAGAGGACAATATACAAAATTAAAAGAAACTGCTGATGCAAATCCTGATGCTATAAGAGGATTTTTGCATGAGGATGATGTTAGAAATAGATATACAACTATGTTTGGTTATACAAAAACCAAACAAACTACTGAGAGCAATCCAGGATGGGAGGCTAATTACAAACTAGAACAAGCAGCTTGGGATAGAACAAAGTTTTATACAGATCTTAGTTATAAAAAAGAACGTGATAGAATAGAAGATCTTCAGTTTGAAAGAAAACTAGCACAAGATGCTGTTATTGCTGGTGGAGGTGAGTGGGAACTTTCTGATATGCCAGGTAACTTTGATAAGGTTGCTTTATTTGATAGACAGTATAACGCAGCTTCCGAAGATTTTGTAAACTCATCTAGTGAGTTTATATGGGATGCTACATATTCAAAAATTCCTGGAAACGATGCTAGATTCCAAAGATTACTTGATGCAGGAAATAGTAGATCAAAAGCAATAGATATCATATTGGCACAAGATGCTGAGAAGCAAGGTTTGAACGAGATTGAGTTTAGAACTAAGTGGGGAGGTATAGCAACTACTCAAATTAATAGCAAAGGTGGAGATGTTCCAGAAGACTTGTTAACATCTTTCAGCATGTATAACACTGCTAAGAAAAGTCTTGAGGATTTAGATTCCATCAAAAATAAAATTGATTCAGTCACTTCTTCACAAACTGATCAAACTATATTAGACATTTTAAGTGGTGATAAAATTAAACCACAAACAATTAAATTTAGAGGACAAGATGTACAACTGAGCAAACAAGATATTGTTGATCTTGGCGTATATCTTCGTGGATATAAACACATTTTTGGATTTAATATTGATGATGGTGCAAGACAGTCTGCAAAATCTGCTGAAGATAGATTGAGAAGACAGGGTAAAGGAGATATTCTAGATTTCATGATGAGAACTAGAGGTGCTCAATATGATCCTGTTACTAGAGTAGCTAGAGTTATTGGTAGTCCTTTAGAATCAATAGTGGATATTTATAGTGGACTAACAGGAGGTACTGGAGAGTTTGACTTTGGTCAAATTAATAAAGTTTATGAATCAATTAATAATGATCAGTTCTCAAAAGCATTGAGTACAAAATCTCAAGTGTTAGATCAATACTTTACAGTTTCTCCAAATCTAAAACAATCACTATTCACTGGAAATGCTGAGGCTGACAGAAATAAATTTATTAATGTTAAAAGATTAGCTGGAGCATATGCATCAGCTGGTCAAAATTTAAGTGGAACATTTAATGATTTTTCAGAGGCAGTGGCTAGTGTAACTGATCCAAAAGACTTAAATTTAGAAATTAAAAGTTATCCCACTGTTGGGGGTGGAGCTGAGTTTCAAATTGTAGCATATAAAGATGGGAATGAATATAGCATGACTATCCAACCAGATGAGGCTGCTCGTTTTGGTTTGGCTAATCCTTATATGAGTAACTCAGTGGCAATTCTTGAAAATAGAATTAATACACTTGGTGGAAAAACTTCTTATGGAAATCCTGATGATAAAAATACATACATTAATGGAGATGCTTATTTACAAAAATCAAGAGGAGACTTTCCTGGTTTGATTAACTCTCCATACAATGTGATGGCAAACATAACTAACACAGGTGGAATCTACTTTGGTAAAGTCTTTGCACAAGATCCAATCACTGGAAGAAGTTCTAATATATTCACAACTCCTGGAAGCGATATAGAGACAGTTTACAATTCATTGCGATCACTAAATAATACTTTTGTAAGATCATTAATTCCTAATAAATAGTACTAATGGAAGAAGAAGAAAAAATTGTAAACCTTGGAGGGACTATTCCATCTATTCCATCATCACCTCAAGTTTTATCAAATCCTGGTAACCAAGTTCCTGGTAATTCTCTTTCTCCTAGAGATATGTTTCTAGGAATAATGAAACAGAATCAATCAATCAGTGTTCCTAATATTCCAGCATCTTCTTTCTACACTGGCTCTAGATATGAGCAAACAAGACCATTTACTGACTTTGAAGAAATGGCTGCACAACAGCAATCTGGCTTTGAGCAGTTTAGAAATGGTCTTGGTAAAATGGTTGGCCTTGGTGTTACATCATTTATTTCTGGTACAGCAGGTTTGTTGTATGGAGTGGGCTCAGCGGCTTCTTCTTTAAAGTTTTCAAATCTTTACAATAATCCCATCACTCAGAAAATGGACGAGATCCAAACTGGGATGGAAGATTATTTACCAAACTATTATAGCAAAACAGAACAAGATGCTGAATGGTGGTCTCCAGATAACTGGTACACACCAAACTTTTGGGCAGATAAGGTTTTCAAAAATATTGGTTATGGTGTAGGATCAATAGCTGGTGGTGTTGCTTGGGCAAAAGTTTTTAAACTTGTAGGTCAAGCAAATAGTCTTGTTAGAGCAGGTAAGGGACTTGATGCTGTTGCTAACATTGAAAAGGCAATGCAAATTGTTCCTAAGACACAAAAGTTATCTGCTATAGAGAATACATTAGCAAGTCTTTCACAAGGAACTAAGGATATTATAAGAAACAATGGTGATCGTTTTTTAACATCAGCTATGGGTACATTTGGAGAAGCTTCTATTGAATCTCTCCAAAAAATGAATGAGTTCAGAAAATCTGCCATAGAAGAATATAAGAATAAGTTTGGATATGCTCCTGAAGGAGAAGATTTGGATGATATAAATGCTTATGCAGAAAAGGTAGGTAACTATGTTTGGGGAATGAATACTGTTCTTCTTACTGCATCAAACTACATTCAACTTCCTAAAATCTTAGGATCTTCTAGAAAAGTTGAAAAGGCATACATTAATAAAATAACACAAGAAGGACTAGGTAAAGAGTTTGTTGAGCAACTTCCAAAAACAAGATTTGGAAAAATTAGTGATACAGTAACTGGTCTTGGAAGATTTTTAGTGTCACCAACAGAGGCTGTTGAGGAAGGTATGCAATTTGCAATTGCTACAGGTGTTGATGATTATTTTGACAGAGCATTCAAAAACAGAGAAGATGCTAGTACATTCTTCGAAACTGTTTATGGTGCAATGGGAAATGTTTTTGGTGAAGGTATTGAAAAAACTTTTACAACTAAAGAGGGTGTAGAAAGCTTAATCATTGGTTCCCTTGCTGGAGGTATTCAACAAGCACCAATGTCCATATACAGAGAAGGATTAACTGGTAGAGGTGGACAGAAAAAAAGAAATACTGACATTGCTCTTAAGCAGCTTAATGAGACAAACATTCAGGAAGCTCTTACAGACCAAGCAGATTTCATGGCTATTGGTGTTGGTTCTCAAGCAATGAGACAACAAGCAATAGAGAATAATGATGTTCTTTCAGAAAAAGATTACGAAAAAGATTTTACACTATCATACTTAATGCCTCGTGCAAAGTATGGTAAGATGGATAGTGTTTACAATGAGCTTGACTATTACAAGCAACAAGCTGTTACAGCAGAAGGATTTCAGGAATTACAAAGTGCAGGCATTGCATTTGATTCAGAAACCAAAGAGCAATTCATACAGAGAATTGGAAATCTAGAAAATACTGCTAAGGCTGTAGATAAGCATTATGAAAACATCAATCTTAACTATGCAGGTGTAGTACAAACTGATGAGAATGGTGAAGTTGTAAAAGATGCAAAAGGTAATCCAGTTAGAAAGTATGCTCCTGTAGTGGTAGATAAACTTGTATATGCTGCAAGTAAGATTGATGACTACACTCTAAGAATTCCTGCTGTTAATGCTGAGCTTGCGAAAGCTGGTATTATAACTGTTCCTATTCTACAAAACATCCTTGAGAATAATAAACCAAACAAAGAGTCTGTAAAAGAAGCCTTGGATCAAATTAACGCAATGGACGTTACCAATGACACTAAGGATGATTTGAAAAGATCTTTGTCTGACTTAATTGAAATGTCATTGAGAAGAAAGCTCTTCATAAATCAATACAATGATATTAAGCAGAAGCCTTTGAACTATACCTATTTCAGTGCATCTGAAAGAGTTCGTGAAATGGGAACTGTTGAAGTGAAACAAAAAGAAGGTAGAAAAAGTGTAACTAAATCTGTTGAGGTGGGTAAAGAATATTCTTTGGCTGAACCAATTCGATTTGAGAATGGTAAGTTAACACTTGCTCCAAAACTTACAATACTTTCTGAAACACTAGGTGGCGAGTTTGAAGTGAGACTACCTGATGGTAGAGAAGCATTTCTTTCTCCATTAGAGTTTAAAACATACAATATATCTGAAGAAGATAACACTTCCCAAGAGTTTGAAGATGCGTTGAATGAAGCTATTGATGATGTACTTCAATACCCTGCTTTCAGAGACGTATATGAGAAGCCAGGAGAAGGAGTAAACAAACTTGAATACATTAACTCTCTTAGTGATAAAAAGATCAGCGAAGCTGTTGTAAATAGATTTAAAAGACTTACTAAAGAACTTCTTGAAAAGCAAGCTAAGGCAAGAGAAGTAGCTAATAAAATTAAAGAATCTAGTAGTGCTCTTGACAAACAACAAGAAGATATTTCTGACAACGAACCATTCCCTGTAGGAACTCTTCCAGAAGATGCTGGAGAAAGAATTGACACAGGTGAAACTGGTTTAATGAAATCTGCTGTAGACCATTTTGATTCCAGCACTACAGAATCTGAACAATATAATGACCCTTCTAAATCACAACCTCATGTAGTTAGGTCCAGAGTGTTCTTGAATAATGCTAGAAAGTTTAAGAATAGAAATAAACTAAGAGCAATTGTATTCACATACAACCAAGAAGAATCTCTTGGCTTGTCTGGCATCACAGCTTTGTCATTTAGAATGACACAAGAACAAGTGGATGCTGATAAAGCTGCTTTCGAAACCAAAGTCACAAATAAAGACAATGGATTTGTGGGGATGGTGTTTGTTGAGCTTGATGGTAAGAAGCGATACTTTGTAGATCAGGATGGTAAACGCATTGGTGAAGTGGGTCAACAAGTTGATCTTGGAAAGGTTATATTCCAAACAATGCCTAGTACATCTATTACAGATAGTAGAGGAAACGATAGTTATAGAGAGAATGAGAAAGATTCATTTGTAAGATTTGCACAAATCTGGAGAAACAGACGTGAGGAGCTTATGAAGCCTTCTACAATTCCTCCAACACTAGAGTTTAGAATTTCAAGAGGTATTCCTGTTAAACAAGAAAAGGATGGTGTATACAAAAAGAATTCTGTCACTAGCTCTTTAGTAGATGAAACTGCAATAGCTACTATTCCAGGACTTATAAATGTTGTTACCACTGATACCATTACGCACAACGGTAGAATTGTAAATGCTAAAAAAGGATTTGTTTACATTCAAAGTGGTGACCTATTACAATATCTAAACAATAATAAACTTGGTAAGAAGAAAGCTGCTACAGCTTACGAACTTATTAAAGATATTATGACCAAGCTTGAGAAAGATGCTAGCGAAGGTAAAGCTCTTCAGTTTGACAAGAACAAATTATTGTTCTTGAAGAATGTTCTCAACTATAAAAAGATTACAAAAGATCCAAAGGATAATCAATTCTGGTTTGATACAGACAACTTAACTTTCCAACTTGGCTCAAAGTCATATAAGTTCTCAGAAATTGCTTCTAAGGAACAAGAGATTATTGCTCAGCTTTCTGAAACATATCATTCTGCCAATGCTAAAACATTGAGACTAGAAAGTCCATTCTTCGAATACTTCCTCGAAGATGGTAAGTTGCAGGAAAGAGAATGGCCAAACTATCAATCCTATCTTGCTTCTGGTAAGAATAGAACTACAGATGAGATTCCATTTGTAACAATTGCAAATCCTACAGAAGCACAACCTTACGCATTTGCAGGTAAGTATGCTACGCTCATTAACTTTGAGACAGGTGATGAAGGATACGTACCAACTCAAGAAGAACAAGATCCCCCAAGCCCTTCTGAATCAGGTGCTCCAGTAAGACCATCAGATATAATTGAATCTGATGTTCCTGTTACAGTGGGACCATACACTCTTAACGATGGTACTGTAAACACTGTACCCATGTTTGGTGGTGAGTTTACTTTCAAGGCTAACATTCTACCAAGTGGTGAAATTGAGATTGATACAATCTCTCCAGAAACTAATGCAGAAACAATTCAGAAGTTTGCTGATGCTCCTGCTAAGGTGGCAGTTGCTAGAAAAAAATATCCTACAGCAACAGAAGGATTGAATGATTTTGATGCAGCAACAGTGTTCTACATTGGTGAAGCAGCAAGTAAAGTGGAAGCTGCAATTAATGAAGGACAAGCTCCTACTGCTCCAGAAGCCCCTGTTTCTGATATAGAAGCTAAGAAAGCTGATATAGAAAGAAGAAGACAAGAAGAATTAAAAAAAGCAGAAGTAATATCAAGAAAAAAAGGAGATGTTGTATATGATATAAAAGGACAAGAATATAAAATAGATTCTGTTTCTAAAGAAGGAAAACCAACTAAAATAACAGATGTTATTTTTAGTGCTAATATAAAAGGTGAGGCTTATGTTAAAAATCCAAAAGAAATCAATGCTAAATATGATGCAGAACTAACTGCTTTAGAAGGTGTAACACCTACTGAAGCTCCTGCACCTGTTGTAAAAGAAACACCTAAAGAGAAGAAAGGACTATCAGGACTTAAGTCTGGTGTTGAAGATAATGAAACTAGAAGAGTTCGAACTGGTGAAGCTGGTGGAAGAATAAGTGGTAGAGACATTGAAGCATTCAGAGCTTGGCATGCAAAGAATGTTCCTAACATACCATTTGAAATACTTGAGAGCATCATCACATTACATGATGGTTCTAAAGCATGGGGTGTATTTGAAGGCGGAGTTGCTAAGTTCTTCAAGAGTGGTTTGCGTGGTACAGAATATCACGAAGTGTTTGAAGGTATATGGAAAGCATTCTTGACACAAGGTGAGAGACAAGCTATTCTAGATGAGTTTAAATCTAAGCGTGGTAGCTTCCTTGATAGAGAAAGTGGCCAGCTTGTTGCATATAGTAATGCTACAGACAGACAGGCTAAAGAACGTATTGCTGATGACTTCTCTGACTACAGACTTGGTAAGCTTCCAGCTAGAACATTGTCTGAGAAGATAAGAAACTTCTTCAAGGCTATTGTTGAATTCTTCAAAACCTTTGTTGCAAAACCATCTTTGAAAGATGATTTATTTAATTCTATTGATACAGGTAAGTTCAAAGATTATGTTGTTTCAGAAGAAGCTAAATCAGCTGCTCCTGAATACAGAAAGATATACTCAGCAGATGGAACTGTAATATCTGAAGATCAAGCTTGGGCAATTGTTCAGGATATGACTGTTACAATGTCTCAATACATCTTCAATAGAAACAATACTGATGGTTTAGAAAAACTATTTAATCCAAGATCTATCACTGGAAAAGAAGTGTACAACTTCTTAAGAGATAAATATGCTGAAAATATAGAGATTCTTGGGGAAGATGCATTCAAAGATTTGTTCTTGAGATCAAAAGATCTAATTAGAACAATGGGTATAACTATTGACACTGAAGGTGTGGTTAGCACAAACGATGGTGATCAAACTAATAGACTATATGCTGCTGAAGCCTTTGAAGTAGACTTCAAGAAGAACATGAGGTTCTCTGTGAAGTTTGCACTAGCTTCTAATCCAGCAGCTGAAACCGTTTATCCAGAAGGTGAAACTCCTAAGCTCTTAAGATCTAAAACAGTAAAAGGATTAAGTCTTCTAAACAATTTCAACAAGACGTTTGCAACCTTATTGAACAAGCTTTCTAATACAAGCTTGGCAAAGGTTGACCAAAAGATTATTGATTTGGTAAAAGAAGATGGTAACTATTACAGAATCTTCAATAGACTTGGTGGTGACGCTAAGAATGGAATTCTTGATTACACTAAGTTTGAAGATGCTGACTGGAGATTCTATGTTCAGTTTATTCAATCAATGTCTAAGAACAATCCATTTGTTGAAATAGCTGTTCAGAGAGTTGGGCAAGATGGTATAGAATCATTCAGTGAGCCTGGTGATAGAACATCTGCTTTGAATAAAACTAGAAACGAATGGTTTCAAAATATTAAAGAGCTTTCCAAATCAGAAACATCATTCATTGTAAGAAAGAAGAATGATAAAGGGGATATGGTTTATGCTATTTACAATAGTCAAAAAGGATATCCAGCTAAGGAAGGTCTTCTTAAGCCACAGGCTGTACAAAACTATCTAAAGAATATAGGAATTGAGTTTTCATTAAACTTTATCGAAAAGATAAATAATGATGAGAGACTTAAGAAAAGATTTGATAATGCTGTAACCAAGATATATGAAATGGGTCCAAATGGATTTGTTTCATTATCTGGAGACAAGTTCTCAGGAGTAGATTCTCATGTGAGAACTCTTGCAGACATGTATATTAGATTGGTTAATCCTGATCAGGACACAACTAGATTTAATATAAACAACGAGCGTACAAGTAACTTTACAGACAGCAATGCTCCTTCTGTATTTGAAGCAGAGTTTAATGAGGCAATGACTCTTGATGAACTATTTGAATCAAGACCAGAGCTAAATGATACATTCTCAAAAAACAGTTTGTTGATCAAGAAGGAGGGAATGTTCTTTGATGATAAAGGCAATAAGATTGAGGGTAAAGTTTTACAGATTGGTGTAATCGATGGATTGAAAGATGAAATTAGTGACAGAGGATTATCTATATCATCTTTAACAAAGGGTGATAGATTCACTGTTGAAATCAATCAAAACATAAATGGTAACTATTACATTCTAATACCAGCAGACTCTTCTACAGAAAGAATGTTGAAGTTGGGATTAGTTATTGATTATGATCTATTCAATGAAGATGCTAACAGAGCATTCACAAAAATCAAAAACATCTTCAAGGGATACTTAGAAGATGAAATTGATTTGGCTCTTGATTGGGAGACAAGATCAAAACTTGCTTCTACAAAAGATGATAAATTAAAAAGAAGTAATGCTAAAGAACTTAGATTCTTCAAAGATATTCTTGAGCCATCACTTGTTGAAAAGATACATAAAGCCATTGAAGAGGGCCAATCTAAAGAAGACATTCTAGCCCTTGTTAGTGATGAAGCTTTAGTAGAGTCTCTTAGAAATACAATCACTGATATAAATCAATCAACACTAAAAGATTTGATTAACACTGGTGAAGTGTCAAAGAATGAAAAAGGTTACGAATACGAAACTTTGGATAGCAAGTTCACTCAAGATAATCAACTAGATAGAAGTGCATTGTCTGAAGACAGCATGATGCAAGTGCTTTCGTTTGTAAACATGAACTACATGATTGCAAACATTGAAATGCACAAATTTATATTTGGTGATCCTTATCAATTCAAAATAAAAGATGGTAAACTAGATGAAACCAAGCGTATTAAGTCTTGGCTATCACCTAGAAGAGTAACTATTGATCATCCAGAATTCAATAAGTTTCTAAATGATAAATACAATGATGTAACAGAGGATCTATCTCTAGAAGCAGATGATCTATTCCGTTACACATTTAAACCATACGTTAAGACTGTTACACTAAATGATGTAAATCCAGCTTCAGAGTTTGTTCAGAAGTTTGAAGGATATGATGAAGCTGATGGTTTCTCAATCATTCTTGATGGAGCATACAGAGAGGTAAAGCTTAAGAATGGCGAATGGTCAAATGATCTTGCTGAGCCTTGGTTCCAGTGGAATCAATCCTATGCTAGACAGAAGATGGCTGATAAAAAGTTATATGACTATGAAGGGAATGAAGCACTAAGGAAGCATGATCAAGAAACAATTGCTAAACCACAACCTCCATTTGTTACAGAGGTGTTGAAGCCTATTGTATCTGGTTCTAAAGCTGGACTAAATAGAATAGAAGGTGTGCTTGACAAGTTCTCTCAAATGCCTATTACATA
>Ga0181352_1000269_pt1 | contig 23100 bp, 18 predicted proteins | sample Fa13VDMLBSN_FD_130103 | JGI IMG/M metagenome (GOLD analysis project Ga0181352, IMG submission 130103) | Freshwater viral communities from Lake Michigan, USA - Fa13.VD.MLB.S.N | ecosystem: Environmental > Aquatic > Freshwater > Lake | place: USA: Michigan | collected 2013-09-23 | reverse complement strand
TGATTGGCTCGGCAACGGAACCCGACTCGGCGGCGGGTGCCCATGCGGTGCCGTTCCACTTGGCAATCTGCCCGGTCGTGGCACCACTTTGAGAGAGGTCGGAAAGGGGGTGGGTGTGGGATGCGGGGTTGAATGTCGAAGGCTTCCCGGTCACATCGGCCCAAGCGACCTCATCGGCAAGAAGGGCCACGGCTGCAATGTCAGCCTCGTCCGCATGGTCCGCTTCCTCTGCTGCCAAGACCTTGCCCGAATCTGTCGGGTCGTAGGTCGCCTTGAGCATGTCCCCAAGGCCAGCCTCTTCTACGATGTCTTGAGCCTTCTGTGCCCAGTGGAAAGCAGAGTATTTCCCAGAGGCAACAATCACATCCTCCAGTTCGCTTGCCCATTTCTCTGCAAGGTTTTTTGCCGTGGTTGCAGTGGAAGCAGAAGAAGCCGCAGATGATTCAGAAGCAGAGGCCGCAGCGGCAGAGGCAGCAGCCGCATCAGCATCAGCCTCGGAGTCGGGGATGACCGCTTCGAGTGCCCCGGTGTCAGGGTTGAACCGTAGAAACTTGCCCATCCGGCTTTCGAGAGTCGGAAAAATAGGATCGCTTGTGGTCGGTTCGGACGGACGGAACCGAGCCGCACGTTTCACAATCTCATTGACCTGTTGCAATCCCATCGCCAGCTCGTCAAGCCGGTCCTCGATGGTCTGGCTGGGAATCTTTCCGTTGTTTGGGAAAACCGTCGGCTGAGTCAGGGGCACCGTGCGCCGGATGGTGATGCGCTTTCCGGTCGGCGGCGGCGTGGTGAAGATGACAGTTCCGCCCCCCGCATCCCCTTCCCCCGTCACCGTGTAATCGCTTCCCAAGACCTGGGTTTCATCCTCCCCGGTCGTGGTATCGGTGAGAGTGACAGCCAGGTGCGTGTCCTCGTTGAATTTGCCCGCAAAGACAAATGACGAGGTAATGCCGTTGCCGGATGCCTGAGCGACTATGATGGTGGTTTCGAGGGCCATGGCGTTGATCTGTAGCGTTACAGTATTTTAGAGGTTTCGCAATGGAAAAGGCTTGCTATTGACGGAAAAAGAACCGTTGCCCGCGGTCCTCCTCCATGCGCTTTTCCATCCGGTCCATATAGCCAGGGGAAAGCGTCTCGTTGAGGTGGTGATTCAAGGTGAAGTCGATCATTCCCTTGAACCAGATGAGGTTTTGTCCGGGGATGTTCGAACGGGCAAACCTGGTCAGATCGGTGGTGATATCCTCCCCGCCCATGGCTTTCGCCCGGATGGTCATGAGGGCAGACAGCTTCCCGGCGGCGGGTCCAAGGGCACCGGCGATGGGGTCGCGTCCGGGGATATACTCCCCAAACATGTAATCTGTCAGGAGGCCATACCCCCCGCCCTTCACCGCGGCGGCGTAGAAGGTGGAGAGCTTCGTCGGGTCCGGGGGTGTCTTCCCGGCCAAGGCATCTTGGGCAACCATGGTCACATACCCGGCGGCTGTCAGTTGCGCGGCCATCACTCCAAAAGCCTGCATCTTCGCAAAGGTGCCCCCGTTGCTCGCCATCTCCCGCCCCATGGTCCGCATCATGTAGGTGACGGGGTAGCCTTTGAACTGCATCACGAAACGCCATGCTTCGCCGGCGGCGGTCCCTGGGGCAAGGTCGTGGTTCAAGAGCATAAGGCGACGTTCCCGCGCCCCCTGCTCCGTGAGAGCGTAGGCCGTCCGGTCGTAGAACATCCCGGAGATGCGGGTGTCCAAGTCGTCCCGGTAGCGTTGCAGGTTCAAGGCCGTGTCCTTCAATCCCTCGGCTTTGAGAAGGGGTCTCAACTCATCATCCGTCACCGATCGGGCAGCATCCGCCGTCCAATACCGGCCCCCTCCTACCTTGCTCCCATGCGCCCGGAGAACGTCCCACTCCCCGGCTTTGATGTTCCCCATCTCCAGCATCCGCACGGTTTGCGCGGGCAGCTTGTCAAAGGTCCGGTCTGCCACCTGTGCCAGCCGGTTGGACATCAGCATGGAGAAGGTGGTTTTGCTCGCGTCGGTGGAGCCTTGAAGCAGGTTCAAGCGGAAGAATTTATCATAGGCCCAGTTGATGGCCCGGCCTGCCCGGTCGGTCGCATTCGTCACCGGCTCGGCAAGGTCGAAGCGGCTGAGAGCGTTTGCCATGTCAGCCTGTGCAACGATCCCCAAAGCTTCGGCAAACTGCTTTTGCTCGCTCTGCCCGAAGTTCTTCACCTGTCCGGCGTAGAGGTCCAGAATGGCAGAAAGCGGGTTGTGCCCCTGCCACTTCAATTCGAGAGCGGCGACGTTCGGGTCTCCCACGATGCTTGCCACCCCTGCACCTCCCAGCGATTGCATGGAGATGACCTTGCGGGCCATTTGGGCAATCTGTGCCGTCCGGGGGTTGCCGGGAATGAGGTTTTTCCCAACCGCATTGTTGAAAACCACATCGATGTTGTTGAGACGGTCGATGAGTTCCGACTGTGTCCGGCTCTCCGTCTTCACTCGGGCCACGATCTTTTCATGCATGGCTTGGGGATTCGGTCCCATGCGCTCCATGAGGGCAACCGACCGGGAAACACGTTGCACACCCTGAGTGACACCCTCGAAGAAGTTGGCCGTTCCAAACTCCCGGTTGTAGGCCAGCCAAGAATCCGCGTCCTTGAAGTGGAGTTTCCGGTGGGCAGACAGGGCCACGGTCTCCCGGCCAGACCGGACAGGGGCCAAGCTCCCATCCGGCTGCAAATGCACCCCACTGGAAAGAGCCTCGTACGTCGCCTGTAAAAACTTGTCAGGGTCCACATCTCCCCCCGACTGTTCCGCGATTTTCGCCCAATCCAAAGAGGGTCCAATCTTCGCTTTCCACGCATCAAACCCGGCGGAACGAATGCGGAGCATGTCGTGTCCCTGACGCCACATATACCCCTCCAGCTCTTGGATGGGGGCACCGGCGCGGCGGGCACGTTGGAGCAAGACGGCCTGGGTTTCATGGATGATTTCAGCAACCCGGCGAACCTGAGGGTTTGCGGCCGGCCGTGCGGCATCCATGGCGGCTCGGGCTTCCGGCGTCCGTCCCAGCTTGAACATCTCGCGGGCAATGTCGTCCGAGTGGGCCGGGTCCGTGAAATACGGCACCAGATTCTCCGACCGCATCCGGGCCATCATTCCCCCCAAGGCTCGCTTGGAAATGGCGTGTTGGCGAACATCGATGGAATCCCGCGCCCCTGCAAAGATGCTGTTGGTCCCTTCCAAGAAAGCCTGGTATGCGCTCACTTTGTCCGGGCCGGATTCGAGGCGTTTCCAGATGGCAGCTTCGGCACGTGTCCGCAAGACCTCTTCCCATTTGCGTTGGGCGGCTTCCAGTTCTTCGGACTTGGCACGGCGGGCAATGAGGTCATTCACCGCCTGTTCAGCGGTCAGGCCCTTTTGCTGCATCAGGGAATCCGCATCGCGTCGGACGGCTTTGAGAATATCCTTGGCCTCGTCTTCGGAGATTTTCCCCGCGGAGGCTTGGGCAATTTCCCGCATACACTTGGCGTAGATGACATCGAGGTTCGGCATGGTGGTTTCCTGTTACAGGGCTCCGAGGAGGCAGGCGGCGGCTTGCTTGAGTCCGTCGGATCGGGCTTTAAATGTCTGGTCAACTTCGGAGAAAAGGGGATTGATGCCGTCCCGGTCCTGTTCATCGGGCATTATTTCATCCATAAGCTTTTGCATCTCGGCAATCTGATCGTCCACGGTTGCCATCGGGGGCATGGCGTCGCGGGCTTCCTTTGCCATAGCGGCGACCTCATCCGGCTTGAGGGTGGGGTTGGCTTCGGAGATGTCGGAGAGCATCCGGCGGGTGATCTCGGCTTCGACCTGTTGCCGGGTCGGGCGGGGCTGGTCTGGGGTGGTAGCGGCACCTGTCCGGGCATCCCAAACAATCTGCCCGTCTTGTGGGGTGCCAGTCTTGGCAGAGGTCACGGTAAGGTGTCCCTCGGGGCTCTTTTCCAGTTCCAAGGATCCGGCCCGGTTGCCGTCGATTTGCCGGGTAAGGGTGATTTTCTCCCGTCCGTTCGTGACAGTCCGCAAGACCTGATCGGGATTCTCGAGAGTTTCCCGGAGGAAGTCCGGGCCAAGCCCTTCGGCATCCCATCCGTTTTGGACAAGGACCGGGCCATCGGTTTCCATCGTCCGAGCGGCGTCGGGTTGGAGCCTGCCCCATTCCAGCTTCCCGTCAGCATTTGCCACGAAAGAGCGGTCTGGAAAGAGAGGGTTGGGCACCGCGGCACCGGGCGCATGATCGGCTTCCAGAATCGGAGACATCCGGCCAGGGCCCGCCACGGCGCGGTAGTTGTCGTCAGCCTGCCGGGTGAGGTAGGCAATGCGGTCCTCGTAGCCCATGGACGTACCTGACGCAATCTCCCTTTCCACAATCCGGGGGTTGTAACCGAGTTGCTTTTCCAAGTCGGGAATCAGGCCCTTGGTCCGCAGCATCAGGTCTGCCTCATCCCCGGTCAGGATGTCACGCAAGGGAAGGCCCCTGCCGGTCACAGAGACGGCATCCACGCCATCGGAGAGCCTGCCGATACCCGCTTGCAGGGTAGAGCCAAGGATTGCCCCAAGTCCGACATTTGCCAGCCAATCGGCGGCTTCCATGTCCTTCTGTTCCCGGCTCATAAATCCCCATTGCAGAGTGCTCGACATCAAGCCCCCGACGGCACCCTCCAGAGACCCTTCACCGGCTCGCGTGATGGCGCGGGCACCGAATCCCTTCCCGGCCAATCGGGCAGCGTGTTCGGCCTCTGTGGCCCATTTGCCAACCCTTGCGGCGGAAGCCAGCCGGGTGACGGGCACAAAGTTCAGGGCCATTTCTCCGGGGTCCAGGACACCCCCGGCAAGGCCTGCCAAGACCTGATCTACCCCGCCATTGGACCGGGCAAGGACCGCGTTCCGGCGAGTCTCTTCCTGCTTCCGGCTGGCAATCAGGGCGGCGGTTTGCTGCTTGATCGGCCCGTCAAACTTCACCCCCATGTCACTAAAAAGGGTGTTTGCTTCCTCTGCCGTCAGCTCCGGGCTGTCATCGGTCGCAGCGTTCCAAGCATGGAGCATCCCCGAGAATCCCCAGCCGTTTTCCCGAGCCTTGTCGAAGGCGGTGGAATTGGCGTAGGAGTCCGAATAGGTCGTTTCGGCCAACGCTTCAAGAGCGGCGGTCTCTGAAACCGGACGGGCAGGGAAGTGGAGTTGCATCAGGCCATTCCCTTCGCCATGACGAGAGCCTTATCCCAGCGGGAAACAAGCCCTTTCCAGAAGTTTTCCCGGCGTCCGGCAACCTTCAATTCGTAGGCTTCGCGGGCGCGGCGGAGCTTGAAAAGAAGGGCTTGCGGGTCTTTCTCAGCGGCCCGGACAGCGGCCAGAGTCTTCGGACCCACCTTGCCGTCCACATCGACACCAACGGCCATTTGCAGCACCTTTGCCGCTCCTCCTGGGCCACGGTTGAAAGCGGTGTCGCGGAGGTAGGCTTCCACGCCTTTGTTGCCGGTCCACTTCGTCACCCCGTCGGTATAGCTCTTGATGTAGGCGGCGGCTTCCTTCCGGGCTTCTCCGTCCTTGCCGGATTCGACAAGGCCCTTGAGCTTTGCGGCCATGACAGGGTGGTATTTGTCATTGATCCCCGCGACCTCGTAGGAGCCCCCGCCGTCATTGGCTGGCAGCTTGTAAACTTGGAGCTTTCCGTTTTTGGTCCGGGCTTCAAAGGCGAGGATTTGTTCTTCTGCGGTCATGGCGTTTTCTCCGGTGGGGGTTGCTTGTGAAAATGAGGCGGTATCTTCGGCCGGCTGGCTGGTCACGGAATCGGCAAGGAAAGACTCAAAGCTCGCGCCGATGCGCTGGCGTTGCTCTTCCAAGCGGTCGCGGTTGCCGGTGAACCATCCGACGCTTTCCAGACGTTCGGCCTTTTCCAGCTTTCCAGGGTCCACCACGACACGCTTCCCGGCGAAAGTGACAGGGGCACCCTCTCCGGTTCCGGCTCGCAGTTCCAAGTTGCCGTTTTCGTCCGACCTCCATTTCATCGTGGAAGTCATCCGGGCAAGGGCACGTTCGCGGAGGATGTCGGGCGTCAAATTCTCCCCCGGCTGTTGCTCGGCGCGGATGATGTTTTCCATGGCGGAAGTGTCCAACTGATCGAGGTTGGAAACGCGGCGGGAGTATTGGAACGATCCGAGAGATTCAGGTTCCGACCGGAAGAGAATCCCGTTGGAAAGGATGGCATCCAGCTTCCCGCGGATGTCCTTTACGTCTTCCTCTGCCCGTGCGGTGCCATCGGCGCGGACCTTCCCGACGACAAGGCCGGTTTCGTCAACGTCGTAGAGACTGCCCAAGGTGCGGTCATAGGCCATCTTCGCGGCTTCCTCTGCATCCGTGGCCTGCCCAGTCCGGGCAAGGAAACCGGCATAGCGGTCCACCAACCCGGCGTATTGCTCGGCAAGGTCGTTCCCCTGCATTCCCCGGCTGATGAGGTTCCGGTCTAGGTTCTTCCAACCGTCGATCTTGCTGCGGGCTTTTGTCAGTTCGGAGGAGGTGAAAGGCGCGGTCTTGCTGCCCTCCTTATCCTGCCACTCTTTGGACATCATCAGGGCCACCTCTTTGCGCCATGGGGCAGACTTGGGAAGGCCTGCCAACACGGCGGCATCAGGGGAAAGGCGGGCATCTTTTGGCAAGTCGTTCGCCAACTGCCCGAGAATCTTCCCGGTGTGTGGCCCGTAATACGCCTCCATGTTGTCGATGTCCTTGAGAGCCCCGGAAGGATCCGAAGAGAGCTTCGCGGTCAGGCCAACGGCAATGTGTCGGGCTTCCTCTGCCGTCAGGATTCGCACGGGCAGGCCTTGGGCGCGTTGACGCTGTTCGATGACGCTGTATGCCGCCTGGATGCGTCCGGCGTCCTTGGACTTCACAGCGGTTTCGAGTTGCCCATAAAGAGCCTGATCGCGCAGGACGAAAAGGGCCGGGTCGGATTCGGCCAGCTTCAAGATTTGATCGGCCTTGGCTTCGATGGCGCGGGCGGTTGCGTCACCCATGGGAAGGTTCGCTTTGATTCGGTCCACCCCGGCGCGGATTTCGGCGGGGGTCTGTTGCTCCATGGCATTTGCGGCCTTGGTCACAAGGACGGTGCGGAGGGCGGTTTCTTTCTGTCGGGCGGTCATCCCGGCGGCGTCAGCCTTCCGCATGAGTTCGGCAAGCTGTTCGTCATCCCCTGCCCCAAGGATGATCTCGGCAAAGTCTGCCTTCTGCCCGACGGTGACGGTGGAGGCTTTGGCCGATTGCTCGCGCCAGTTCTCCACATCGCTCGCGGCCATCGCCATCTCTTCGGGGGCAATGGCTTCCCCTCGGCTCTGCCGGTCTTCCAAGGAACGAAGGTGCGCTTCTGCCCCGGCGAGTCCCACGGAGGTACGTCCGGCCAGCTCTTGGCTCAGGCGGGCTTTCCCCGTGTCCGTCAGCTTTTCCCCAATCTTCCCGGCTGAAAACATCTCGGCAACGTCCCCGAGGTTTTGACCTTCCACAATTTGGGAAATCTCCGCTTCGTCCAACTGCATTTGAAGTTTGCCCTGAAGCGGTGCCAGGGCTTGCGCGGGCACGTAATCGGTGACGCCTTGGCCGTAGGAGTCAATCCCGGCTTCGACATCTTCCCGCGTCACCATGCCCTGCTGATAGCCTTTGATGAGGTTCGAGGCGAAGGTGTCGAATCCAAGGACCATGCTTTCTTTCACCCCTGCTTTGTAGCGTTCGGCGTTCTTGACACTGGAACGCAGATAGAGGTCCGCGGACATTTCCTTCCATGCAGAGCGGGCCAAGTCTCCGGGCGCGTCTTTCGCCTGTTCCTCTGCCCATTTGTTGAAGTTCTGCTTGAAGGTCGCAGGGTCTTCCATGGGAGCATCTTCGGCAAGGAATCTGTCGGACCAATAAACAGCACCCTCGGCGGCTTTCTGGCTGGCCCATTGCTGGTCGGTTCGTTTTTGGAAACGCTCCACCATGTCAGCGGATTGCTCCACAGCGGACCCGAGGCGTATCATGGATGCTCCAATTCCAGCACCAAAGGTATTCGTGTCGGACATCGGCCCGGTGTTCTTGTTCAGTGTGGGGAGACCTTGCGGCCCCGGACCTGCAATTCGAGGAATAGCCATAGTTTTAGAAAGTGGTTTTTGCGCGGCCTGCCCCACCGGCGGATTGAAATGCCCCAATGGAACTGCTTGCCCCGCTCAAGAGTGAGGAGCCTGCATTAAACATTGCCCCGGTCATGGCGTTACGTCCTTCCATCCGGGAAAGGCCTGCTTGCGCTTGGTAGCGGTTTGCGTCCACCCGGCTGTTCCATGCTCCTACTCGGGCTTCGTGCCGTTCATCCAGGGCCATGAGGGAGTTGTTGATTTGGTTGTCGAACATCACATCCGAGAATGAGCCGGAAGTGTCGAAGCCTCCGACGCCGGCGGCGGCTCGGGCAGAACCGGCAACCTGTCGGCCTTGCTCCAAAACTCGCCGTTGCGCTTCGTTCCCTTGGCTGATCCGGGCGCGTTCCTCCCACCGGGCAACTTGCGCGTTGTTCTCGGCAACCTTGGCGTTGTAGTCAGCGGAAGCCTTCGCGGCCATGCCCTGCTGAACTGCTCCAGCAACGGCAACCACGGTCCCAACTACCATCAAAATAGGAATTACCATTGGCATAGTGCTACCCTCCATGCGTCTTTTCCGACGCCATAATAACTTTTCATGAGACCTTCCTTTTCAAACCCGTAGAACTCGGCCCAGCGCAAACCGGGCTTGAAGTTGGAAACGACAGCGGCTTGCAGGCGGTGAAACTTTTCCGGGCGGTTTTTCAAAGCCTTTCGGACACAGCGGTCCAGAATCTTCCGGCGGCGTTGAGTGTTGACGATGGGAGAGCAAACCACTGCCCACACCTCTGCGACCCCCGGCAACACTTCCGAAAGTCCACCCGCGCCAAGGACAACCTCGCCGTCCATGAATGCCCAGCGGTAGGGTGAATGAAGGAACTGCTGTGCCGAATCGGTCAGCTTCACAGGAACGCCTTGCGCTTCGATGGATGCTTCCAAAGCGGTCAAGTGTTTCACGGTGAGGGTTTCGAGGCTCATGCGCGGGCCACTCCTTTCGGCATAATGGCAAGGATGGTCAGGGGGTAGGGCTCGTCCTGGGTGAAACAAAGCGTGTCTTGGAGGTCGTAGGGATTCTCCACTTTCACAGTCTCATCCCCTGTCACCAACTTGGGCGAAGAGTCCAAGGTGTCAGAGGTCGTGCGAAAAATGATCGGGCGGGTATTGGCAAAGGTCGGACCCACCCGGAGGCCAAGGCTTTCGAGGACACGAATCACAACTTCATGGGTCCGCTTCACGTTCCCTTGAGTCGTTCCAAAGATGCCCCCGTATTCCCGCGGGAGGGTTTGCACTTTCGGCTGGTAGGCGAGTCCCACGTGGATTGTCGAAGCCGCCTCATCCAGCGTCACCGTCCCGGAAACAACCGTTTTCGTTCCAACGTCCGCACCATCGGCAAGGATTCGGACTGTCTGCATTTCCAAGTGATCCAGACCGGAAACAGAGGACACCGGCGAGCCTTCATAGGTCAGGCCGCAATCGACAAAGAAAGCACCGTCCTTGTCGTTCTCATCGTCCGGCTGAAACTGCTTTTCCATGATCTCCACATATCGCCGGGTCTGGCCGTTCACCGTGCGTTTCACCACAAGCCAAAGCTGGTCGCTGTCGCCGTCCGGGTGGGGAATGCAGGCCATCGACTCCACCACAGGCGCACCTTCCCCGAAGCTCCCGCCCAAGCGGTGACGTTGCCACGACACGATGTCTTGCTCTTTCAGGAACGTCATTCCCAGCAAAGAGCCATCCGCGCAGGCCATCCAGAGAATCGAAAAAGGGTCTTGCTGGTATGCAAACTCCACAATCCCCCCGGCCTTTCGCGGGAGGTGTTCGGAGAGGATGGAAACGTCTTTCGGGGTGATGGCGTAGGAAATGCCATCGTAGAAAAGTTGGATGAGGCGGTTCCGGCTCCGTTGCACAAATAGCACAACGTCGGCAATCTTCTGCGGGCGCATCGAGGCTCCCCCGTAATTGGTTTGCAGTTCGGCCAGGATGTTGTCCGGGGTAATCGGCTGGTCAGACCGGCCGGCCTTCACTACCCATTCCGCTCCGGTCGTGCCGATCATGAGCACTTGCGCGGGTGCCAGCCATTCGATCCGGTTCGCCTCGTCAGAAACGAGGGTCACGGTCACAGCGTTGTCATCTAACACCGAGTTGTCCAATTCCGTCGGGGCCATGTTGTCAAACTGCCCGCTCTTGGACATCCAGAAGGTTTGCGGTTCGGTCTCAGTCCGGGCGAATGCCAACCGCTCTTGGTGGAATGCCACGATGGCCGGGTATCCGGTCGTGTCGCTCCATGCCCCAAGACGCCATGCGACAGTCGAAGAAGATGGGATTTTCTCCTCGATGTCCACCGTGATCTCCGTCGCGCTGACACGGGTTGCAATCACGCCATACCCGACAAGCCCGGAGGTTTCAAACTTCGCGCCGGTCTGTGCGTGAGTCGTCGTATCTCCACCTGTCGCAGAGCTGGCGAGGTCGAAAAGTTCCGCGTCAATGACGATGACTTCCCAGTTCCCGTTCACCGTGTAGGTCGGGCCGGTCACTCCAGAAACGTCAACAACCTGCCCGGTCGAAAGCTGGTGATTTTTTGACTTCACCCGGATGAGCCCCGAGCCGTTGTCAGTAATCGAGGTAATCCACCCCGTTCGCACCGTCTCGTCATCCTTGAGGCTGGTGCGAAGGCGAATCAGCCGCCCCACATCGGAGGTCAGAAAGCCCTGGTCATCATTGATCCCGGTCACCGCGCTGGCAATGATCGTCACCCCGTCACCCTCAGAGGCACCGGCGTCCAAGGTCGTTTCCGTGACATTCTCCGAAAGGTAGGGGCCATCCGTAAAAAGGATGTCCTCGATGCTCCATGAGACTTGGGACAGCCGGGAAAGCTTCTTCGGGGAATGGTCAGGATGCACAAGGAACATCACATCCGCCGACTGGGTGTAATTGATGTCCGGCACTTCCGCCTCAGTGTAGGGCGTTGCCAGTTCGACAATCCCCTCCACCAATCCCCCCGAGGTATAGGTGCCCGCAAAGGTCGATCCTTGAAGGTCAAAGGTGTTTGCCCCGATCTTCGTCACGGTCCATGTCCCATTCGCCGCGGGCACTCCCACGACTCCGCTGATGGTCACTTCCCACCCGGTTTCCAGACCGTGAGCCGTCGAGGTAATCCGAATCAACCCAGATCCGTTGTTGGCTGCACCGGTGATGGCGGTCGAGGTCGCCAAAAGTCCCCCATCCTTCCCGAATCGCACGTTGAGATGGCCGAAAAGCAGCACATACGCCTGTTCCGTGTTGTAGCGGAAGGGAATCAGGCGGGTTTTCCGTGCCTCGTCCTCGGTCAGGCAGGCAAACCGGGTGCCAGACCGCTTCATGAGACCGCCCTGGGGCTGCACCCAAAAATTCTCGAGATATTGGAAAGCGTTGTCGAAGCGTTGGACATCCACGCGGCCAAGCATCCTGGGGCTGATTTCCCCGGCGGTGCCGTTCGTCTGGATGGGATGGATTTCCTGCCGTGCCATGGGACATCAACCGAGCCGCACCGAGAGGAAATGGCGGGCCGACAGCCTTTGGTTGAGATTTTCGGAGGAGTCCAAAAACTTCGCTTTCTTCAAAGCCTCGGCGTAGGTATTCGCGCACATCCGGCGCACATCTTCGTCTTGCGTCAGGGCGTAGGCCGTGTCAGAGGCCAGATACCAGGCGATTGTCTCAGCGAGGTATTCAGGGACAACCGTAGGGACTGTGACCTTGGCCACGTACCTCAGGTTCAGAATGTCAGTGTTGGCGAGAATCTTCCCGCCCTCCACCGTGTAACGTCCCCATGCGTCGATGTTCTCCGGTCGCAGGGGTCGCAGGCAATCGGCCGGCAAAGTGAAGGCGGCATCAAAGCCGAAAGCAGGCACCCCGACATCAGGGGCAAGCTGGGCGCGGGAAATCGCGCAGTTCCAAGGGTGTTGGCTCAGGACAAAATACCGGCAAGGCTCCTGCCGTTCGGACATCAGGCTTGCGGCCCGCGTGTCCTCGTCAAAATCCGCAATCGGAGGTGCCCCCAATTTGGTCAATGCGCTGTTGGCGATTTCCACCCAAGATCCGGGCATGGGGTTCTCCTTTCATGGGAGGGAAGCGGAGGGGCCGGATAAACCCCTCCGCTCCGGTTGGTTCAAGCGTTGACGATATCGACGTAGCCGGTGATGTCCTTGTCCGCAGCCGGGGCCGTCGTGGAACTGGTGTCCTCGAAGGTCAGCGTGAGATACAGGTCTTTCTCGGTCTTGTAGGTCGGATTGTCCTCTTGCAGGATGCCGAAGGAGTTTTCCCCGGAGGTCGCAACGGCAAGCTGGGCGGTGGTGAAGAAGTCGGGGTCATCGTTGACGGAGCCAGCCGCGTCGATTTTCCCGGTTCCATCCGCGCCCTGGAGGCCGATGTCAACAACCTGGTTCGACCCGAGAGCTTCGTTGATGACGCGACCGCCGTAAATCCGGCTCCCCGCAGGGATTCGGACAAGGCGGACAACATCCAACTCGGCAACCGAGGTGAGGTCAGAGGTGTTGAGGCTGAAGTAAAGCCGACGGACCTGCCCCTTATCGGACAGTTCCAGCGGGCTTGAGGATTGCGCCTGCTCCGTGGTGCGGAGCTGGGTAGAATAGTGAGTAGCCATGGTCGTATGTTCCTTTCAGGGTTAGATGACCGTTTCGTCGCAGAGGATTTCCACAACACCCTTTTCGCGCATACGGGCCGCGTCGCCGGTCATCATGCCGTTGACGAGGGTTGCAGTGCGGTTCGGGATGTAGTTGATCTCCACTTCGATGTCGCCGTTTTCGCAGAAGTTGATGGCGTCCTTGGTGAACGCAATGCAACTGCGGTTGTTGCCGGTCTTCTTGACGATGAGGTTCGACACGCGGACGAAGTTCATCCCGTGAAAAACGACATTCGGCTTGCCGGAAGCCAGGGCCATCGTGGTGAGGTTGTCCACCTTCAGCTCTTCGCAGATTTTGAGAAGGCTCTGAAGCTGGAAGTTCGTGTAGGCCACGGTGACGAGGGCGAAGTTATCGTTTTCGATGGCTTCATTCCCGGTCAAGAGGCCCAGCGTCTTCCGAAGCTTGGCGAGGGTGATGTTGCTGGCGGCGGGGGAACCCGACTCCACGTAGTTCGCGGCGATGGTTTGCGCCGCGAGGAAGGGCACCGCGGTCGAGCCGTCGCGTCCTTCGTAAGCGGTGCCAGTGGCAGCTTCGAGGATGCGAGCGTCCGCTTTGCGGCCAAGGGCCGAGGCAATGCTCTTGCGGTAGCCCGACACCAGATCAACCTGGGTCCGCTTCTGGTCGAATTTATCGACGTAGAGCGGCGCGAGGAAGTCTTTCATCGAGCATTTGCGCTTCGTGTGGTTGGGTTCGAGGGGGTTGACTTCTTCGGCGCGGCCCGTTTTCTCGTAGGCTTCGACGGTTCCGAGGTAGTCGTAGTAGCCGTTTTCAGCGGCGAGGGGGTCGATGTTGACGAAGGGTTTCAGACGGCTTCCCATCTGTTGGTAATCGTGACGCAGATCATCTTGGAACTGGTCGCGGAATGCGGTTGTGACGTTGGACATATAGCTCCTTTGCTTAAACTTTCGTTTCCCACACTAAGCAGCGGCGGGATTCGGCTGTTTTCGCTTGGAGCTACCCGGATGACCCGGACCCACTCGCTGACGGATAAGGCCCCGCGTCGGCCCCGGTCTTTCCCGGCGTCACCCCGGAAGGCTTGCGCCTCTTCCCGGTGTTATTGCCACAAGTAGGCGACTTGTCCCCATGTGGCAAGGAAAATCTGTAGCGTTACAGAAAAATCGGCGAGAGCGGCAGGATTTGAACCTGCTACATGGTCAAAACATCGGGTTTTTAACCCGCTATTGCTATTCCGCCACGCTCTCAAAAATATTGCAGGGGGTGTAGTCGAACCACCGGAGGCAGGCTTATAAGACCCGCTTGAGACCGTCTCTCCCTACATCTGAAAAATCACTTGTTGCCGTTCTTCACCGAATAGAGCTGAGTCAGCTTTTCCACCGCCCGCTTGTGCCCCACGTGCGAAGCGTCGTTGTAAGCCTTCATGAACTCAGGGTCAGCCCGAAGCTCGGCAATCTCGTTTGCCGCCCGCTCGGGGGAAGAGGCGAGACCCGTCCGGCTCTGTCCAAAGGCCGCTTGGTCCTCGGCCAACTCGGCACCCATCTTCGCAAAGGCACGAACCACCACCGGATGGTCCCCAAGTCCCGCCTGATTGAGCACGGTCAAAAGCTCGTCCCCGCCCATCACCTGAACCGCTTGGGAGGCTTGGGCCAGCTTCACCGGCAATTCCTTCCCAAACTCCTGTTCGACCTGCTTTTGCCACTCTGCCGCCTGCTGCTCCCGGCTCTGCGTGTGGCCCGTGAAAGCCTCGGTCACATACTGGGTGTAACCGCCCCGCATGATCTCCAGTTGCTTCGGGCTCAATCCGGCCTTATGGGCGAGGCTGGCGAAGTGCTTGTCCATCTTCTCGTCGTAGGGAAGGCCCTCGGGAAGCTCCGGGGGTTTCAGTCCGTAGCCGTCCGGCGTCTCAGGCCGTCCCACGGTCTTGTAGAACTCGTTCCATTCGAGGTCTGTCCACTTCTCGTTGGGGGCTTCCAACCGCTTTTTGCCGATCATCTTTTGGGCATTGGCGAGCATCTTGGCTGCTTCGGTCGCATCTTTGCCCCGGAGAGGTTCCAAGGCCGGGTCACGGCGCAGGTTGTCGTCGGAAATCGAATCCAGGAAAGAGCCCAAAGAGGCACCCTTACCGCCAAGGGCCGATCCGGCGTCACCGCCCTGCCCGCCTCCTGCTGCCCCGCCTGCACCCCCTGCCGCCCCTCCACCGTCACCGGATGCCCCACCGGCCCCGGCACCAGCTCCCGCGGCACCGCCGGACCCTCCACCAGAGGCCCCGCCCCCGGCACCTCCGTCCGCGTTGAAGTAAAACATAGGGTTGGTCATCAGGTGCTTTTTCATAGGTGTTTTTCGAGTTCTCGCATGATTTTGGTGTGGTCTTCGAATACGAAGGAAAGGATCCGGGAGGCGATGTCACGACGGCCGGCAATGTAGGTAATGGTGGTTTGGTCTGCTTTTTCCGGCGTCGGGCGTAAAATGTAACCCTTGAAAGCGATGTCTCGGAGGACGTTCAACCCGGCTTCCCCCGGACGAGGCTTCCCGCCTCTCAGCTTCGCGGCCAGACCTTCCAGAATCCGGGCCAGCTCAATGCGCCATCCGGGCAGGCCGTCGGGATATTCCGCCCCAAAGACGGATAGGTAATCCGCATGGAGTTTCACCCTTTCAAGCATCATATCGCGGGGGCTCTTCATGCTCCACCAATTCCAAGGAGGCTCGGGAAGTTCTTCCCGGCTGTGCTCAGGTCTTTCGCGGCGGCGGCAACCTGGGTGCCCATTGCGGCCATCTGAGACATCTGCTCCTGCTGCTGGCGGGCGTTGCGGCGTTCGGCAATGGCTTCGGGGGTCCGAATGACCCGGCGGGATGCGCCTTCGTGAATCGCGCTTTCGCTCGCCACGGCGTCAACGTCCACGATGTCCATGACGGTCGGATCCATTTGGGACAGGGGGGTGAGGGTGTTCAGAATCCAGCGTTGGGTGTTTGAAGACTTGACGCGCTGCTGGGCCATGGCGGCGGGGGACACATACTCGATTTCCAGCTTCATGCCATCCAGTTCCGGGGGGTTGGCAGGGATGAGGCCCCGGTTGTTGAGAAGGGAAAACGTCCGCTTGAGCATCGGGCCGCATTTTTCAGACTGAAGACGGGCCACCATCGGGCCGATCATCCGCATCCGTTCGTCCCGCAGTTCCAAGACCTCTTGGGCGGTCTGCCGTTCGTTCTTGCGGAAAAACCGCATGACATCGACAAGGAAGCAGTTCGAAATGTGTTGCCGCTTGGCGTCCATCATCTCGTTCGACATCCGCAGGTTGATGTCCTCGCGGTAGGGCTTCGGCAACGCTTCCGGGTTTTCGTAGAACATCAGCGACCGCGGGGAAATGTCCACTTCGCCCTGGTCATTCGCATTGATGCCAATGAAGCCATCATGAGGCACCATGGTCGGAGGCGCGACAATGAGCTGGGTCGCTTCAAGTGCCAGCTTCTCGTATTCGTTCACCACCCGGATGTCGGGCAGGCAATCCATCGCCGGGGAGATGCCGTAGGTTTGGCCGGCAATGCGCTTCCACCGCGGCACGGCGTAGGGGAAGTCCCGGTAGCCCCCGCGTCCAACAAGGTCTTTGGTGTCCTTGCAAACCCAATACGAGGCGAATTGCATGGAAGCCGGGAGAAGGCCGGAACGGGTAGCGTCCTCGTTCGGCATGACAATGTGAACGAACGTAAACTCTTTGTCCGGGTCTTCGGCGTATGCCTTCTTGATCTTCTCCGGGCAGGCATCCCCAAAGCGGCCCATGGCATTGCGGGCGGTCATCTTCGTTTCACGGTGCAGGGTGTCCACCTCCGCGTCGTCATTCTCAGAAATCCAGCATGAGGCCAGAGGGATGGTCTTGAACCGAATCGCATCCTTTCGAAGGCTCCAATCTTGGAAAATGACCGACGTTCCAAACGCTCCGATGTCCAACGCGCTTTCGTGCATCGATGGGTTGAAGCTCGAACTGTCGTCCGAGTAGGTGGAATAAATCAGGTCGGAAACATACTCCAGCCATGTGAGAACCGCAGGCGTCCGCATCAGCCGTTCGTCATTCACCCGGAAGGCAAACCAGCGTTCCGTTTGCGGCGTGGTCGAAGAGAACACCCCGGAGGCGAATTGATCCAGGGCCCATGTCGAAGTCCCATCGAAAACGAATTGATTCTGTTCCGCCCCCGGCGTCCGTTCACCGGTGAAGTCTTCCGTTTCCGGCCGTACCAAGTCTTTGATCGACTGCCAGCGAGGTTCCCACCCGTTGCGGATAGCCTGGAGCCGTCCGTGCCGTTTCAGCAATGACGCGGCGGTCTCTTCCCCCTTTCGGTCACGCGGGCGCGTGTCGGAGAGGATTTGCAGGTTCGCAGGTTGGGAAAGTAAGCTCTTCATGGCAGTTGAAAAAGGAAGGGGGAAGGATTTGTTTCATGGGGTAGAAACCGCCTACTGGCCCGAGCGGCAAGAACCCGTTGCAGGATCTCCCTGCACACACATCCTCCTATCCCCCAAAGTTGACTATGCGCCACCTCCCAAGAGGGACACCTTTTTGACGGGCGTGGTCGCAGATTGTTCGGCCTTGGAAGTCAGCATCGTGCCCGAGCGACCAGAGGCAGCGCGGTTGATCTCACCTTTCTTGCGGCGATCCGCTTCCAGAATGGCGTTGCTCTTCGAAGGTTCCGGCGGCGGGGGTTTCGGGGGAGCCGGAGGGGCTCCTCCACCTTTGCCGAAATGCTGTTGATTGATGTTGTGGCACTCAAGCCGCTGCTGCTGTTGCATGATGTTCTCCATGGATTTTACGTGCAATCGCGCCAGCGGGGGCAAACCCGCAAGCCTCGAAAAATTGAAGGGACTTTTCAGCCTCTACCCCGTGATTGACACCGACGTATTGCGTGATGGCACCTTCCTTTTGTGCCCAAGCCTCGTAGAAGCCCATCAGGCGCACCGCGGCAAAGCTGCCCCGGCTCTCTTTGCGGACGTAGATGATTTCCAACGTCGCGCTTTTCGCCCTGGTGAAAAATTCAAAGGCCGATGTCGCAAGGCCGTAGCCTACCAACTCGCCATCCTGAAATGCACCAAAGAGGCAGTAGCCTTCCCGGTCTTCAGCCGTTACCCATCGGAAGTAATGACGCGACACATCCGGCTCGAATTTCAAATGCGAGGCCAGCAACGGAATTTGCTCCCCAAGCAACGCAATAAAAGCGTCCTCGTCGGCGGGAAGTAATGCGCGGGCGGTGGTCATCGGCGGCAGTCTGCACTGTAACGCTACAGATTTCAACGTGAAAAATGCCGAAATTTCTGGACGACCTTCGCGCCCCGCATCTTTGCCGGGTCCACATCCCCCGACTTGGACCCCATCGCCGCATAGCGAAAAGCATCCGACCCGTGAGAGGTCCAATCGTGTTCCGGGCTGTCCCCAAACATCTGGTTGCCCCGTTCGTCGTATTTCCCGACCAGCGGCGTCCGATGGTATTCCCGCAACGCCTGTAGGCCCCTGGCGCACTTCTTTTCGTCAAACCGGCTCCGGTGAAGCAGGGCACGGGCCGCTTCAATCCCATCTTCGATCCCCGTCCGCTTGAGGGTCCGAAAGCGAATCCCATGTTGCCGTGCGAGCTGTTGCCGGGTCTTCCCCTCCCCCGACATGTATTCCCGGTGCTCCAAGTCATGCGGCCCAATGTGCTCCCCGTAAAGGTAGGGCTTTTCCTTCACCGCCTTCGCATAGTGCAAAAATCCCATCCCCGTCGCCTCGTAGTAGTCGATGAAATGGACCTCGTTGCCGATATACTGGAAAAACCAGATCGCCGTCGCATCGTGCCCAATGTCCCAAGCCGTATGGACCGGACGTCGCGGGTCCCATCCCACCTTCTCCACCCGGCCCTCGGCCTCGATCTTGACCATGGTTTTCCCGTAGTAGCTCCCTTCCACCGAGGTGTTGAAGGAACAGTAAAATTCCCGCTGAATCCACTCCTCATCCTTCCCCCGCTCCCGGTGCTTCTGGATTTGTTCAGGCGTCACAATCGGCCGGCCGTCCTCGTCCCGCGTGTCGTCAATCGTCAGAATCTCGCAGAACCACCCCGTAGGGTTGTCCTTGGGGTGCCACGGGTTCGCCTTGGCATATTCCATCAGCCGAAAGAAATGGTTGCGCCCATTCGGTGTCGAAATGTAAAGCTGCCATCCCCCGTTCGCATCCAGCTTCGGTTCGATGATCTCAGCCGCCAGAGGGTTCGCAAAGGCGTATTCCGAGTGAACCACCCCCCGCGGGTTCGGTCCCCGGAGCCGGTCGTGTCTGTCCGACCCCATCAGTTGCCAAATCGCCCCGGATGCCAAGTCCATCCGCATTTCCTTGTCGTTCGACGTGTCCACAATGCAAGGCCCCGCCTCGTAGTCCCCAGGATGGTCCCACCCCGGAAACGCGCTCCGGTAGCATTTCCCCTCGTTCGTCGTGTTCGTCCACGCCACAGACCTCGCTTGCACAAAATACGGCAGCATGTGCCAGTAAAGCCCCGGATGCTGCATTGCAGCCGTAGAGGTCCAATTCAATGCCGTCCAATCCTTCCCCCCTGACCGGTGCACCACCCAACACAGGTTCCGGCACCCCTCCGTCAAGGCCTTCCATATCTTTGCCTGGTGCCTCCTCGGGTTCCAGTTCCACGGCATGACCAGCTTCTCACTCATGATTTTCCTCCACGTTCTCCACCAACTCCACGGGAGCCCTCACCGCCGGGACACTCTTCCCGCTCTCCACCCCGCTCAGATCGTATTCCTTCACGATGATCTCCACCCGCTTCCTACCCGCAGCGTCAGCATCAGCCCCCACCGGCTTCTCTTTCGGAGCATTCGGCACGATCTTGTCCACCATCTTCAGCAATATCTGCGTTCGCACCTCCACAGGCGCGTCAGGATCATCCAGGATCATCTTCAATTCCTGAAATGGATTAATCCCCATACCCTCCAATGCCGCAAGGAACTGCTCCCTCGGCGTCTTCATCATCTCTCTCGTCGCACCCTTCATCCTATGGGATTTCCTTTGCGCGGGGAAATGGGATGCCTAAGGGGGTGTGAGAGCGCGACTTTCCCCCCTGCCCCCCCCTCTGTCTGGCAATTACTTCGCACAACATTCGGTATGACAAGTATCATAGTGTTGCAATGACAATGGTTTACGTGCTTTTCCCTGATTTACTCACGTGTTTTTGCCTCAGTCTCAATACCATCGACCACAAGAAAGCCTGATCCTGGTCCGGTAGAGTCATGCCCCGCGCCTTTACGCACAATGCAATTGGCATTTAAAGAGCCGATGAGTGCACTTAAGGCATTGGGCGTAGGTAGGGAAAGGCCTTGAGCTTGGGCAATGAGTAGGATTCTCAATAGTGAGGAGAGTTCACGGTGTCCATTGGGTGCTCGTTTGGTGAAAGGGAAGCGGGCGAATTGGAGGGCACGTAGGGCTCGTTTGTGTCGGACCTGAGTGCGCTTGAGTGTTGCCTTGACCCTTTCGAGGTTGCGTTTGAAGGCGGCGGCTGAGCGTATTCTACCGGGCATGGCTGTATCGTTACAGGAATGTGCTTGACAGGTCAACGGGAAACGATGTATTGAGGCCTCGCCGATTGAGTGCAATGTGAGTGAATGCTGATTGAATTGAAGACGCTGGTTTGTGGGTTGTTGAAGCCTGATTCCATGGACAGGGATGGACAGGGGTGTGGGTTTACCTCTGAGGGTAACAAGGTTCGAATCCATGTCGGGCAACCCCTCTGATACTGGATTTACCTCTGTATAACGTGCGCGGTTGCACCGTGATGTCATTGGTGCTATGGACAGGGATGGACAAAAAGAGGTTGGTGATACGGGGTGTGGCGTGGTCTGTTTGGGAGACCGGGGCTGGTAGCTGGAAGGGTTGGGCGAGATTCTTGGACCGTCGGGTGGTGATACACCGTGCCCGGAAGGCTGATTTAATGGATGCTGTAGAGGCTCAGACAGGGCTATGGGTTGGGGGTGGGAGTGTGGAGCAATGGGGGGGTGTTGAGGCTTGGGGGGAATGGTGCGCGTGTCGGGCGATTGCTGATCGTGTGGGGGTATCGGTGATATCGATGTGTCGGGCTTGGGAGTCTTCGCACCCGGCTGGATTGGTAGGGATGGGTCTGGATGAGGCTGTGGGGCTGTGGTTGGAACGTAAGGAGGGCTTGGCGCGGCCATGGTGGGAGCAACATAGGGCAACGCTTCGAAAGCTGTCTGAGGGCCTGCCAGGGCGTCAGGTGGGGCAGGTGGGTCCGGGTGACGTTCGGGGGGTGTTGTCGGGATGTGTGGGGAAGACCTGGGGCCATAAGGTGGGGATTCTGAGGGCGTTCTTTGCTTGGTGCCGGTCGCAGAGATGGACGGCTATTGATCCATTGGAAGGTCTGGAGAGTCCGGGCCGGGTGGGGGCTGTGGAAGAGGTTGCGGTGATTTCACCGGGACAGTTGGGCGAGGTTTGGGCGTTGGTGTCGGGGCTCGATCGACAGTATTTGGGGCTGGCAGCATGGTCGGGTCTTAGACAAGCGGAGATTCTGAGGCTGACGGCCGGCGAGGTCCGCGGGGGTCATCTTGTGGTGACGGCGGCAAATGCGAAGACGAGACAGAGGCGGCTGGTGCCTGTGGTGCCGTGTCTGAGGCGGTTGGTGGGGAGGTTGGAGCCTTGGGAGGTTGGATGGAAGCCGCTGGCCGTGTGGGGGGCTCTCAAGACCGTGTTGGGGGATGGATGGCCGCGGAACGTGCTACGGCATTCGCAGATTAGCTACCGGCTGGCTTCGATGGCGGGGGATGTGAATACGGTTGCAATGGAAAGCGGTAACTCGCCTGAGATCATTTTCAGGCATTACCGGGGGGTTCGGACCCTCGACGGCAAGCTGGTAACTGCGGGGCTGGCAAAGGCGTGGTTCAAATCCCCTTCGGCTTGAACGTGGTCACCGGGCCGTTGTAAACGACATCGATTCGGCCTGTCTGCCCGTCTCGGACCTTGGCGAGCTTTACCCAGCCTTCCAAGGCCATGTCCCCTTCTTTTATCCAAGCCCGGTGGATGAGGGCAACCGCGTCGGCATCCTGCTCGATCTGGCCGGACTCCTTGAGATGGTGCAGGGCGGGCTCTTTGTCTTCAACGTTCCGGTTGAGCTGGCAGAGAGGGAAAAGGACAATCCCCATTTCCCCGGCGATCTGCTTGAGCTGTCGGGAAACGTGGGAGACTTCTTGCAGGCGGTTTTCCTTCTCCGGGGCTGTGATGAGCCCGATGTAGTCCACAAATACGGCCTTGGCACCGGTGCGCTTCACCATGCGGCGAATGTGAGACCGGACGGCTGAGATAGATGCCCCCGGCTCGTAAACCATGCTCCAGGGCTCCGCGGAGAGCTTGTCACCGGCGGCGGCGAGGACATCAGACTGATGGTTGTTGAGGTTGCCTTCCCGGATCCGGCGCAAGGGGATGTCAGTCCGTGCGGCCATGAGGCGCATGGCGAGCTGTTCCAACCGCATTTCGAGGGAGATGAAGCCAACGGCCGTACCTCCCCGTAGCATGGAATCGGCCCAATTCAACGCAAGGGCTGTTTTCCCGACGGACGGACGGGCAGCAATGACCACCATCGCGCCTGGGTCAAAGCCTCCGGTTTTAGAATCGACCTCGGGCCATCCGACTTGGAGCCTGGGGGATGACTTCCCTTCGGCAATGTCCATGATCTCCTGATACGTGGCATTGACGATCTGACGGGCCTCCTGTAGCGTTACAGAAGCGCGGCGGTCTCCGATGGTCATGATGGCGGTTTCGGCTCGTCCTAGGGCCTCCCGCGCTTCGCCTTGGGCGTCGTGGCAGTCCATGGCGATGCTGACGGCTGCTTTTTGGAGGTTGCGGAGAATGGCCTTATCTCTGACGGTGGCGATTTGGGTGGGGGCTGTCAGAACATTGATGACGCCGGCGGATAGCTCGCCAAGAAAAGAGGCTCCCCCGATGCTGTCAGACAAGCCGCGGTCTTCGAGGTATTGGAAAACGGTAGAGGGGTCGATGGCCTTGCCCTTTTCCTTCATGTCCAGGAAGGCGCGAAAGAGGGTTTGATGGGCCGGGTGGAAGAAGTCGGCTTCCTTGAGTTCGGCGGCAACGAGGTCGAAGGTGTCGGAGGGGTCGGAGAGCATGGCGCCGAGGACGGACTTTTCGGCCTCGATGCTGTGGATTGCGGGGAGTTGGTGGAGTTCCATGCTACTTCTTCCCCCTGATGGCGCGGAGGATTTCCTTGGCTGCATGCTCTCGGGCCAATCTGTTTAGTTCCTTCCTCTCTTTAGCGGTCATGGCTTCTCCCTTGTATATACTAATCTTGTTCATTTTA
>Ga0181352_1000268_pt1 | contig 23111 bp, 18 predicted proteins | sample Fa13VDMLBSN_FD_130103 | JGI IMG/M metagenome (GOLD analysis project Ga0181352, IMG submission 130103) | Freshwater viral communities from Lake Michigan, USA - Fa13.VD.MLB.S.N | ecosystem: Environmental > Aquatic > Freshwater > Lake | place: USA: Michigan | collected 2013-09-23 | reverse complement strand
TACGCGCAAAGCTGGATGCGGCCAATGCCGTTTACAAGCAAGCACTGGCACGCGCCATCAGGCAAGGCAAACCACCGCAGACTTGCTACGGAGAAAGAGCAATCGCGCTCAAAGCGTACCGGGCATATTGGAATGCGGTGGACGCACAACGAGTAGGAGGTGCCAAGTGACTCTCGATCAACACGAATTAACTCAAGCGCGGCTCCAGGCGTTCGCGGATCGACTGGCAATCGACTATGCAGAGTTGTTCAACACCGATCCTGAATACGCCTACGCAGCGGCCAGAACTACTACCACATCACTAGCTCGCAAGATGGCGCTAGGCTTGGACAATGGCACCGCCAACAAAGACGGCGAAGGCATCAGGAGGACGTGCAAACACTTCGGCATTCCTCACACCTACAAAGCGATCCAAGCATTCCTGCAAGGCAAGTAATCCACACGGGGGGAGTCATTCCCCCTCTTTCACCTCTGACTTGGAATGGTTCCAGGTCGGAGTTGAGAGAAAGAACAAGCAATGGCACCAAAACCTGCACATCCAATCGTCGATGCCATCATGGTTCTCTTTATGGGAACCCTCTGGTGGGGCACATTCTGGCTCATGGTCGAAGCTTTCGGGGGGAACCAATGAGTGTCTACAAACTGGCCGTGGAAGTGAAAGTAGTCACGTTGCGCGAAACACCGGCAACGAATACAATCGCAGATTCACCCGACACCGCTGCTCGGTATTGGCACGAAGCGATAGCAACCGATCCAAGGTTCAATCCCGAAGTGGAAAGCTTTTGGGTACTGGTGTTGAACGTGCGAAGGCGCGTCACAAGTCACGTCTTAATATCCAGCGGCATATTAGACGCCTGCATAGCTCACCCACGCGAAGTCTATCGAGCCGCCATCGTGTGCAATGCGAGCGCCATCGTGTGCATGCACAATCATCCAAGCGGGGATACCAGCCCAAGCGAGGCCGATATTAAAATCACGAAGGAACTGGTTAATGCCGGAAAACTTCTCAGGATCGACCTGCTTGATCATGTCATTGTTGGTATCGGCAGAACCAGTTTGCGCGAACTAGGTTACATCCTATGAGCACCAAGGAAAAACTGGACCGCTACGGATCGGAGCTTGCCAAGTGGCAGTTACGCATGGATGCCCACGCGAAAGCACCGTGGAATCCAAAGCCTATCGAGCCGTCAATGGAGTCGTGCGGACTGGTTGACGGCCTAGAGGTATGGGCCGCGCTCAAAGTACGGGCGCAAATCCTGCGTCCCCAAGCGCACGTCGCCTGATAAAATTCGCAATCTTCTCTTGGCCTGCCGCTGAGAGAAGATGTTTTTTTTCGCTCTGCGTGAACAGCACCGTAACTCGACACCGCCTTAGATCACGCTTCAATTTTTTCGGTCGTCCCATGACTTTCTGTGACATAATATGTTGCGGAAGCGTAAGCAAACCAGTAAGTTAGTCAACGAAAGAGAGAACTATGAATGAACAACAACCAGTAGAAAAATGGAGCCCCCCAGGTGGGGACATGGAGGCGTATGCACCGCCTCCCCCGATCGGGGTGCAAACCCCAGCGCAAGCACGGGTAGATGCGGTTAGCACGTTGCTGCATGCAGCCTACCAACGAGCATCCACCTTGATTCTCACTCCGGAGCAAGACCAAGCGTTGTCAGAGGACTTCCCGGACGAAGCATTCAAACCCGGAGCATCCGGCAAGGAACACCTGATCTATATCGAACACGCTTTCTTGCGTGATCGGTTTAACTCCGTGTTTGGGCGCGGCCAATGGTCGATGGTCCGCATGCGACCGCATTGGGCAGAGGAATACCGCACGTCCAAAGGCCAACAGGCAACGCGAATCTATTGCGAAGCGGCGTTACTTATCAAAGGCTGCTATGTCGGTGAAGCTATCGGGGACATGACCTATTACCCCAACAATGATAGCCAAAACTATGGCGATGCCGCCGAGGGCGCGATGACCGCAGCGTTTCGAAGGTGCGCGAAGAACTTCGGCGTCGGACTCCAGGCGTTTAAGAAAGACTTCAGCGAAGGCTGGAAAGCTCGAAACCCGAACGGAACGCCGCGCCCAGCACCCGCTCCGGTTCCAACGTATCGACCGGCTCAAAGCGGAACCATGGTTCCACCTAAGCCTGCACCGGCACCCGCACCGACACCGGCTCCAGCGCCAGCACCGGCACAAGCAGCGGTTCCAGGTGGAGCCACGACTAAGACCAGGGAATGGATGATCGCCAAACTGCTTGGCACGTTCCCAGAAGAAGCCGTGAAGCTCTGGGCGGTCTCGACCAAGCTTCTACTCCCCGGCGAAGCTCTAACAAACTGGCCGTTGTCCAAGGTACCAACAACCGGCCCAGCAATCCGCGAGCTTGTCAGCACAATCCAGGCGTGGGCGACTGCTCAAGCCAACGATGACAATCCGATGCCGGACGACGACGCGCCCCCAACCGATCCCGAACCGCCTGCCGCACTGGCTGGCGAGTGGCAGAATCAGCCATGGGCAAACGTCGTGGTCACGGTGCCCCCGGCAGGATCACAGCGCATGGTCTATCTTCAGAACCCCGACACGATTGGGAGTCTCTACGAAAAGACCAAGAACGGCGACGAGGCAGCGCGGAAGCGTCTTTGGGGCTTGGCGCGAGCGTGGACGCCGCAACCCTGGGTGGGCAACGATGGCCAAACTCGCCAGCCGTCGAACAATGATCTGAATTGCCGTAAGGCGTTCGACGAGTTCATTGCGTGGCACGACAACGGCGGGAGTGCACAATGAGCATGCTTGCATTACAAGTGACCGGGGAGCGCGTGGCGCTGTCCGTGGCATGGGAGGAAATCAAATCGGATGCTCTCATGGCGGCGACTACGATCGAGACGGTTGTGGACGGTCCTAGCCATGACCGCGCTGTGTCCGTGCAGGCTGACATCAGGGAGGCCCTGAAGTTCCTCGAAGCATCCCGCAAGGAGTTGAAAGATCCGTTCTTTCAAATGGGCAAACGCATCGACGCCGCAGCCAAAGCCGAAGCCGATGAATTGGAGAAAGAGGAGAAGCGCGTTCAGGCGATGGTCAACGACTTCCAAACTCTCGAACTCGCCAAAGCACGGGCGGCAGAGAACGCTCGCAGGCTCGAAGAAGAGCGCATTGAAGCAGCGCGACAAGCCGAACTCCGCAGGCTGGCCGAAGAAGAAGCCGCCAAGAAACGTGAGTTGCAGGAGAAAGAGCGGATCGCGCTCCAGACCGCCATGGCTGCTCGCAACGCCGAGGAAGAAGCCAAAGCCGCTGCGTTGCTACGTGAGGTCACGCGCCAGAAAGAACTCAGCGAAGCCGAATCGCTAGAGAAGCAGGACGAGATCCAGGAGAAGTTCAACGCGGAATCAGCCGCGCTCCCAGTCCACGAACAACACCGCGCTCAAGGTCAGCGCGTGAAAGAAGATTGGGAAGTGACAGTCCTAGACGTGTGGACACTGGCAAGAGTCCATTCGAATTGCGTTAAGATCGAGCCACTGGTTTCAGAGATTAAGAAGCTCTTGGACCTGGGGGTGAGAGTTCACGGTGTCACAGCCAAAAGAGTTGTTAGTTCCACCACAACAACACGTCGGGCAATCGACGTTTAACCGTAGAAACAGAACCATGAAAACAGTAACAGCATATCAGTCCTCAACGGGTCAACTCTTCGCAAACCGCGAGGAATACGTTCGAGCCGAACTCTCAAACGTCCTGGCCGTTGGTCCGGACGTGAGCACCGACAAGCAAGTGGACGCCGTGATTAAGCACAAGGCACTCTTCCTTGAATTGTTGAGCGAACCCAAGATCCGGAAGAAGCGCGGCCCCAACAAGCCGAAGGTCGTCGCTCCAACCGCCTCCTAACCCAAAGACATCATGGGCTTTAAAACTGAAGATGTGCTCATGATGCAACGCCGCTTGGCTCGGAGTAAATCCTCCGGGCCAAGCGAAAGCGGAACCATGGTTCCGTTTTCGGGCGTTGAAGCAGGTGAGGAAGTCGATCAACTTCACCGCCCCGCCGTGCGTTGGCTCCAGGCGCATAACATCGCCTACGTATGGAGCCGCACCGACAAGCCAAGCACCGTCACCGAGGGTGCCCCGGACTTCGTGATCGCAGTCAACCCGCCCGTGTTCGTAGAGTTCAAGACCAAGGTTGGAAAGCTCTCGGAAAAACAACGCGACTGGCACTTCCTGGCCGAACGTGCAGGCGTCAAGGTTCACGTCCTCCGCAGCTTAGGGGAGTTCCTGGCGCTGATGAAAGAGAGTGGGATCGAATGATTTGCGAGTCGTGGGTTTGCTTGTCCCCACGATGACGCAGCCCTGTTCCGTGTTTCTCTCCACGGGGCAGGGCATTTTTATTTTGACAATTCGAGGCCCATCGCGCACGCACGCGCACGCGTTTAAGTCTTACTAAGATCCCCTAAGTCTGCTTCTGCTTCTGCTTCTGCTTCTGCTTCTGCTTCTGCTTCTGCTTCTGTAGGCTCTTTTGTCCATGGTATTTAAAGACATTCCTGGACAAGTCCTGGAATGTCCCTTAATATCAAAGACAATAGAAAGGTATCATTATGAGCGATGGCACAATAGATGAAGCTGGGGGTTACACGTTGCTTTGGAGCAAGATTTTGAAGTCAACGATCTGGGATCATTCAGCGGCAACGAGGATCGTGTGGATCACGCTACTGGCGATGAAGAACAAGGATGGAATCGTGATTTCATCGGTTAGCGGGTTGCGTCGGTGGGCAGCGGTAACACATGAAGAATGTCAGACCGCCTTGGATATTTTCCTTTCACCGGATCCTGACTCTTCCAGCAAGGTTGACGAAGGTCGCCGCATTCGTGTGGTTCCAGGTGGTTGGTTCATTATCAACCATGAGGCTTATCGTTACGCTACCGTGGAAAGGAAAGAGTTTTGGCGTCAAGCCAAAGCAGAGCAGAGAGCTAAAAAGGAAGCCGCCGCCAAGCTTCGAGCCATGTCAAACCACAAGCTTCCAAGCGCGGCGGATTATGCTCACGGCCAACAAGATCCCAAACAACCTTTCAGTCATTGAGCTTCACTCCGCATCAATGACCCGCTTCCGGTTCTTGTAGGTCGCCTGTGTCCGTGCGGTAAGATCCGCGCTCTGTCCGCCCATCACATCGTCAGCGTCAACGACGGCTTTGCCGGTAGACGTGTGACCTGGGCGCATACGATCTGGATTGTGAGAACACTGGCAGGTCTCAGGAGTTTGGCTGGATCCACGTCCTACAGCGGCCACGGCGGCGAGCCCACCACTAAGGGGATTCGAACGGTTCTTCATCTGTCCGGGTTTCATAAGTTCAAGGAGTTGAGATTGGTTGGTTGTTCCGCATCTTCCGAAAGCGATCGTAGACGAGTTTGCGGGTTTGCAAAGACAAGACGTAGATCGCCTTCTGCTCGTCGTTCAAGGATTCGACGAATTTCTTTTCAAGCTTCGCGCTTCCCGTGATTGGCCTGTTCCACATCATGGCTTCGCGCACCTGGATGCGGTTTTTGGTTTCCAACAGCTTCGCGTATTCTTCCTTGGCTTTGGCTTCATCGCCGTTTTCCAGGGCCTTGCGAAGCTTCGCGTAATCACTGGCGACGTGGGTTTCCTTCTCCTCCCGCTTGGCTTCAGCTACCAGCTTTGGGTCGCCACTCTTCTCTTTCCATTCCCGTGCCGCCTTATACATCTCTGCCGTGGACGAGTAAGGACTGATCTTAAACCCAACCGATCCAACGAACTGCTCCCAGGGTTTCAACGTCGATTTCGATTCTGTCACCCACGGCCTAATGTTCAGCGGGAGCCAGCCTTGCGCCAACTCCTGGATGATCTCCGTCATGTCCACATTCTCCCCCCTCCAATCTTTGCCGAACAGGACCATCGCCATCCCACGTCCGGTCAGGGGATTGATACGGTTGAACCAAAACTCTCGTGGACGATCCATCATTGCCATCGCATCTTCAGGCACAGAGCGCATCGTGTATGTCCGATTTCCAACGCGATATTCAAACGGATGCCGTGGATCCCAATCGCCGCCTATGATAGCGGCTCCAAGCCATGCGAGAACCATTTGAGAAAGCCCCAAGAACCCCAGCGCAAGGGCCTGCTCACGTCCCACCTTGGCTCCAACAAAGCCCTTTGCTGCTTGGCCTGCAAAGCGTAGGCGAGCCTCCAGGAAGTCTGGGGCCAGAAACGTCAGTTGAAGGAAATGTTGGAAGGTCGGATTCCGCGCTAAATCGGTATAGTTGAGGTGTCCGTAAGCCGCGTTGACTTGCTCCGCGCTCAAGACTTTGATCGCTGACTTGGTAGTTTCGTTTGCATCCAACTCCTTCTTGAACACCTTCATGTTACGTGCAACTGCCGCTTCCATGGTTCGAACCTTCATCTCCGGGATGAAAACGTGAAACAGATAGTTCGCATACATGTCCGAATACTTCCCAAGAACCGGGATGCGACTGACAAGACCGCTGCTCCTGAAGCCTTCCATGAATTCGCTTTCGCTGGCTCTATCGGGATAGATCATCAGCCCGTGGTTGGCGTAATCCATGTGAACCGGATTGTTCATCAGGTCAATCTTGGGACGGTTCAGAGCTGAAACCCGATGGCCAAAGCCGTGCCATCCTTCTTGAACTTGGTGGAACGTGGACAGAAACCCAAGCATCGTCCGCTTGTATTCGGACTGTGCTCGATCAATGTTTTTCAACAGCCACTTCACCGGAGCCACTGATCGCCCACCCGTGTCCCCTTGATACCAAGTCTTGAGCCCAGACTTCCCCGTGATCCGCTCCATGTCGGTGATAATGCTCGGATGCAAAGCCATGTCGGCTTTCAGGAAGATCGGGTTACCCGCTGAATCTTTGCTCGCCCAGATCCAATCGTGCAACGCAGGTTGACCCGGAAGCACCCTGTATTTCAGCTCCTTGTTCTTCGCAACGTCCGGCATCACAAGCGTTGCCTGACCTTCAGGACCATCCACAGGAATCCCAACGCCCTGCATCTGGATCAACGGTTCGCCGTCCTTCCATTTTCCACGGCGCAAGTCCCGAGCAAACTGGCGATCGGCAATCACTCGGTTCATTTCGTTGATGTAGATTGGGACCACCTCCGAAAGCTTCTTTGTCTTTGGCTCGAACCCAGCCTGCTCACCGTCAAACGAGGTTTCAAATGTCCGCGCCATGGCATGCGTCATGCGCTCCCGAAGTGTCCGGCCAGCACCTCGCCGAGGCTTTTGACCAATCTGCCAAATGTGCGGGACGTAGTTCTCTCGGAAATTTTTCAGCATCCCCTCGCCTTGGGCTCTGGCTCCAAGCTCCGCGAAGGTGTCTCGAACCGCTTGAACCATGTCCAATTCTACCGGCGTCAAAGTCAAAGCCGCCTCGTAAGCTGCTCTCCGCGCTGGATCCCTTGATGCCCGTGCCCAACGTCGCAACGTGGCGGGGTCTCCAGCCGCCTCTATCCAGGCGTGAGCAGCTTCGTCCCGGACCGGATCCTTGAAGATGGCCTTGATGTCCCGCTGCGCTTCGTGCGCCTCTTGCCACGATCGTTGCTGGCGACCTGTCCAACGAAGCTTTGCCAGCCGGTAATCACTCGGCTCACTAATCTTGAATTGGTCTTTGTAAATATCCCTCGTCAGGTCGATGATATCTTGAGCCGCCGCCTTCAGGTAGCCGCCAAGCTTTTTGAGCACCCGCTTGATTGCCTTGATGACTTCAGCCGGATCCAAGACGAACCCGGATTGCCCTGTCGCTCCCGTCCACTTCGCTTTCTTGGGTTTGGCTTCCTCGTTGACGGCGGCAATCAAATCGACCGCTCGCTGGTCTCCCTTGGCAACCGAAGCAGGCACTCGGAACTTTGCCTTCGCAATGTCCATGATCCTGTCCACAGCCTTTGCCAACGTGGCCGTGTCGTAGACCGTAGCTAACATTCGATTGCCGGTCTTGGTGAAATCGCTGTCGATGATTTCTCGAAGCTGCTTATCCAGGTGGATGTTCCTCCGCGGTACCGCCACCGATATTCCGTAGTTCCCATAGCCACTACGTTGAACCCTGACTATTCCTTCAGGCAATTCCAACGCCACCTTTGAACCTGATCCCAGCTTACCGAACAACCCCGCCACCGCATCCCCGTTGATCAACTCCAACCGAGGATCCGAAGCCAGCTTACCAATGTTCCAGTTGTTCGGCATCATGAGCCCCGTGACGACCTCGCCATCCCGAGTCGCAAACCGCACAACCTTCCCGGCCCCACCCGTGTTATCGAATGCCGCAATGGGGTTGCCGGTCAGAATCCAACGCTGATACCGCTGGCCTTTTCGTGCTCCAACGAAATCTTCAACTTGCTGAGACGACCTCGTGAGCAACATTTTGTTGCCTACAAACTGCGCTCCGCTCACCGCCACCTTGCCTCCAGGTGCATCGACAAGGAAATTGAACCGGAACGCTCCCGGAGCGATTCTCAAACCTTTCGCAAGGTCTGGAAGCTTCACGTTCACCAACATGCCGTCTTGGGATTCTCCACTGGACTCACTTGAAACAGTAACGGCCCCACCCTCAGAAGTGGCAATGACCCGATCCACCATGCCGCGAGTCCCGCGCCAACGCTCTGCACGTTGCCTATGGGCGTTCAATCGTCTTTCGGCAAAAGAAACACTTATGTCTTTGCCTTCGGTGCCATCAGGTACGGCCGTCGCTTCCTTCAACTCTGCTTCTGCATTTTCAGTTCCCTTGGCGATCCTATCGTCTACTTCGTTCTGGAATTCGTCCCATTGCTTTCCAAGTTCTTTGTAGCTCCCGAGGTTTTTCTTAAACTCCGCTTCCATCTCCTGGCCGGTTGGAACATGGCGGTTGTCTGTGATCTCCCATTGCTGGGCTTTCACGCCAGATGTCAAAATGCTCGAATCATCTGTCCCCGCTGAAATCTCCGTGCTCGATTGCAACACCGCATCCCAATCATCGTGAACTACGATGTCTAAGTCGTATTCGCCCGTGGTCTTTAGATGCTCGATCAACTCTTTGTAGGCCGGTAGGATCTGGTCGTATGCCGCCGCTTGATCCGCGTCCCGCATGACCGCCATACGTCCGGTGAACTTCCGAGCGACATCCGTAGGAACCACAACAGTCCCGTCCTCGTTTTGCTCGATGTCGATCCCGGTCGCAATCTGCATGTCCTGATTGGCATCCAGGTATTCAGCTACCACTTGATCCCCATACTTGTTCAGGATGTCGTCCACCTCGATCTTGACGCTTCCAGAAGCTTCCGCCGTGGTGTTGGCGTTGAGCGACTTCATCTTTTGATTGGTCATCGCTGCCGGACGGATCTCCGCTTGCAACGGGAGAATCAGATGAACGTACTCCGCGCTCCCCGGTATCATCCCCGTCCTTCGAATGCGCCCCAAGGTCTGGATGAATACGTTGATGTCCGATGAAGGTTGAGCAATCAGCATCTTCCGCTTCCGCTGATCCTTGAACTTCTTCGCCGCATGAATTGAAAGCCCCGTCGAACCGCTGGCGTTGAGCAGCAAACCGTCGAGAGTGCCATCGTTGAACCCATTGACCAATGTGTTCTTGTTCGCCTTCTTGAACGTCCGATAAATCCCTTCGCCGCGCTTCGGGTCAGTGTATTCGATCCCAGACTCGCGCCCCGTAAGCTCACCCATCTTTATTCCAGCCTTACGAATCCCCTGGATAATGTAATCAATCGGGCTGACCGGAAACGGAACCTCTAACTCGTCCGCCGCTTCTGCAATCCTGTCATACTCATCTTGTAAGCCCAACGATTCAGGTGACAGAATGACTATCTCCTGTTTTCCATTCGGAAGCTTCTTCGTGGCCCGAAGTGTCCTCGAAAGCGCATGCTTAACCAACTCTCCCCATGTAAGCGTAATCGGATCCCCGTTCTTGATGCCTTGATCCCTGACAAACTCATCCAGGAACGATTCCATCGTGTTCATCAAAGCGATGACCGGCTTTTCATCCTTTTTGTAAGCCTCGATCGAACGCTCAACAACAGTGTCCGCTTTAGCCGCCAAGAGCAGTTGACCGATGGTGTTGTGGACCTTGCTCGCAAACTCTGTCATCGCCATCGAGTCCTCGCTCATGGCCGTTGATTTGTCTGCCGCTATCTTGGCCCTTGTGACGACCACCTTTGAAAATGCAATAATATCTCGAAGCAGATCCGTTACGTCGTCCACATGCTTGACGACTTCCTTCATGTCCGTCCCGCCAACGCGTTCCATGGAGTATTTCACCCCGCTAAAATCACGCTCACGCCGGATATACTGACCCGCCTTTCCCAATGCTTCGCTAATGGCCTGTTGCAACGCCACGCCGCCAGCCTTCATGGCTTCGACGATCTGATTGAAACTCTGTGCCGCCTTCCGTAGATCCGTGCGGAAGTAAAGCGGCATGTTGTCTGGACGCTTGGCAAACGTGGCACTCAGATAAAGCACACCACCGCGACCCATTTTTGTTCCAGATTGGTTCAATATCCCAACCTTTGGAACAGTCACTTTTTCGGCACCTTTACCTTTTTTCACCGTGCCGCCTTGAAAGAAGGCCGCTTGCATTGAGTTGTCGCCGTCGCCTGCCGCTTCGTGCGCCTCATCCATGACGATCACGACATCATTACTTCCGGTGAACTCTTCGAGAAACCGCTGACGACCGTTCTCTTGATTCACTTGTGAATAAGTCAGGAAAATGGCGTCGTATCCAGATGCCTCCATGCCATCATCGAGAATCGTTCTGATAGCCTTCTCCTGCTTTGGTAGAGTGGGAGACTTAACGAGAACCGTATTCTCTTTGTCTACAATCGAAGCTTTTGCAGGATCCCCGAATATCAAAGGCTTCTTGATGGTTCCACCAATGTCAGAGATGTCCCCATACATGTCGCTGAATAGCTTCGGGTCTTTGGTGACAAAGATCGGAACTTTCCCTTGATGCTTGGCGTATTCGAGAATCGCCGCAGCTTGGCGACCCTTGCCTATGCCCGTTTCATCCCCCACCACAAGAGCGCCACCGTTCTCAATCTGATCAATGGCTATAGCAACGCCGTCGATCTGATCGGCTGACATGACATTTTTTAAAGACTCAACTGGAATGCCGATTTTTTTCGCCACAAACTGAGCGATTGGACCGACCCGCTTCCTCAAAGCATCCAAGTAAGCATGGGTGCCGCTCCCGATGTTTCCAGGTGTCAGCGTTCCAAATGGTGTGCCTTCTGCCCTCGGCACATATTCAATCTGTTGCGAGTTGATTACAGAAGCAGGCTTAGGAATGTCTCTAGGTTTAGCTCCTTCGCCTCCTCCTGGTTCGGTCTCCGGTGGAACTCCGTCGTCTCCAACTCCTTCTTCCATTCCCACAGGCGGCTCTCCGGGTCCGCTGGGTTTAGTAGGAGGCTCGCCGCCCCCGCCTTGTCCTTCAACATCCCCGGCGGGAGCCACAGTAGTTGGTTCTCGTTCAGGTTGTTTTGGAGCCTTTGGTTTGCGTCCGCCACCTCCTCCGGATCCGCCTCCTCCACCAGTCTTTGGAGTAGGTTCACTTGGTTTCTCAATCGGAACTCCGGGTTCTCCGGTGGGCGGTGTCCCTCCGGCATGACCATTAGGTGTTCCTGGTTGCTGGACAGCCAAACTCTCTCGGATTCTTTTAGCTTCATCTCGCGCACTTTCCGACCGTGCCCACACCTCATCCCAGGTCGTGAGACGATCAACTCGTTTTGGAGCAAGTTCTCCGGTCAGTGGCTCCGCTCGCCGTCCTGCGACGATCAGAATCCGAACCGGCCACTTGGCCCCCTGCTTCCCGTAAAGCTCTCCATCCACCTCGAAGTTATCAACGACGTGATACCTCGAATAGAGGTAGTTCTCGAACACCCATTGAGCGCCCTTCGCCGTGTCCGCAACATTCATGTTCGCACCGAGCACGATTGCCGCGGTACCGTTGTCCTTCATCGCCTCCATGGCTTTGAGCGCAATCAGATGCTCAAGCTTCTTAATGGCGAACCCGTCATAGTTCACGACCGGGATCGTCCCGAAAGGTGGGTTCACATGAACCGATCCAACCTTGGTTTCAGGAACGAACACAGTCGCGTCATTCTCCGTTACGGTCCCAACCCCGAGTTTCCTCATGGCCTCGGCCCTGGCCGGTTGCAGTTCGTTCCCGATCGACTTCGAAAGGTCTGAGCCAATGTAAAGCATCCCGTTACCACCGGATGAGTCGTAGACGGAAGTCTTGGTTCCCGTGAGCGTGGCGTTTCTCAGCGCATAGGCAAGCGGGGCCGGCGTCGAGTAAGCCTGATGCTCGATGCTTGTGCTGGTACGCGCCGAAAGAAGAGGTTGAATGCGGTAAAGATCCACCAACTCCTTGAATGCGTCCTCGCGAGACATGCCCATGTCGCTGGCCTTCTCATGGGCGATAAGCACAATCTCCGCTTCGATCCGTTCCTGAAGCTCCTTGACCTCAATGCCGAGGTCTTTGGCCATCTTGCGAATCTGTTGAGACTTCTCCATGACCGTATGCCTCGAAAGGATCAGGTCACGAATGGGATTGGACGACGGTCGAATTTGCTCTGGTGCCGCAGTTGGAGTTTCGGCAGGAGGTTCAGGAACCCCGGCAGGTGGTGAAATCACGCCTCCCGCCGGGGATGGAATTGTCGGTTGAGTCACTTCGGTTGGTTCCACCTCCTTCGTTGAAAACGGAACCATGGTTCCGCTTTTGGTTGGTTCCGTGGTTGGTGGCTCTACCTTTTCTGGACCCTTAAACTCCGCAATGGTTTGAGCCAACGCATCCGTAGTTGCCTCTGAAAACTCCACTGTAGGAACAAATGTCTTAGCGACATACCCGCCAGCTTCTTGCCGTCGCGCTGGGGCTTGAGGTTGGATCGTTGCCTTCTGCGACTCAGGAAGCATCTCCACCTTCCTTAGATTCAACGGGCCTTCCCTGGTCTCCTTGAGAGCCTGAGCCGTCAAGTTCCTGTGTGTCTGGTGCATCCCGGCCCCACCACCTCCAATGACTGCCCCCAAGACGCCGCCGATTGCCGCCGCCTCGCCAACGCCTGACATGGCCTTGCGCTTAGGTTCGTATCCGGCAATGTCGCTGGCAATCACGTTGCCGCCAACCTGCTCGATACCTTCTTGGGCTGACTCCCGAATGAAGCCTTCCGCAACCGCATGAGTGATGCCGCCTTTGACCGGGTTCTGGCGCATCCACTTCTTGAAGGCACTTGGCGCTACGCCAGCTTTCCGAGCGCCTTTGACGATCGCCCAAAATTTACCCGGAACCCCCATCAACGCCTCGGACAACCCTCCGAGAGCCGCAGCGTTGAGGAACGCCTGATCCGCCACGTCCGGCCTTCCGGCTTGAATTGCCTCCTGCGCTTGGGATTCTCCAGCAACCGCTCCATACTGCGCCATGACCGCCGCAGGTCCGGCCACAATCCCCGCCGCCATCGTTGGGAACATCTCTCCCGCCGCCGTCGCCAGCTTGGCCATGAACTCGTCATCCCGCTTAGGATCAACCCCGAAGGTTTCCGGGGCCTCCTCCTCAATGACCTTGCCAAGCTGATATGGGAAAGACTCCGTGACACGTTCCTGGCGAGTTGCTGACCTCTTTGCCGCATCCCGCTCAATCTGCGTGTTCACCTCCCGCACCGCCGAAGGAACTGGCATCCCAACACCGCCAAAGCCTCCGAAGGTTTGAACCGGGGCAACGTCTTGAGCAATGTCCACCGCTCGAACGGTTCCCTGGATTGTTTTACCTACTCCGGATTGGACTCCAGCCACCACCCGCTTGGCAAAGTCAGCCGCCTTGTTGCTGGTAGGTTCGAGGTTCGGATCTGCCGTAGGAGCGACTACGGGGATTGAGTCAGCCGATCGTCGAGGGCGGTATCTGGGGATGATCTGGTTTTTGATCCTGTCTGCAATGTCCTCACGGGACATATCATCAGGAAACTCAACCGTTCCAACGCCTGAAATTTCGACTGCTTGTGGCATTGCTCATTCTTCTATTTCGCCAGTTTGATCATTCCACCTCATCACCTTCGAAGCTCCTGGAGCTTTGGTGGAGCCGCCTTTAGGCTGAACTCCTAACTGGCCTGAGTAAACCTCTTCGAACAAGGCTTTCAGGTAATCCACCCTGCCCTTGTCCGTACGATCAATCCCGTCTAACTCGTCTTGGTGCCGCAGCGATCGCAAATGAGCATCAGCAAACTTGCCAGCCGTAGGCGCTGAAATCGCCCTTGGCTTGAGTCCCGTCGAAATCCTGTAGATGTCGTCTACCTCGTCAGCCGTAAAATGAATCCCGCGCTGCTCCGCTTCGAGAATCTTTCGCTCGGTGTTACTTGGCGCAAAGCCTCGGCCTTCCTTCTGCGCCTGCAATCGTGCTTTGGCGATATTCTCTTGAGCCGTTGACCTTTGAGTGGCGATAGCTTCTTGCGTTGCGAGACGCTGAGATTGCGGAGCCATGTTGATAAGCGACTGCATCACCGAAGGCGAAATTCTTCCGTGATCGTCAAAGGCTTCAGCACCAATCGAGATCGCTCCAGGATCCCGTTGAGCAGCGTTGGCGAGCTTGTGAAACTTCGCAATCGACTCTTCTTGGTTCCTGCCTATCCGGTAAGCCTGGAGCGCGGCAGGGTCTTTGATGTCCACGCCTTCATCCAGGGCTTGAGCCAAAAACTCAGACTGCTTCTTCGTCGTCGCCAACTCCAGTTGCTTTTCAATCGAATTCACCTCTGCTCGCTCTGTAGCCGTGGCAATCCGATCAAATCCCTCCATCATGCGCTCGCCAACCGGAGAAACCACAATCGCCGCATGCCGCGCCATGAACTTCCGCATATCAGCCGCCGACGATAACTCCCCAAACTGCCGAGCGAAACCTCCCGGATCCTGAAGCGCCGTCATCAACTGCGCGTTCGCAGACAAAGCCAAGTCCGATTGCTTAACCTCGTTCTCTGCGAGCCTTATCTTTGCGCGATCGAGTTGTATCTGGTCCTGGATCCCTGGAATCTTGGTGCCAGCCATGAACGATTGCGGCAACGACTCCAGTGCGGAGTTCGCCTTGTCCAATCTGCCTTGGCTCTGGATCGACAATGAAAATGGATCAGCCATAAATTATCCCCATTGGCCAACCGGAGTGCCAAATGTTTGCGGCGTGTTCCAGCCCTGGCTTGAATACCACCCATTGGTCCCACCGTTAGGCGTCATGCCAGAACTTCCAACCGTCGCGTTGTAACCACTGTTCCCGCCGTAATTCGGAGCAGAAGGTACCCGCCCCCATTCCAGTCCTCCCCCGGAGCTTGCCGAAGTCGATCTTCCACCAACTCCGCCACGGGCAACCATGTTACCAAGGAACATCCCCCCAAAGTTCGACATTGCACCCAAAGCGCCCGATGCCGCCTGTGCCCCGGCGGAAGGTTGAGCGTCAACGGCGGCTTGCGCTACCGCTGCGTCGTAGTTCATCTTGTTCTGATCCTGCATGGCTCGAAGCCTTGCCTCCGGGCTCAAGAACATGGTCGTGGGGTTGAACCGTGGGGCCTCCATGAATGAAGCGAAGTTGGCAAAGTTGGCAAGCCCTTGCTGCTTTTGCTGCGCCACCGATCGCCCAAGGTGACCGATCACTCCAAACTTGGTGAATTGGCTTTTCCCTCCAGCCCCCAGGCTGAATCCCGCCGCCGTCGCACTTCGAATGCCAGCCTGAACGTCCGCGACATCTTCCACGCCGCTCAACTGGTCTCCGATGATCTTCCGAGCTGCCGCCGCGCCTCCCGGCAGAGTGCCCTCTCGAACGCGATCCAACTCCGCTTGGTTCGCTCGGTTGACACTCGTTGCCAGCTTTGTCGCATCTCCAACCACGGCTTGATTGCCTTTGACGGCGGCACGTTGAATTGCGTCCACGTCAATCTGGGGCACTCCAGGAATCTTTGGCTTCTTTCCAGCCGCCAAATACGAAGCCCCGGCTCCAGCCGCAACAGTTCCAACGCCAACTCCAACGGCTATGAAGGACATAGCAACCCCCTTTCAAAATCTTCGAAGCTTGGAGCAATCACTTCGGCTTCTATCTTTTTCAAGTCAGTCTCCTTGGTTGCGTGAACCGTAGTCCAAACAGTGTCCTCATGGGCATATCCAACGCGCTTGGTTCCAGATGGAGCGATTACCATGCACGGAGCTTTCAACCGCTGAACACCACCGCTCTCCGATACGATCGAAATCTCTCCCTTCATCAAAAAGCTCGGATGAGAGAAGCGGTGAATCTTACCAGTGATGCAACCGCCTTTTGGAATGTGCAACGAACGGATATACAGCCCATCAGCAAATTCATGCACAACGGGAAACTCGTCGCTTTCACCAACAAACGCTCCAGGCTGCTCGCTCAAAGCCTGTTCGAACAACATGATTTTATCGCGCATTGCCCCCTGCGCTTCGATCATGCTTTCAAATGGAGCCAAGTCTTGCATTACCAATTCCAACCCCACACGTTCCCAACATCGGACTGGATGTTTCCAGCGCCAAACCCAGGAGCGACTTTTAGCACATCCTGAACTCCGCTGCCAAGATAACTCGATAGCTCACCGTCAATCTCTCGGTTTGCTTTCCCTTCAAGAATAGCCGCCTCGTCGTGGCGGTTCTGTTCTTCTCGAAGGATTGCCATCACCATGAGTTTCAAAGCCGCCTCGTTTCCGATCACCAACGGATCATTGTCCACAACCACGGGAACATGCTGCAACTTGACAAGCGCCGTCACCTGCTTGTTGGTCGTGCAATCGGTCTCGGTTCCTTCGCACCCAGCCATGTCCGTGAATCCAGGAATCTGTGAGCGCCGATAAATCGGGTTGGTCTCGCTCGGTTCGTACATGGCCAAGCTTCGAGTGATGACGTTCGCATCGTTTACCTCGTAAAGCCGAACCGGATATTGCGTGACCTCCTTTATGACAGCGTAAAGCCCTCCCGTCATTACGTGGTTAGTCGTAATCACGGCCCCGGCAGGGAAAACCCCGGCAGGATCCACGATGGTCAACCGCTCCCCCTCCTGCACCGTGCCGCCTTGCGACGTGTAAACCTTGTTGCCGTTCGAGTCGTAAAACCTGAGCGTGATCGTCTTGCCTGCATCTGCCGCATTCTGAGCAATGACGGCGATCCGCTTGGGAGATGCCACCGAAGCAATCACGTCGTCATAAGCGCAAGCGGTCTCTCGATCAATCAACGCCGTTCCAGGTTGAGAATCCTCATCCATCAACCCGTTGCCACTTGGGTATCCGATGAACTCAAACCACGGAGACCGAATCGTTCCAGGAGTCTTGCACACCGCAAACGCTTCGATGGTTCGAACCTGTCTCGGCCAAGTCAGACATCCTGAAGTCCCGGCGCAAATTCGATACCGCACCAACGCACCAACGGGATACGTCTCGCGGTTGAGAAGTCGCTCCTGCGCTTCGTTAATGAGTTGCGCTACCTGCGTCGAGTTTTGGCATACCCCTTCAACGCGAGCAATGACCGCTTTCGCCTGACCTAGAGTTAACGCTCTCATGATCCAACGTAATTGACCCTCGCGCTACGTTTGATGACATACAAACCCCGAACCGGATGAATAACCGGCATCGGTTGTTGCGTCGTCGCATAGGTGTTGTCTCCGACGCTCAAATCCGTTGAAGGCGGTCCCGTGTTCCCAATGTACAACCCAGCCCCACCAACTCCAGTCCCAACCACCTTCACGTTGCGCCCATTCAGGATCGAAGCATCTGCCAAAAGGGGATGATCGTGAGTGCCGACTTCATCCTCGGTCTGCGTGTGGGATCCCTCGCCGTAATTCTCACCAACTGTCAGCGTCTTTGATGGTGTTGCCGTTGGAATGTCTCCGGGGTGCATCGGGGAGCGGCCCGTCATGTCCGTGTCCTCTTCCCACATGGCTCCCACGTTTCCTGCCGGAGCAGTCGCAGAACCGTCTCCACCGTCAAAAGAACGTAGCTCAACCAAAGTGCCAGCCCACAATCTCCGCTCGCTTCCAGATGCAGGGGATGGGTGGGGAATGATCCATGCGCCTCCCACAAACGAGTAGAGCCCTCTTGCCGCGGTACTCGGCTGTCTCCACAGCTTGCCAACGTCATTAACTCCAGGAACCGTCTCCTGGTTGAGAATGACAGCAAACCCCGTCCCGCTGAGTTGAGCCACCGCTTTCCCAACGCCTTCGTTGATCAACACCTGAGCCCAATCGGATCCAGTCAACCGAGAGCAAAACCCTTCTGGAAGCGTTGGCGGGACTATTGGAATGTCATACATATCTACTCCTCAATCTGATACGCCCACGGTGAAGATTCGCAACCTAATTGATCACAGCACGACTCCTCAACTCCAAGACATCCTCCAGTCGTATTCTCTGCAACGTCAAAAGCCACCGCTCGGAATCGCCGCAACGAGGCCGATCCTGTCATGCTTAGGCGAAACTGAAACTCAAACCCGTTTCGGTAAGGCTTGTTGGAGCATTCGTCGCATGACAAATCTGGACCAGCCGTAATCTTTCGAGGGCGATATTGAAGTTGAGGAGCTTGGGGGGGATTACATGCCGTGCCAGAACACATACCTGTCGTCGCACAGATTGATCCTTGGTCGAGCAGTAACCACCCCCAAAAAGCGTCTGGCCTCCATTCAACGGACCAAGTGAGATTGCCGTTGAGCTGCGTAAACCATTGCTCCGTTCGAGCAAGAGTCTTGAGCGATTCAGACTGATCATTGAACCCAAGAGCCCTGGTTTCCATCGTCCAGCTGATTTCAGTCCCACCCTCGTCAAAGCTTTCGTCCTTCGACAACTCCCAAAGCTCGATCACGTTGCTTGAGTTCAAAACGAAAACGAAACACCTGTCCTTGTTGTAGCACTTCACCTTGAGGATCTGAAGGATGTTGATCCCGTTCCATGCTCCTTCCCAAACAGGTTGACCACGATCGAACATGCTCGATACCGGCTTGAAATCCAAAGCCACAACCCCGCGCCATGCCACGCCGTATTCAATGCCGTCCGTGGTAGCTCGATAAGGGGAAGCGGTGCATATCAGGCGATTATCGAAGTCTACCGCCGAAGCAAAGTCCAAGAGGTTTTGGTCGTCTCGATCCAGCAACCTTTCCACTTCATGGGACAGAGGGGTGTTGACCCACGTTCCATGATCCCGTCGTGCGATCATAAACGAACGCACTCCATCTGAAGCGCGATACCAAAGATCGCCGTTCACGTTGACCGCCGCCTCTTGAGATGTCGGCCCAGGCCCCAACGTGCTCACAGATGCAATCGCGCTGGAAAGGTTCTGCCATTGGGTGCGATCAAATGGAGCGTTGAAACTTGCTGACGCCTCGGACCCGAATATCTGGAGCGGCCCCTGGCCAAGAGTAGTGTCCATTACAGCAACCGATTTCATCGCCGTGATGAATCCAGCGTTGGCAGGCATGACGAACGCCCCGCCGCCATCAATGAACAGGTTCTCCGTGAAGCCTAGAACGTCCTTAGAGCTTCCGGTGCGCGAATAGGCCAAATCACCCATGACGAAGCTCAAGCCGTCCGGAAGGGCCACCGCAAGCCGCCCATTGCTGTATTCCATCTGCTTGCCCACCGGCAATTCTTCGCCGCCAAAATCAATCGGGATAGCCCTCCTCAAAGTGGCTCCATCCCAGATAAGCGGGATGTTTATGCCGTTCTGAATAGGCATGTATTCAAAGGCTTGAACAAACCAAGTCTTGGGAACAATGGACGGGTTTAAAAGGTCTGCCGTTGTGGAAAGGTCCGTCACGTTCATGTTGAACAAGTCGAACCTAACAATGTGACCCCCTATCGAAGCGATGATGGACGGTTGACCGTTGACTGCCACGTATCCCGCAGCACCCTGCCACCGACCAAATTGAAAAGCGTCACCCGTCAGTGTGAGCTTGCTGAACCCCGGTCGTGGTTGCGGATACGCCTCCCTGAAGGTCGTGTTGATCGCAAACGCCACTTGATCCCGAAAAATCAACGATGGAGCCCGACCAGAATCCATGCCTCGGCCCACAGTAGTGAACCCGTCATAGACGGCCTTTGGCTCCTGAAGGCTCAATACTCTTCTCTCCAGTTAATGGTGCCGTAGAACGGTTCAGTGGTTCCAGTGATGCGTTGTGCCGCAAGAACAATGATGTCCTCAACCCCTGCGATCGTTCTACCCAACGTCATGTTAGACTCGTTCTGTAACGAACTCATCTCGTCGTTGATCGTTCCTGTCCCGGTGCCCCCGTGCAAATAGGTTCCTCCGGTTAGAGTGGTTGCGTTGGTAGTTCCCGAAGCGGTTTCACAAACTGAATTTGTAATAGCCGCCCACGACAAAGCCGTTCCAACAATCGTAGGGTTTAGGATCAACGCCCAATTAAAGAACGAAGTCGAAGTGCAAACGATGTCAACCGCGATCGGCTGCACCGAAGCGAACGGGTAAGCCGCTTGCCTACGAATGGCGATGATCGGATAGACGTCCGTGTTGTTGAGCGTGGTCAGTGCCGTGGTTCCTCGGTTTTTGCTGAATGTGGTTCCAACCGCAAGCTGCCCACCTTCGGATGATACGTTTGAGCAAATCTGAACCATCGTTGCCGCTGCTCCGGTTCCATCATTTGAAATCTCATAGCGGACAGGCAGGTTCGGGATCTGCATGTACACCGTGGTAATGACGTTGGCATTCAGGAACTCATGGCAATAGTATGTCTGGCCGTCCACGTTGAACCCAAACCTAACACGACCCACCCCAAGCCACTCAAAGTCGATCACGAAAATCTGCGTCAATCCCGTGTTGATCGTGATTCCAGAAGGCCCCGTCCCATCCATCTTGTCGATGTTCCACGAGGATTGTGCCACAGCGTTGTCCACAGGCGAACCCGTCACGTAAGTTCGACGCACAACCTTCAAGGTGGTCCCCGAAAGTTCGAAGAAAAGTCCGTTGTTGGTTTCGAACAAACCGATCCTGCGAGTGATCCCGGCTGTCCCAGCACCCATCACCCCGGTGCATAGAATCAGCTGGGACTTTCCTGGTTGGTAGTTCATCCACCGCTTGCTCTGACGCACCCGGGTTCCCGCCGACAAATTTGAAACAGCCAAAGTGCAAGCCGCTTGGTTGGTGTTAAACGACGATGCCGTTCCGGCTCCAGAAGTCTGGGCGTCGTCCCACTCCAACACACGAAGATCCGCAAGCAGCTTGGAGCCAAACAACGATTGAACTTCCGCCGTCCGCAACCTTCCGAATGCAGTCAGAGACGGAGAATCCTGGAACGTGACGGCAAGTGATGGTGTGTAAGACATGGCATCAAAGGATATACCACGCGGTTCCGTTGCTCTGAATCGTTACGTTCGTCCACTGAACAGTGATCGCAAGCGAAGCCGCCCCGTCGAGTAACTCAGCCAAGTTCGGGTCGATTGTCACCGCGTTTGCCGTGGCGTCGATTTTCTTGATATTGTAAATCTTTCGAACCGCCGAAGCCGCAGTCGGCAACGCTAACACGATTGCACCTCCTGAAGCGTCCGCTAAAATCGTGTATTGCGCCAATGTCAACGTGTCCGATGCTGACTTGGTTTCAATCGGAAATTGGAGATCGGTTATCGGAATTGGAGCCGCTTGAGAAGAAAGCACTCCGGTTCCAGTTGTCACCTTTACATAACCCGTCGCCAACGATGCTAAATCCTGCTCCCCGCTCAATCCAGCCTCGGCAACCTGCGTGATAAATGATGCCGTGCTTGGAGCCGCACCAAGAGCCGTCCTGGCTGCTGCTGCTGTGATTGCCCCGGTTCCACCGTCAGTGATCGGTATAGGAACAGCCTGCGAAGAAACAGCCCCGGTTCCAGTAGTTACTTTGGCGTAACCCGTGGCAAGGAGTGCAAGTGGTTGGGAATTGGGTAGCCCTGCCCCCGTGTGATCCTGCTTGGTAATGTAAGTGAAAGTTGGATCCGCTCCGCTTGTTCCATCGGTTCCATCTGGGCCTTGAACACCTCCAGGGCTTATTCCTATTCCTGCCGTGAAAGAGGTTCCAGGAGGACTGTTGCCGGCATAAGCTTCGTTCCCGGTATCTTCGAGGTTCTTGAGAATGACGCTTGTGGAGGTCGGCTTGCTCTGAACCTCCATGTAACCCCGGCCTTCGATGTAAAGAACCTGCCCTGGCTCCATCCACGTCGAATCAGCCACGTTCAACGTCACGTTACCCAACTCCGCAGGCATCACAGGTTGAGCCGCAGGCGCGTAGTTGCTAACCGTCGTGAAGGCATTGATCCCATCCGATCCATCAGCGCCGTTTGACCCAGGATCCCCTTGAGGCCCTGGCACGGCTACTGAAACCGGCTCGTCGCATGGATTGCAACAACCGTCTGGATTGGGAAGTGCAGATGCCATGTGTCGTTAGGGTTTTCCACCGAACTTAATCGCAGCTTCTACAGCCGCTCGGACAACGCCTTCAATCGCTAGGACTGCGTTGGTGGCGTGGGCTTCTCCGTTGAAGGATCCGACTCCGACCGATTGGCTCTTGTCGGTCGAGGTTGCTTTAAGTTTCGCAAGTTCCGACTTGGAATCCCAGAACGTGCGGACCTTAACGGTCGTGGTGATCTTCCGGAGTCCGGTTTCGGCGTTGGATTCATCGAGTTGCTTTGTGGTGAAGGTCGAGCATCCCACTAATGGGAGCGCAACGAAGGTTAGCATCAATCGTTTTCGCATGACTTTCGCTTTCTCTTTCCCGAAGTCCTGAAGGCGTTCACCCATGACGCAATCCGCAAAGACGTGTAGATGATCGTCAGTATCCCCACCGTGATGGAGACACCTTGCTGAACCTCATGCAACGTCCAAGTAGCGAGTGCGCCAGTCCAGGACACCGCTACGGAGATTTTAGGGTTTAGCATTGGTTTGCGTTGTGGTTTTCTGTCCAAAGTAGAATCCGATGACGAGCAGCACGACTCCATAAAACGGTTCCTTAACCTGTTCCACAGGGACGTGCTCGTAAATCGCAGCCGCTACCGTAGCCAGCTCCCGCAAGCACATCGTTCCCATTACCATCGAAACGATCCAACCACGAACCGAGACGCCCCATATCTGGCTCTCGGACTTCTGCTTCCCGACGATTTGCGTGTCGTCGTTGATCATGG
>Ga0181352_1000267_pt1 | contig 23175 bp, 19 predicted proteins | sample Fa13VDMLBSN_FD_130103 | JGI IMG/M metagenome (GOLD analysis project Ga0181352, IMG submission 130103) | Freshwater viral communities from Lake Michigan, USA - Fa13.VD.MLB.S.N | ecosystem: Environmental > Aquatic > Freshwater > Lake | place: USA: Michigan | collected 2013-09-23 | reverse complement strand
TCCTTTAGGTGTTCAAGGTCCTACAGGTGCTACAGGAGTTATTGGCCCTATTGGTCCCGGCCCACAAGGTCCTATAGGCCCCATTGGTCCTCGTGGTTTAATTGGTAACATTGGCAACATTGGCCCTCAAGGTATTATTGGCCCTATTGGCCCTGGCCCTCAGGGACCTATCGGTCCTATCGGTCCTCGTGGTCTTATAGGTAACATTGGTAATATTGGTCCTCAAGGTATTATTGGCCCTATTGGTCCTGGTCCTATTGGTCCAATCGGTCCTCGTGGTCCAATTGGTAACATAGGCCCCCAAGGTATAACAGGCATTATTGGTCCTATAGGCCTACCAGGAGCACCAGGTCCTATTGGTAATATTGGTCCAATAGGTCCAACAGGTGCTACAGGTCCTATTGGGCCTAATGGAGCCCAAGGTGCACGTGGTCCTATAGGAGGAACAGGTGGTATAGGTCCTATAGGTCCTGTAGGTTTACCAGGAGAACCAGGACCCCCAGGACCACAAGGACCAATTGGTCCTATAGGTCCCCGAGGAAATGCTAGTACTACCTCAGGAGCTACTGGTTCTATTGGTAATATTGGCCCCCGTGGTAATATTGGCCCTATAGGCCCTATAGGTCTTAGAGGTCCCAGTGGAGGTCCAGGTCCTATCGGCCCTATAGGTCCACGTGGCTTAATTGGCCCTATCGGCCCTATTGGTCCAGCTGGTGGTATAATTGGTATCAGTACTACAGTATCTATGACAACTAATAATACTAGAGTAGACTTAACATTTAAATTTGGTTACTTAAGTAAAAAAACACCATAAGAATATTAAATATTTTTAATAAGGGGGACTTTGAATGTCCCCCTTTTATATTTATATTATATAGGTTTATGAAAATAGTTTTATACACAGGTTATCACAAAACACCATGGAATCCTTCTTTTTTAGATACTATAGGTTTAGGAGGTACTGAAAAAACCACTTATTACTTAGCTAAAGAACTAGCTAAACTTCCTGGATTTCAAATTTGGGTAGTAGGAAATATTATCCCTGGTGATTTTGATGGTGTAAAGTATAGAACTACTCAAAGATTTAAACAAGAAGAATCATCAGTTGATACTATTATAGGTATAAGTTATATACACTATATAAAAGAATTCAAAGATTTTAATTATAAAAATTCTATATTTTGGGTTCATAATACTGATTATTATACGTGGTGGAATGGTGAGGAAATATCTAATCATAGAGAATTATTATCCCATCCAAAACTTAAACATATTATTTGTTTAACTCGTTGGCATAGAGAAGTTTGGCTAGAACAATTCCCAGAAACTAAAGATAAAATAAAAATTATAGGTCACGGGATTGATATTGAAAGATTAGTAAATGTTTGGCCTAAACCACAAGTTGTAAAAGGTTTAACTTTCCCTAGACCTTTTTCTCAACAATATCAAAAAATTAAAAATCAATACATTTATTCATCCCATGCTGAAAGAGGATTAACTAAAGTATTAGAAGACTGGTCTCAAATCAAATATCAATCCCCAGATGCTACCTTAAAAATCTGTACACCAGAATATGGTTTAGAGTATTATAATCAATATTTTAAAGAATGGGTAGATAATTTAGAAGGAGTAGAATTTTTAGGCAATTTACCCGAAAAAGAATTATATCAATTAATGGCTAATAGCCAATATTGGTACTACCCATCAACCTATGAAGAAACATTTTGTTTAACAGCTATAGAAATGTTAGCTCACCAGGTATTACCTATTACTTGGGAGTGGGGGGGTTTAAGAGAAACATTACATGGATTTAATGTTCTTGATAAAAATGACACTATAGATTGGAGATTAGTAAGAGATTATGTATATTCCCTCGATTGGTGGTATGTAATGACAAAACATTGGATGCCTCTATTATTAAAATTAAATATGAATTTAGACTTTTTTTACGTAATATCATTAAATGATAACTCTGATTTAAAAGTTAAATGTGATAACATTCAAATGCCTAGTCCTTTTAGTTATTGGATTAAAACTGGGTTTGATTATCGCACTTTAACTCAAGAAGAATTAAATAAATTTGGAGTTAAAAAACATCCTAATTGGAAAATTGATAGTGATACTCATTGGTGGAATCGCGAAGTAACAGATGGTGAAGTAGGGTGTGCTTTGGCTCACATTGATGCTTGGGTTGATGCTTACGAAAGAGATAGAGAAGTAACCTTTATCCTAGAAGAAGATTTTAAAGAACAACTCCCAGTAAACTGGCAAGAAGTTAAATCTCTTTTAGATTTAGGATACGATATGATTTATTTAGGTCGTAATGCCCTAAAACCCGATCTAGAACCTAATATTGAAGGATTATTTAATTGGGTAGAACCTGATTATTCATATAATACTCATGCTTATATTTTATCCCGCTCAGGTATTCAGAAACTAGTAGAAGAGTGGATTCCACGTTATAAAAGCAAAATATTTGCTTTAGATGAATTTTTCTCTATAGCTTTTAGTATGACGCACCGCCAAGATATTTTAACAGAATTTTCGGATTTACCTAAACTAAAAGTAGCTGCCCCAAAAATTAATTTTTTTGAACAAGAAAAAAGTGCAGGAATAACTGAAGGTAATAAACCTATAACAGAAATTTTAGATGATAGCAATTGGGAAGAATGGTGTAACAAATATATTGATCCTTATATTTTAAAAGGTCAATATAAACTTATGACTGATGAAGTTGGTCCTAATATTATTGAATTCCCACTATTTACTGAAAAATTCTGTGATGAAGTAGTAGCTTTAGCTGAACAAAATGAATGGACTACTACAAGACATACTTATTATCCTACTACTGATCAAACTATGTTTGATTTAGGTTTACAAAATATTTACCAAAAAGTTTTAGAACAATTTGTTTATCCTATTTGGATTTGGTTTTGGGAACTTGAAGGAGATAATTGGAATACATCGAGAAGCGAAAACTTTATTGTAAAATACGATACAACTAACCAAGGAAGTTTAGCTATTCACCATGACAGCTCAGCTATTACATTGAATGTTAGATTAAATGATGAATTTGAAGGTGGGGGTACTTTCATTCCACGTTATAAACTTACAATTCAACCACAAAGAAAAGGATATGCTATGGCACATCCTGGACAAATTACCCACAAACACGGAGGTCGTCCCGTAACCGAAGGAACTCGATATATTTTAGTCTCATTTACAAACCCTTAATTAAAAAACCATGATGAATGTTAATTATACATTTCCTCTAGAAAACCCTGTAAATCAATGTAATTATTATTGGTTTGGAGAAGGTTTTACTCCCGAGGAACTTTCACTAATTGAAACCCAAGTAGCTGAACTACCCTTTAATATAGCAGTTACTGAACAAGGGGGTCAAGATATAGGTGAAAATCTTGAAGCTCGTAACTCTAGTGTTAAATGGATTCCATTTTCTGAAGAAACCAAATGGATTTATGATAAAATTGGAGCTATGGCTTACGAAGCTAATAAAGAAATGTACCATTTCGATTTGAACTTTATGCCTGAACAAATTCAATATACTGAATACTATGGTACAAATAAGGGTCACTATGATTGGCATATGGATATAGGTAGCCAAGGATTTATGCCTTTTAGAAAACTTTCAGTTACTGTACAATTATCTGCTCCTGATGAATATGAAGGTGGTGATCTTCAATTTTGGACAGGTGGTCAAGCTCCTATGACAGGACCTAAAGGTAAAGGTAATGTTGTTATTTTCCCATCATTTATGCTTCACAGAGTTACCCCAGTTATTAAAGGTACTCGTAAGTCATTTGTTCTTTGGTTAGGAGGAGGTCATTATAAATAATGAAAGTAGCAGTTTGTATAAGCGGTCAACCCCGCAATTATGAGCAAGGTTTTAAAGAACTAAAAAAATGGTTCTTAAACAAGTATGATTGTGATGTTTATATCCATACTTGGTATGATACTGCCTCAGTATTTGAAACTGGTCATGATTATTTAGAAAAGAAAACATACACTTTTACACAAAGTGATTATGATAAAATTCTAAGTTTATATAAACCTAAAGCATACGAATTTCAAATTCCTATACCTTTTGATGAAACTGATATTTGCGGATCTCATTTAAATTATAAATTACATAATATTTTAAGTGCTGCTTATTCTATACAAGCATGTTATAATTTAGTACGTGAATCTGGAATAGAATATGATTACATCATTAGGTATAGGTTTGATCTTCAATTTACTAAATATGTCTCTCCTAAGTGTATCTTTTTAAAAGACATCATTCAATTAGACCCAAACAAATATAATTGCTTTAAATACCCAGATATTAACGGTTTCCCCCAAAGAACTTCTGAAATAGATGACCAATTTATAGTTAGTGGACCTCAAGTAGCCGAAATCTACTCAGACTATTTCAGTTATATTCTTAACTATGTTTATATAGATGAAGCTTATGGGGAGTGGTTAAAAACTGTAACTACAACTGCGGATAGAGTAGTAGCTGAAAGTCTTTTAAGATGGCATGTAGTAGAAAAAAATAATGTAGAGGTAAATTACGTTGAAAGTTTAACTGAACATTTTCACGCTCATATTATTAGATGAAAATAGCAATGACAATAAGTGGGCAACCACGAAGGTATAAACATGGGTTTAAAGAACTAAAACGTTGGTTTTTAGATCGATACGATATTGATGTTTATTTACATGCTTGGCAAGATAAGCAATTTTATAAGTATGATTTTTTTAACGAAAGTAAACTAAAACATGTTTATAACGTTGAAGAAAATACATACCAAAATTTAGTAGATTGGTACCAACCCAAAGATTATTTGTTTGAAAAGACTATTAAATTTGATGCTACTGAATTAAAAGGACGCCATAATCAAAGACTTAATTCCCAAATGGGGATGTGGATGTCTCTAAAACGAGCTTGGGATTTATTAGAAAAATCAGGTATTAAATACGATTTAGTAATTAAAACTCGTTATGATTTACTTTGGACACACCGAGTAGCAGAAACTTGTGTTTTTTTAGAAGATATAACCCAAATAAACCCAGAATCAGTTAATTATTTTGAATACCCACCACATTGGAAAATGGCAGATCAACTTAATGATACATTTGCAGTTGGTGGGTACGATGTAATGAAAGTATATCATAACGTGTTTCCCCAAATGTTACGTACTATATTTGTGGATCCTGAATACTATCATTTTTATTACGATATGTTTGTAAATGAAACTTTAATAAGACAACATTTAAGAAATCATGGGATACCTTTAAGCCCTATATATCATGGGTTTAATGGTTATAGAGGTTTAGATGGGGGATGTTCAATAATGAGATAATATGAAGCCAAAAATTTTTGCACATGGTCCTTATATTGGGACTACAGGTTATGCTAATCACACACGAGACTTTTTTAGACATTTATCTAAACATCTTGATGTAAAGGTTAGAAATTTTACTGTAGGTAAAACTTGGACTACAAATGGTCCTACTCCACACGATGAAGAACCTTACCTAAACGAGGTAGATAAAAAATTACTTAAAAAACAAACTCTTTGGACAGGAGAAAACACTAGAGAAGATTTTGATATTTATAAAAATTTTGGTGAAGATTTTGAACATAATGTAAACATTGTTTTAGAAGAAACTGGTCATCATTATTACTACGATAGATATCGTGGTCCTAAAATTGCGTATAATGTTTGGGAGTCTACTCTTCATAAAGATGATTTTTTTGATAAATTAAAAGAATTTGATCAAATTTGGGTACCTTCAAAATGGCAAGCCGAATGTACAATTGCTCAAGGTATGCCTGCTGATAAAGTTAAAGTTGTACCTGAAGGTGTAGATGTTGATACTTTTAGTCCGGGGATTTATTTAGATCAATTAGATGATTATAAAGATAATCGTTTTAAATTTGTTATATTTGGTCGTTGGGATTACCGAAAATCTACTAAGGAGTTAATTGAAACATTCCTTAAAGAATTTTTACCTAATGAACCAGTTGATTTAATAGTATCAATTGATAATCCATTTTCAGGTGATGGACATGAAACAACTGAAGATAGACTTGAACATTACAATTTAGTTGATGATCGAATTAAAGTAAAACATTTCCCTTCTAGAGAAGATTACATTCAATACTTAAGAACAGGTCACGTATTTTTATCTTGTGCTCGTAGTGAAGGATGGAATTTACCATTAATCGAAGCAATGGCTTGTGGTACTCCCGCTATATATTCAGCATGTTGTGCTCAAATGGAATTTGCTGAGGGTAAAGGATTACCTGTTAAAGTATTAGGTGAACGACCTGCTTTAGATGCTAATTATAATCACTTTAACTCAGTTGTAGGTAATTACTACGAACCTGATTTTGAAGATTTAGCACGTGTAATGAGAGATGCTTATGTTAATTATGAAACACATAAAAAACGTGCTTTAAAAGAATCAGAAATTATTCGCCGTGATTTTAACTGGGATAAAGTGGCAGAAATTGGACGTGATACTTTACAAGAATTTTTAGACGAATACGAAAAAATAGTAGACACTAACACAGTACATGTATCGTATATAAATGGTCCTAGAGTTGAAATTTTAGGGGACGTAAGTAGGGATTATAATATTGAATTTATAGATTCTAGAGATGGCAAAGTTTACTATTCGACTTTTATTAGAAATAATATGTGGACCGCTTGTTCTAAAAAGTATTATATTCCTTGGATAATTAAAGTAAATGGTAAAGTAGTAAGTCAATTAGATTTAAATAATAAACGTGTTTTAATATCTATTGAATCAAAAGCTATTGGCGATACTATTGGTTGGTCTCCTTATGTTGTAGATTTTGCTAAAAAACATAATTGTCAAGTTATTTTATCTACATTTAATAATGATTGGCTTAAAAACCTCCCAGCTTATAGTAATATTGAATTTATTAAACCTGGAGAATCTACTGAATGCTTTGTTCATTATAAAATAGGTTGGTTTAGAGATGATAAAGGAGGATGGAAAAACTCAGATAACCATCCTCGTCAATGTAATACTATTCCTATGCAAGCTACGGCTACCGATATTTTAGGTTTAGAATTTAAAGAACTTAATTATGGAGTAGATTTTCCTAAAGGTGAAAGAATCCATCCTAACAAATATGTTGTAATAGGACCTAATGCTACAGCAGGTTGTAAAGAATGGAAATATGAATATTGGGTAACTTTAACTAAACTCCTTAACCAACAAGGTTATACAGTAGTTAGTCTAACCAAAAACGAATTTGGAATTCCAGGTGCTATAAACCATTACGGACATTCTATGGATTTTGTAGCTAATATCCTTCACCATGCTGATTTATTTATAGGATTAGGATCAGGATTATCTTGGTTAAATTGGGCTCTTGGAAAACATACTGTAATGATTAATGGTTTTGCAGAAAAAAATCACGAATTTACTTCTCGCGTTACACGTATAACAACAGACAATTGTTTCCCGTGTTGGACTAATCCAAACTTTGTATTTGATGCTGGTGATTGGGATTGGTGTCCTATTTGGAAAGGGACCGATAAACAACATATTTGCCAAAAATCAATTACTCCACAAATGGTATTTACTAAAGTAAAATCTTTATTAAAAAAATAATATTTATAATATATGGAAAAGGTTTATATAACAGACGAAGAAAAAAAAGAACTAACTGATTTAACTGATTTAGAAGGTAAATTTATATTTCAATTAGGAGAAATAGAATATCAAATTCAAAATTTGGAAGAACAAAAAGTTGAATTAAAAAAACAAATTGCTGCTTTTAAAGTAAAAAGAAATCAATTAGCTGCTAGGTTACAACAAAAATATGGAGAAGGAACTATTGATCCCGAAACGTGGGAATTTATTAAAAAATAGTTAATTTTTGAATTCTTTTCTGATATTTATCATAAAATAACAACCTATTAGCAATGGCAGAAACTTTAGTATCACCTGGTGTTTTAACAAGAGAGAACGACCAGTCATTTATCACCCAACAACCTATAACAGTTGGAGCCGCTATTGTAGGACCAACCGCAAAAGGTCCTGTAGAAATTCCTACTATTGTTACTTCATACAGTGACTACCAAAACCGTTTTGGAACAACCTTTATGAGTGGTAGTGATTCAAGTAACGATCAAATTTATACTTATTTTACTTCAATTGCTGCTTATAATTACTTCCAAAATGGAGGTGAATCTTTATTAGTAGCAAGAGTAGTTTCAGGTTCTAGTACTTGGGATTATGCTACAGCTGAAATTACAGGATCTAATGGAACTGGTTCTTTTCAACTTGAAACTCTTGATAAAGGTATAATCTGGAACAACTCAGGATCACAAAATGAAATTACAGGTGGTTCTGGATCTTTAGTTTCAGGCTCAGTAGATAACATTAGATGGGAAATTGCTACTGCTAGTTCAGCTTCAGGTACATTCTCTCTTTTAATTAGAAGAGGTAATGATAATAACAACAATAAGGTTGTACTTGAAACTTGGAACAATTTATCTCTTGACCCAACTCAACCTAATTATATTTCTAGAGTAATTGGTGACCAAAAACAAAATTATAATTCAACTGAAAATTATATTGAGATTTCTGGTTCATTCCCTAACTCATCTCGTTACGTAAGAGTTTCTTATGTAAATAATACTCCATTCTATTTTAATAATGCTGGTGTAGCTAAAGCTCAATATACAAGCTCAATCCCAGTAGTAGGTAGTGGTTCATATGCCGGAACATTTACGGGTGGTCTTGGTTCATTAATTCCAGTTGGTGCTACATATGGTCCTGCTAAATACTACGAAACTATTTCAGGTACAGATGCTACAGCTGGAGGTAATACACAAGGTTTAAAAGGTAGTGATTATGATGATATGTTAGATCTTCTTGCAAACCAAGATGACTATAGATTTAATGTATTGTTAACTCCTGGTTTAATTGATACTCTTCAAACTTCACAAATTTCAACCGCAACTAATAATACTCAAAACAGAGGTGATAGTATTTACGTATTTGATCCTGTAGCTTATGGAGCTTCTATTAACAATGCTATAACACAGGCTGCTGCTAGAGATACTTCATACGCTGCTGTATACTGGCCTTGGTTAAGAACAATTGACCCAGATTCAGGCAATTTGGTGTGGGTACCAGCTTCTACAATGATTGGCGGGGTTTACGCGTTTACTGATGCTTCTTCTGAACCATGGTTCGCTCCGGCGGGTATTAATAGAGGTGGATTAGACACAGTAATTACCGCGGAAAGAAAATTATCTCAAGGTAACAGAGACACATTATATCAAGGTAATGTAAACCCAATTGCTACATTCCCTGGTCAAGGTGTTGTAGTATATGGTCAGAAAACTTTACAAAAACAAGCCTCAGCACTTGATCGTGTAAACGTTCGTAGATTGTTAATTGCTCTTAAGTCTTACATCGGCCAAGTAGCTCAAAACTTAGTATTTGAACAAAATACTGCTGCTACTAGAAATGCATTCTTAAGTCAAGTTAATCCATACTTAGAGACAGTACAACAACGTCAAGGTTTGTATGCTTATAGAGTTGTAATGGACGATTCAAACAACACTCCTGATGTAATTGATAGAAATCAGATGGTAGGTCAAATTTATCTACAACCAACCAAAACTGCTGAATTTATCATCCTAGACTTCAATGTGTTGCCTACAGGTGCTACATTCCCAGGTTAAAAATTTAAGGAGTAGATATTTATAATAAAATAAATAAATAAGTAAAATGGCAGTATTATCACCAAACGAAATATTTTTTACAGCGTTTGAACCCAAACAGCCTAATAGATTTATCATGTACGTTGACGGTATTCCGTCGTTCATGATTAAGGGTATTAGTGACGTATCTTTAACACAAGGTGTTGTTGAATTAAACCACATCAACGTACAACGTAAAGTTAAAGGCAAATCAGTTTGGAACAACATGACTATGACATTGTTTGATCCAATCACACCTTCAGGTGCTCAAGCTGTAATTGAATGGATTCGTCTTTCACACGAATCTGTAACTGGTAGAGATGGTTACTCTGATTTCTATAAAAAAGATATTACTGTTGATGTATTAGGTCCTGTGGGTGACGTAGTATCAGAATGGATCCTTAAAGGTGCTTTCCCAGCAAGTGTAAACTGGGGTACTTACAACTGGGATACTGTAGATGCTGCAGTTGAAATCACAGTAGAAATGGCAGTTGATTACTGTATATTGAACTTCTAATAAAAGTTTACATAAATTTTAAAATTGAGCTTGATTCTGTCAAGCTCTTTTTTTATCTTAATATGTATAACTAGAATAGTTTTATTAAACAAGTATATGGAATTTAAGTTACCAACAGAAACAATCGAATTACCTTCAAAAGGTTTAATTTATCCGGAAGAAAACCCTCTATCAAGCGGTACTATCGAAATGAAGTACATGACCGCAAAAGAAGAAGATATTCTAACTAACCAAGCATACATCCAAAACGGAACTGTAATTGATCGTCTATTAAAATCACTAATAGTATCCGACATTAATTTTGACGATCTAATTATTGGTGATAAAAATGCTATTATGGTAGCAGCTCGTATTTTAGGATATGGTAAAGATTATACTTTTAAATATAGAGGAGAAACATATACTATAGATTTATCTCTTATTGATTCTAAATCATTTGATGAAAGTTTATTTGTAAGAGGAGTAAATCGTTTTTCTTTTACTATGCCTTCAACAGGAACAGTAGTTGAATTTAAGATTTTAACTCATACTGACGAGAAAAAAATTGCTCAAGAAGTTCAAGGTATTAAAAAACTTAACCCTGAAGCATCACCTGAATCATCTACTCGTTTAAAACACATGATTCTTTCAGTAGATGGTAATAGTGAACAAAAAGATATTAGGAATTACGTAGATAATTATCTACTAGCCCGAGATGCTCGAGAATTTAGAGAGCACGTTACTTCATTTCAACCCGATGTTGATTTAACTTTTTTTCCCGAACGTGCCGAATCCCGAGTTAATATTCCAATCGGGCTTAACTTTTTTTGGCCTGACGCCTGAAAAATCTACTGAGCATAGAGTAAATGTTTTCACCCAAATTCACGAAATAGTATTTTGGGGTAATGGAGGCTATTCTTGGGGTGAAGTGTATAATATGCCAGTTTGGTTAAGACAATTTACTTTTAGTAAACTTCGTAAATATTATGAAGATAAAGCTAAACAATCAACTCCTAAAGACCCTAAAAAACAAACTTTAGTAGATTCATCAGGTAATGTTAATAAAGAAGCATTTAGACAAGCTAGTCCTAAAATAACTACTCCTGTCCCACAATATAAATAAAAGTTATAATTTTTGATATTTATATTATATGGCAACACCTGAAGAAGAATTAAATAAAGGCAAACAAGCCGCTAAAGAATTTAGAGAAGAAACCCAATCTCTAATAGATGCTTTTACCTCTTTAGGTCAAATTATTCAAGATGCTATTACTGATGCTATTGATTCTACTCAAGGTTTAGATACATCTACTCAAAAAGTAGCTAATATCTATAAAAAGGATATTCTAAATGGAATTAAAAAACTTACCTCAGGAATTGATAAACAAATTGAACTTCAAATTAAACTAAATGAAGGTGAAGATATCAGTAAAGAAATTGCTAGGGAAAAAATTAAGCAACAATCTATAATTCAATCTATTCAAACTAGAATTAACTCTTTAAATGCTAATGAAGTAAAACTTAAAGAAGATTTAGAAGCTGCTCTTAATATAGAAATACAACGTTCTAATGACATTTTAAAAAACCTTGAAGCACAAAATGAAGAAAGAGAAAAAGCTTTAGGTTTAAGTGGTAAATTACTTAAAGGATTTGATGGAATTTTAGGTAAAATAGACAAATCAGGTCAATTATCTAAAGTTTTAGATATTAAAGGTGCTACCAAAGACGCCAAAAATATGGGCGAAGTTTTTGGTAATATTGGTAAAAACCTTGCAGCTAATGTTAGTAAAGGAGATGTTTTAACTGCTGTAATAGGTAAATTAGTAGAAAGAGCGGGTCAAGCCGATACTAATATAGCTAACTTACGTAGAAATTTTGGAGCTAGCTTTAATGAAGCTAGAAAATTAAATGATGAATTTGCTTTTACAGCAATTAAAAGTGGAGATGTAACAGCAAATGTTGAAAATCTCGCGGAAGCTAACCAAAATATTAATAATGAACTTGGGATTCAAGTAAGGTATAATGATGATTTATTAGTACAAGCTAACGCGTTAGTTAAACGAAATAAATTATCACAGGAAGCAGCTGCTGGATTTAGTGAATTAACTCTAGCATCCGGAGTAGCAGCTGAAGATTTATATAAAAGACAATCGCAAGTTACAGCAGAGGTTCAAAACTCAAGTAAAGTAGCTCTTAATTTTAATCAAGTATTAGAAGAAGCTAACAAAACTACAGGTTTACTTCGTGTTAATTTAGGTAGAACCCCTGAAGGTATTGCTAAAGCAGTTGCTCAAGCTAAAACTTTAGGCATTACCTTAAATGAAGCTGCACAAATTAGTGGTAAACTATTAGATTTTCAATCTTCTATTGAAGCCGAATTAGAAGCTGAAGTATTAACCGGAAAACAACTTAATCTAGAACAAGCTAGATACTTAGCTTTAACTGGTAAAAGTGATGAAGCTGCCGCTGAAGTACTTAAACAAGTAGGATCATTAGCTGAATTCCAGCAAATGAATGTTTTACAACAACAAGCTTTAGCAGATGCTGTTGGTTTAACTGCGGATCAATTAGCGGATCAAGTTACTAAACAAGCAGCTATTAATTCTCAAAAACAAGAAGGATTAAACATTGATGCTGAAGCTCAGGCTGAAAACGCTTCGGCTTTATCAATCCAAGAAAAACTAGCTTCAGCTGTAGAAAAACTAAATAGTATTCTTCAAATAAGTGGAGTTGTTATTGGAGGTATTATTGGTGCCGTAACTGGATTTTTCTTAGGTGGGCCCTTAGGAGTACTTATTGGAGCAATTACAGGAGCAGGATTAGTAGGAGGAGCACAAGCTGTTATGGATGGTGAAGCACCTGCTAGTAAAGGTCCATTTACTATTACAGATTCATATGGAGCTACGGCTGTTACAGCTAAAGGCGATGGAGTAGTAGTTTCTCCTAATATAAGTAAAGGGGGAAGTGGTGGTTTAGATAATGCTAAAATGGATAGAATGATATCCTTATTAGAAAAAATTGCTGCTAAACCTACTACATTACAAATGGATGGTAGAGTGTTAGCTAAAACTTTAGAAACATCTCCGGTTAACTCAAACCTTCCGGGATAATAGAAATTTAAATTTTTAATATTTATAAATAAAATATATTACTATGGGACTATTAGACATGTTAGTAAACCAAGGAGGATCTAGCTTAACAGCTTATGACGGTGCTACTCCTCCAGTTAACCCTTTAGCAACTCAACAATCTAAATTGCATGCGGATGGAACACAACCTTCTTATTCAATTAGTGGAGCTAATTTTGGTACTGTAAACCCACAATTCCAATCCTACTTAGATGGTACAAACAATCCATTACCACAACCTTCTCAATTAGATAGAGATAATGGTAATGTGCCACCTTCTAAATGGTATCTTAACAACCTACCTGGATAATAAATGCCTTTAATAGACCTTCAAACGGATTTAAAATCGTTAAGGTACGGGAAGGATAGACCAGGCGGAGGTTCAAGTAATCAACCTTTTCATAAAGTAGATTATAGACGAAAGTTTGAACAAAGCATTGATAAACTTGCCCAGACCGGCGGAACTGATGGCTTTATACGTGGTGGCTATTTAGTTCCGGGTCGTGTACTTGCTGATGAAGAAAGATTACTCAAATACTTTCTTACAGCTGAAGGACTTTTATTCCCAGCTCAACAAAATTTACTATCTACATTAGGAGTTAGGATTTATGGTGGATATCCTACAAGCGTAACAGTCCCTAATATAAAACGCTTAAATGGAGGTACTTACACCCCTTTATCTACTTTAGCAGCAGCAGCTGGTAATCCTTTTGGAGCTCACCCTAACAAACAAGGAATTGATTTTACAGGACAAAATGTAGAATTTAGTCTTCCCCGATATATTGATTTAGTAAATGGTAGTTCTGTAGGAGGATTTTTAACTTTAGGTAATCCTTTAGGTATTAGAAGTATAGAAAATAATAGATTAATTAATTTATACGAAAATAAAATTACTAATCTTAATGGTTTTCAATCTACTGAATTATACAAATATAAAGGAGGACCTCAAGCTGGTAAAGGTGGTAAATCTTTAGATACTATTATAAGCACAGCTTCTTTTAGAACTCAATTTAGTGGTACTAATGCTGAATTTATTGGAACTTCTCTTGGTTTTACTCCTTTAAATTATACTACTTATTCTCAAAATCAATTAAATAGACTTACTTATAATAGTAGTGATTCTTATTTTGTAGTAGGATCTGGTACTATAACTACAGTACAAGATTTTAGAAAACAATTAATTAACGATAAAAATGTTAGTAATATTTCTGAATCTCCTAATTATAAGGTTCGTAATATTGAAAACAGAGTTAATTTAGGAGATCCGGGTGCAAGAGGAGTAAATAGAAGAAATTATACTAATGGAGTTCCTCAAAATTATAGAGGATTAGATTCTTTAAATGCTCTTTACTTATATCAAAGTTCTAATGTAAACAATACAGATGTAAGGACTAATGATTTAGTTAAGTTTAGAATAGCAGTTATCGATAATGATAATCCTAATTTAAAAACTTTTGCCCATTTTAGAGCATTTATTAATTCATTTGATGATAATATGTCTGCTACTTGGGATCCTTTTAAATACTTAGGTAGAGGTGAAGATTTTTATACATATAAAGGATTTAGTAGAACTAATAATGTATCATTTACTTTAATGGCCCAATCCATTCAAGAAATGTCTGTAATGTATCAAAAATTAAACTATATTATCTCTTCTTTAACCCCAGACTATGGTCAAGGCGGTTATATGAGAGGTAATTTAGTTCAACTTACATTAGGTGGGTATTATTACGAAATGCCTGGTATTATTGAAAATATAACAGTTACTATACCTAATGATGCTACTTGGGAAATTGGTATTCCTGTAAATGAAGCAGAAAGTACTCGTTCTGCTGGGAGTGCTACAGGTTTTACTGGAAAAAATATACAAGAATTACCTCATAGATTAGATGTATCTATGACATTTAAGCCTATCCATAATTTCTTACCACAAGTTGTAGGATCTTCTTATTCAAAAGCAGAAAACCCAGATGGTATAAATGGAGGTGGAAAAATTAAACAAAGATTCTTATCTTTATCTAATGCTAATCCTGAAGCCGGTAATAATTTATATTCTCAAGGAGTTGATGGTGTTTTTAAAGTTACTAACACAACTTTCCAACCCGCTGGATCACCAAACCCTCAACCTATAATTACCCTTCCTACTAGACCTTCAATATTAGACCCACTAAACCCAGCTGGAGGAGTTCAACGTGCATCCCCAATACAACCTATAAGATAAAGTTATGAATCGTTACCAACCAATCCCATTAATTCGTAATCGTAATGGTCAGCAACAATATGCTAGTACCAAATATCCTCAAATCCCTAATAATTTTAGTGATGTATATGTTATTACATCAGCAGAGGATAGATACGATGTTTTAGCGGTAGCATATTATAACGATTCAAGTTTATGGTGGATTATATCTAGTGCTAACCCTCAATATACTCAGGGTTCGCTTTATCCACCTGAAGGGGTACAATTAAGAATCCCAACAAATATAAGTCCTATTTTAGATGCTTATAAAGCTTTAAATAATATAAGATAATAAGTTATGAGTATAGTAGGAGCTCCTTTCTTACCCTATGTAAAAGACCAAATCAAAGTACGCCAACAAGTTTTAGGTAAAAATGCTTTGAGTTCGGGTGACTTAACTTGGATAAATAGTAAAACATCTTGGATTAAATTAGCATCCTCAGTTAATATAGAAAGTCAAGTAGTTAAAGCTCCAAACAGTGAGGGGCAAGTTATAGACGTCTATAATAGTGGATCAGAAGTAAGACAAAGTTTACTAGAAATTAATGGTTACGGTGGTAATCGTTTAGCTCAAGAAATGGTACTTCAAGGAGGAGTATTAAATTCTTCTAATGGAGAACTTAGATTTGGGGTTAGCGAAACTAATACTACACTTCCTAGTAATCCTTCTAATTATGGATTTGGAGGTAGTCAATTTGGTTTAGTACCAATGCCTGGTATTACTGGGTTTGAAGTTAAAAGTTATAATAATGGTACTTTAAGAGAAGCTACTGTAAATATTACAGCTTTTAATCGTAAACAATTTGAATATCTTGATACTTTATATTTAAGATTAGGTTATACTATGTTTATTGAATGGGGTAATACCTCATATCCTACAACTATAAGTGATAGTGGTCAAGCTACATATTCTACTGGAGCTGATATTTCTTCTTTAAGTTTAACTAATGAATTTGTTTCTGTAGCTAATGCTAATGGTGTAAATAAAATCCCCGATTTTGAAACTAAAATTGAAGCTAATAGAAAAACTTCATATGGTAATTATGATGGATTTATAGGAGTAGTTAAAAACTTTACTTGGGATTTTAACCCAGATCGAACTTACACTATTACTTTAATTTTAATTAGTGCGGGTAGTGTAATAGAAAGTTTAAAAATTAACAACCAAGTTGAAGGTATAGAATATACCCCACCTTCAGGTTCTTCAACTACAACCTCAACCCGTTCTTCAGCTTTAGCTACTTTTATTGAATTAGCTTCTACTCCTGAAACAGGATCAGATAATGTAAATTATGCTATTAAACAATTTTTGAACGAAGAAGAACAAAAACAACTAGCATTAAGCAACAAATATTTAACTTCAGGACTTACAGATGATGATAAAATATATTATCCTACTTTATCTTGTAATGTAGCATATGGAGTTGAAGATTCTACCTATTGTCGATATATACAATTTGGAAGCTTATTAGGTTTCATAAGTCAAAAATTATTATCATATGATTCTGAGGGTACTGCTAATTATGTAAGAATTGATTACAGCCAAGATACATTTGTTTATAGTAATACTTGGAGTTTTTCATCAGATCCCCAAAAATTAATTGTAAGATTTTCTAAAACAATTGATGATAAACAATTAAATTTCTTTTCAGAAAAAGGAAATAGCATTTCTCCTTTCCACTCAGTAGAAAAAGGAATTAATGTAGGTCGTTTAATGAATGTTTACTTTGAGTACAAATACTTACTTAATGTTTTATCAACTAACGAAGATCCTGAAGATGGTAGTGTTTATTTAGATAAGTTTTTAACTACTCTTTTGAATGATATTAATGTATGTTTAGGGGGTATAAATAAAATTAAATACAGAGTAAATAAAACTGAAATAAATGGTAGAATTAGAGAAGTAATTCAATTTTATGATGAAGTTACTATTTTTGGTAAAGAAAAATTAGTTAGCGATAATTACGACTATGAACTTAATTTATTTGGTTTTAATCCTAAAAATGGGTTAAATGAGGGATCTTTTGTAAGTGATTATGGTATAAGAACAGAAATTAGTAAACGTTTACAAACTCAAATTGCTATTGGAGCCCAAGCTGGTGGTCAAGCTGTAGGATATGATTCTACTGCTATAAGCAAATGGAATATAGGATTAGTAGACAGAGTAAACCCTACTAAAACTGATGTAAACCGTGTAAAAAAAGATGCTGCTAAAAACTATAATGACTTTATTCTATTAGCTAAACAATATGTTGACTATCTTAAACAATTAGATGGATCTGATCTTGGAGAATTTGATACTACTACTACAAGTGAAGATACCCAATTAGCTTTAAAACAAATAGGTGATAATTATAATGCTTTAGGAGAAGCTTCTGGAAGTGGAGTTATTACAGGTGTTACTAATTTAGTGGGTAGTGTTGGAAATTTAATAAATGCGGGGATTGATCAATTATTCGGTACTGATATTGTTGATTATGGTCAAGGTAGAAAATATGATTCTGTAGGTGTTACTTATACTAAAGCTAAAAGTTATAGAATTCCTAATTTAAACTTGACTTCAACTGAAGGGGAAAATCAATGGGCTCAATTCCAAACCATCCAATCTACGTTCTTTAGTAAAGTAATGGCAGCTGATGCCCTAGGTAAGGGTATAGTAACTCCTGTTATAGGATTCCTTCCTATTAATTTTACAGTTACAATGGATGGTCTTTCTGGAGTTCGTATTTTTGATAAATTACAAATAAATTCAAGATTTTTACCTCCTAATTACGGTGAAACCTTAGAATTTATTATAACAGCTTTAGACCATAAATTTATAGATAATAGATGGATTACTAGTATTCAAACTACATCTATACCTAAACTATATTCAAAAGAAGCTGAGGTTAATTTAATTTCTAATATTAAAGAAATTTTAGAAGATACCCAACAACAAAGAGATGCTGCAACTACAGACCAACTCCCAGACAATGACTTAAATAGAAGAGTAATTACTAAAATTATTAATAGAGCAAAACAACAAGGAATAACTGATTATCAAAGAGTATTTGCAATCATATCTGTAGCTTTAGCTGAATCTGGTCTTAAAATTATAGATGAAAGCTTTAATTATAGCTTTGAACGCTTTAAAGCAGTATTCCCAGGTAAAATTAAAGCTAAAGGTACTACAGATGCTGAAATAAGACAGTTATTAAGACGAGGAGAAGGAGCAATTGCTAACTATTTATATGGTGGTTTATACGGAAATGAAGCAAACGAAGGATATACATACCGTGGTAGAGGTTTAACTCAAATAACTTTTAAAAGTAATTATAAGTATTTAGATGAACTTTTGAGTACTGCTAAGCTTCCTGTATCTAGTTTTTACCCAAATAATCCTAATGCTACTTTAGTAGAAACTCCTAATTTATTAACTAATGGATCTTCTACTGCTGAAGACTTAAACGTAGCTTTACTTGTTGTAGGTAAAAGATATGGAGCATTTGGTGATAAATTAAATTCTAGTGTAGATTATATTAATGGTCCTATTTTAAACATATTACGTACCCAAAATGGATCTAAAGGAAGAGGTAATAATAATAGCCCTCAATCGGTTCAAACTAGTTACAATAAAAAACGAAATATACTAAAAAATAGTCAATGGGTTTTTGATTTATTTGCTCAAGCTAAATTAACAAATAATTCTGGTTTATGATTTATTACCCTAAAGCAAATATAACTCCTAATCTTTATTCTAATGGAGAGATTAAAGTGCAAGGTTCTAATGATCCTTACATCGGATATTATTTTGCTACTTACGATGGTAAATTATTTAGTGGAAGAGAACCTGGAGATGGAGTTAACCTCCCCTTATCCGTTACACCCATTCTCCCAGATTCAGTTTTAGAATCTTCCCCAGACCTTAGATTTGAAGGAGATAACGAATTTTATTCTACTAATCTTCTTAAATTAAAACGCCCTTTTATACCCCCAGTCTTAACTCCAGTTAGATACTATCCTAACCCTTCATTAGCGGATTATCAAACAGGAGAAATACAACGTTACTTTGCTAAAAAAGTAAATGAAAACATTTATACTGAAACTAGGGGAATTTTTGAAAATAATTTGTACATTGGGTTTAGTATACCTTGGCTAATAGCAGGAAATAAAGATAATGTTGCCCAAGTTAACCAACGTATAGTTGCTTTAAAAGAAGCAGAACTTAAAATAATAGGACTTGGATTATACCTAAAAAATAATTATCTTCAATTCTATAAATGAATTGAATAAGTGTTTTGGTTAATTGAAAATAAAGAACAATTTCAAGGGTTTGTAGGAAGAGGTTTTGACGAAGCGTTTGTAGAAATTATTCCTAACAATCCATGGCAACATCCTAGCCAAAATTCTATTTGTGCTTTCTATATTAGACATATAGAAGACAGTAAGGGATTCATTTTACCCATTTCTCATACCGAAACAGGTACTTTATTTGAAGATGAGGTATATTTATATCTAAAACGTTTAAAAAAGATATATGTTAGAGATAAAAAAGAATTCTTACATTATACAACTTTAAAGCAGCTTTTAGACATAACCCTGTCCCTTCCTCCGTATATACCTCCCTTAACAACAGCCCATAAATTTTTATATAATCGATACCCAAATCTATTAACCGTCAATCAACTCGTGCCGATTACTAAACACTATGAGGTTTGCGAGCAAATGTATGATGATTTAGAGCACCGCATTAATTCCGCGTTAAACCCGTTCTATAATGACATGGCTACATTAGTGTTTAACGCTATAGAAAGAGTAGGTATTAAAATTAATCAAGATGAATTTAGCAAACATTTTTACGAGACCGACCAAGAGATTATTTATACACAGTACAATTTTAAAACACTCACCACTCGACCATCGAATCGATTTGCCGGGGTTAATTTCGCAGCTTTACCGCACGACAGTGGGTGCAGAAAATCCTTCATCCCGCGAAATGATGTATTTGTGGAGATTGATATTAGTGCTTACCATCCTACTCTTGCTGCTACCCTTGTTGATTATGATTTTGGAAGTGAAGATATTCACTCGGCATTTGCTCAACTTTATGGGGTGGACTACAAAACAGCGAAAGAATTAACGTTTAAGCAATTATACGGAGGAGTTTTTGAACAATATAAAGATTTAGAATTTTTTAAACTTACAAGCGAGTATATACGTACGAGCTGGGAAAAATACGAAACCGAGGGAAAGCTTATATGTCCTATTTCTAACCACGTGTTTGAGAAAGACAAATTAGAAAATATGAACCCTCAAAAGCTATTTAACTATGTTTTACAAAACATGGAAACAAGCGTGAATATTAAAATTCTACATCGTATATTGAAGTTATTAAAGAATAAAAATACTAAATTGGTTTTATACACATACGATGCGTTCTTATTTGATGTAGATACTCAAGAGCAGGACGTATTGAATGAAATTAAACAAGTTTTTGATAAATTAAAGTTACATATAAAGGTTAAACATGGAGACACTTACGACTTTTGAGTTACCTTCTTATATTTATGGTACAGAGTACGATTACGAAAACCCCATAAATATAAAAGATTTGAATAATAAGTTATTTTGTACATTTACAACGTTGGATGCGTTGGATGATTTGGTAAGAGACCTTACCCGCAAATACACTATAATGTACAACAAGATGTTCGTGTTGGAGATTAAAAACAACAACGAATACGTGGTAACTTATAATGTAGAACAAGCTAATGTAGCTAGTATCCCAGAAAACACGATTCTAGTACATCGTAAAAAAGATACTAATACGCTTTATACTATTAATGCGTTAAATGAGCTTATTAAAAGCTTAAATGGTGGGGTAGTAGATCCAAGATTTAAAATTGATTGGATGCACTACAGAAATACTATCCTACTCACCCAGCAAAATGAATTGAAAGAATTAAAAACCAAAATTCACGAGATCATTGAACTGTAACTTGGATACCTCCAAGATGTTTTGTATATTTAGTTATTAATCAAATAAGTTATAAAAATGGATTTAGACGTAATCAAACAGCGACTAGAAGCCCTGTCAAAACCCGCTTCTAATAAAGGTGGCAACAATGAAAAATCATTGTTTTGGAAGCCATCAGTAGGTAAACAAACGATTCGTATCGTACCTTCAAAATTCAATTCCAAAACCCCGTTTAGTGAATTGTACTTCTATTATGGCATTGGTAAGCCTGTAATGATTTCTCCGGTTAGTTGGGGTGATCAAGACAATGATCCTATTTATGATTTTGCTAAGAATAAGCTTCGCAAATCTACCAATCCCGAACATTGGAAACTTGCTAAAAAACTTGAACCAAAAGTTCGTTACTTTGCCCCCGTAATTGTACGTGGTGAAGAAGATAAAGGTGTTCGTTTGTGGCAGTTCGGTAAAGAATTGTACTCTGCATTCTTGCAAATGGCTGTAGATGAGGAAGTAGGTGACTACACCGACATTGTAAATGGTCGCGACATTAAATTGACCACAGAAGGTCCTGAAGTAACTGGTACTAAATACAACCGTACTATAGCGGCACCTTCAATGAAAAATAGTAATTTGGGTGAAGCTGAACAGGTTGAAAAATGGTTGCAAGACCAAGCAAACCCAGTTGATGTGTTTAAGCGTCATAGCTCGGAAGAAATGGAAGAAGCTTTGCGTGAGTGGATTGCATCATTTGATGAAACCCCATCTTCAGAAGGTGATATCATAGATGACGAAAAAGAAATTGAATCAGCCCCCCAAACTAACTACTCAATCAATACTTCAGTAGCTGCTGTAAAGCAAACTAAACTTGACAAGTTCGATAGTTTATTCGATGAAGAAGAAGCAGGTGACTTGCCTTGGGAAAAGTAATTGAACAGATATAATGGCTAAAAAACGGAGTACTTCCTTATCAGCTGCGGTTTCCGCAGAAATTAAATCAAACTTTGACCTTAGTAAATTTAAGGATAAAAAAGGTTTGACGGGGTCTGTTAAATTCAAACCTCAACAATGGGTCCCTCTATCACCAGCTTTTCAAGAAGTAACAAGTGTGCCTGGCATTCCAACAGGCCACATTGTTCTTCTTCGAGGCCATAGTGATACAGGCAAAACAACGGCGCTCATCGAAGCAGCAGTTAATGCCCAGAAAGCAGGTATTCTACCAGTATTCATTGTTACAGAGATGAAGTGGAACTGGGAACATGCTTTGCAAATGGGTCTGCAAATGGAAGAAGTATGGGATGAAGAAACTGGAGAATTGCTTGATTATAAAGGATTCTTTATTTATGCTGACCGTGAAAACATTCATACTATTGAAGATGTAGCAGCATTTATTTTGGATTTGCTTGATGAGCAGAAAAAAGGTAATCTACCATACGACTTGATGTTCTTGTGGGATTCTATCGGTTCAGTACCATGTGAACTTTCAGTTCGCTCAAACAAAAATAATAATGAGTGGAATGCAGGAGCGATGTCAACTCAGTTTGGTAATGGTGTAAATCAAAAGATTACCCTATCGCGTAAAGAGTCTTCACCTTATA
>Ga0181352_1000266_pt1 | contig 23242 bp, 28 predicted proteins | sample Fa13VDMLBSN_FD_130103 | JGI IMG/M metagenome (GOLD analysis project Ga0181352, IMG submission 130103) | Freshwater viral communities from Lake Michigan, USA - Fa13.VD.MLB.S.N | ecosystem: Environmental > Aquatic > Freshwater > Lake | place: USA: Michigan | collected 2013-09-23 | reverse complement strand
GGCCGTGGACGCATCCGTGCCCGAGTTGGACGGCGTCATGTTGAAGGCGACGTAGTTCGTGCCGTCCACCGACGCCTCGAACGTGATGGTCGCGCTAAAGGTGCCCGTCACCTGCACGGCCACGAAGCCGGGCGAGGGCAGGCCCGCCACCGAGGCGGCATTATCCTGCGCGGCCACGGTTACGCTGTTGGTCTTGAGGAGCGTCGCTGCCATTAGTTACAATCCCAAGCCCGGAGGCTTTTGTTAATGCGCGAGTTCGGGTCGTTGGCCGTCTCGGCGCTGGTAAGTTTTGCCTTCATGCCCTTCATCCTGCGGCAGAAGGCCGCGCGGCGCTTGGCCGCCTTCGGGGACCGCTTCGCTTCTGCTGCCTTCACCGGCCGCTTGATGTTCCGCCCTTCCGCACGCAGGCTGGCCCGGCCTTTCTCGTTTAGGCCCCCTTCAGGGTTTTTGCCCTCCGCGCGCTGCCATGCCGGGGACGTGGACATTAGCGTGGCGGCCTATTGCCGCGAGCGCGACGGCGCATTTCCTCAATCTCGCGCATCTGCTCACGATATTCTGCGCTCTCTGGGATTGACGTGCCCGTATACGTCTCACTTCCGCGACGCCATGACCCACCCTGCTTCGTCCACCCAGCTGAAGTTGCAGCCCCCTCTCGCTCAGAACGCAACGTATCAGACTGCGCAGCAAGGCGACGAGCGGCATCTCCACGAATCCCTTGAACACGCTCTGGACCAAAACGACCCTCCAGCTCGGCTCGCATCTGCGGATTGTCCAACATTTCCAACTTTTCGCGCTCTTTTGCCATGCGCTCTTTCAAGCTCACGGTATCAGATGGAACAAACATGCCTCGGAGATTACGCGGGGATTTCATGACTCTTCCTCCATGTCATCTTCCTCGGCCTCCATCTCGGACCCCTCGCCCATCTCAACTTCGTCGTCCATCTCGTCCTCGTCTTCGAGGAGTGCGAGTTCCGCCTTGAGCGAGGCAATCTTCTCCTGAAGCGCGGCGATGCGGTCGGCCTTGGACATCTTCTCCTCGCCGTCCATCGCTTCGGCCTTGTCCTCGCCCATCATCGGCTTGGCCTTCGGCGCGGACTTGGGCGCTCCAATCGCAATCATGACCGCCATACCGGGCTTCCGCTTCATCATCGGCTTGCGCCCCTCCATCTTCCGGGCGACCGCCTCCATCCCACGCAGCTTCTCTGGCATTACCAGCCCTCCAAGGGCAGTTGTTTCGCAAAGTTTCCGGTTGTGACCCCAAGGCGCACCAGCTCGTCCGGCGCCATCACCGCCGTCGGGTCATCTCCAGCCGACCGTGGCAGCGGCATCGCCTCTGGCACCACCCCTTGCACCCTATCCCAGCCGTATAACGCCAACCCGAGCGCCATCACCCCGTCGTCATGCAGTCCCTTGGGGGCTTCGTAGCGCACACCGGTCGCCGTGTAGGTGAACTCGAACGCTTCCAGCTCCGATATTAGCCATCCGTCGGGGATATGCAGCTCATGCCCCTGAAAACTCGCAATCAGGCGCTGCATCAGCCGCAGTTTGCTGGGTTGGGTGAACACATGCGGGGTCACCACGACCCCCATCCCCTGCAAATCTGCGACAATCGCGTCGCCAACGCCCGTGGCGTCCGCCACCACCGGCGTAGACCCCACCAACGCCGCGATTTTGCTCTTCGTCGCAGCCCACGGCAGCTGCCAGCGCTCCAAGACCGCCACTTTGCGCCACGCATCCAGCCCAATCACGACGGTAAAGTCCGACGAACGAGCCAAATCGACCCCGTAGACGACAGCAGGCTGGTTCGACAGGGTGCCGACCGACTTGCGAATGGCCTCCAACCCAAACGGGTTAGCTCCATCGTCGGTCGGGATACCCTCAAACTCCTGCTGGAAGACCTCGGGCGGCAACTCGCGTCGCGCTGCCTCGACTTCCTCCGCCGGAATGTACGGGTTGTCCAGTGTACTGGCCCGAAAGCTGGCCCAATCCGGGTCATCGCCCCGCTCGCCCCGCGCAAACAGCACCACAAACCCGTGCCGACGCCCTTTGGGCGTCCCCAGAATCAGCGCTCGACCCGACAGGTCCACCAGCGTCGGGCGAATGGCGGCCTGAAAAATCTCCAACAGGTCGCGCACAATGCCCGCCTCGTCAATCACGGCGCGGGCGTACTTGCGACCACGGGCCGGGTCGGGGCTGTCCAGCGTCCAGACCTCAATCACGCCACCCGTGACAAGTTCCAGTCGTTTGTCTTGCTCGCTTACACGAGAGGTAATCGGCTGCAAACGCTCCAGCAGTTCGCGCCACGCCTCCAGCGCCAGCTTGTAGCTGGGGGCGAACCACGCCACCGGCTCTCCCGCAATCGCCCCGTCGCACAGCCACCGAATCCCTAGCGCCGACTTCCCGTAGCGGCGTCCGCACATGACCACCCGGAACCGGGCGGGATGTTCCGCGACCCGTTTCTGGCCCGGATGCAGCTTGTGCAGCCGGACGCTGACCTCGGATGGCTTGGACTTGGACGCGGCCACGAGTCTCCTGCAGTGCTTGACATGCTAGCGCGTACTTCTGCGAGTGTATGTGTAGCACCAAAACCCAACTTGCGCAAGAGGCAAATATTTGCGCCAAAGTACTTTACATCTAGTACTCTGTTACTAGTCCCTTTATATACTAGTAACTAGTAACAGAGTAACGTTACTCTTTGCTAACTACTTTTTGCGCAAACGGCGTTTTTTCGGGTTTTAGGGCGCAAAAAGGGGGAGGGCTACCCCAGCCCCTCCCCGACCCCGTTCGGGCTTCCTGCGCCGTTTTAGAGCAAATCAGCGGGTAGTTCCGTGCCTGCCTGCAGCACACCCGCCACCGCGCTGGCTTTCAGCGCCTGCACGTTCTTTACGGGGCGCTCCTCCTCAATCACCTTGACTTGCAGCGTCTGCTGCCCCTGATGCTCGACCGTCTGGCGCTCCCCGTAGTCTGCCGGAGCGCTCTTCGCCGCCGCCCACTTCAGCGTTTCGACCAGCAGTCGGTCGGCGGCGCTCGCCGCATTGGTCGTATTCCGCGCCACGAGCACCGCCTCCTCCGCAAACGCTGCGCCCAACAGGGGACGCATGCGCTGGTACCGGGTGTACGCCGCTTCGTCCTCCCCGAGCCACTTGCGCACCGTACCGGGGCGGAGGCCGAGTTCCCGCGCTACGTCCGCGACGGTCTTCCCGTTGGCCATCCCGTCAAACACCGCCTCGAACACCGCGCTGCGCGGCATCTCCGTGTCCTGCTTTTTCTTGGCTGGCATGCTAGACATGCTACGCTTGACTTGTACCACTCGCAACTGGCCGTGACGGGGTGGTATATCCGCTGCGAGCGGCACGCGGGCGCATACCCCCCTCCCCCGCCGCGTCACGCGCCGTGCGCACGGTGCGCGTTCCATCCCCTAGCAGCTTGCGACCGCTGCGAGCCGCGAAAGCGCCGTAAGTCGCTGCGGCGCCGTGGCTTGCGCCCTCGCAGCGTCGCAGGGCTGCTGCGCCGTATGAGACGCGCACGGGCGAGGGCCACGCGGCCCGAACCGCGCCACCACGCCAACCGCCGCGCCCTCTCGCTTTCGTCGCACGTCGTCGCATGCTAAGTCGCTGATATTCAACAACTTGCGCTGACGTTGTACATGTCAATGCGTGCGTGTATCTTTCTGACGTGCCGCCACTTCGGCGTCACGTTCACCTATTGCCCCACTGGGGCAGGAGAGTCAGCATGTCCAGCACCAAGAGCAGCACCCCGTTCCGCGTCGGCCAGCGTATCCGGACCACCAGCAGCGCCCCGACGTTCGCAGTCGCGCCGTGCGACGCGGACGGCACCCCGCAGGAGCACGAGGGCACGTCTAGCGTCAAGGCGAACAACTGCTACGCCGACGTGCTCGTCGCAGGGAGTGGCACGGTCGACGTGATTCTGTACGTCCCCCGCGACGGGAAGCTGGAGCGGTTCCTTGCTCGGTACTGCAGCACCGACCGCTTCGAGTCGGTGCGTGGGAAGCCGATGCTGCCGGGCATCGACGACCGACGCCGGGGCAGCAGCGAGGCGGCGACGGCAGCCCCTCGCAGTGCGAAGACTGCGAGCGACCCCGATGTCGACGCACTGCTGGGGTCGCTGCGCGATGCGCTGACGGCGAAGACGGGCAGCATTGACGAGGACGCCGTGCGGTCGCTCGTCGACGGCATGCTCGACCCGCTGCGCAACGGCATCACCGACGCCGTCGAAGCCGCCGACGCCATCGACGAGCGGCTCTCGTCGCGATGCAATGCGCTGGGGTCGAACATCTCGGACTTGCGGGGACGGCTGGAGGCGGTGTCGCATGCCTTGCACACGGCGACCCAGGCGACCCGTGCGAGGGTGCGGGTCGCGCTGGCCGCAGGAAGTGACCCGAGCCCGATTGTCGAGGCGCTGGGCAAGTTCTACACGCCGGGCGAAGAGGCTCCCGCGAACGTGCTGCTCTGCTCGCCGCCGTCGCTGGGCAAGTCGTACGGGGTGCGCACGTTCGCCGCAGCGTACGACGCCTATCTGGAGCACGGCTGCAGCGATGACATGGACGAGATTGCGACGCTGCTCGGTTCCCCGATGCCCGACGGGAAGGGCGGCTTCATCACCGTCGACGGCGTTCTGACGCAAGCCGTTCGCACGGCGTCGCAGGGGAAGAACGTGCTACTGCTGCTCGACGAGGTGCTGCGACTGGCACCACGGGCGCAGGAGTGGCTGCTCTCGTTCCTCACGGGGGTGAAGCGGCCCGACGGGACGCGCTGCTACCGACTGCGTACCCGGCGCGTCGACGCCGATGGGGCGCTGGAAGTGCTGGAGTGCGACGCCGCTCGACTGCATCTCGTCGGCGCGACGAATCTCGGCATGCTGCAGCCCGTCGAGGCGTTCTGGTCGCGCTGGGAGACGGTGCGACTCGACTTCACTCCGGCGACGGTGCAAGCGGTCGCAGCGGCCATCCTCGCGGCGCACGGCATCCCCGATAGCGGCGACGTGCTGGCCAAGGCGTGGGCGCAGATTGTCACCGAGTCTCGCAGTGCCGTCGCAGAGGGGAAGCTGCGGTTCCCGGTCGACATGCGCATGCTGGAGCGTGCCGCGCAGTTCGCAGAGACGCCGTCGGTCGCAGCCGTCGGGAAGTGGGCAGCCGACCGTCTCGCAGATAACACGGCGCACTGGAACGCTGACCTAGGCGACACCGACCCGCAGTCGGTCGCCGTGTGCGACGGCTGGACCTCGATGCTTCGCAGCCTCTGACTCTCACTCACTCACACGACAGGAGCAACGCAACATGTCCACGAGCACGAGCACCACGAGCAGCACGAGCAGCACGGCACCACGAGCGAAGACGCCCGACTGGCGGACGGTATTCAACACGGCGCGGAGGCCGGGCGGCCAGCTGCTCGACTTGGCGACACGCACCGGGGAGCGGGTCAAGTTCCAGAACGAGCCGTGCGGTGGCACGGCGTCGTGGCGATGGGATGCGACGAGCCGCAAGCGGGGACACAAGCCCGGCGAGCACGTCGTGAATCTCGACCCGATGTTCGCGCTGACTCTCGACCGGGTGTCGAAGCCGTCGCGTAGGCTGCGGCTGGCATACGGCACGGCGCTGCTGCGGCACGAGAAGTGGCACGGCCTCGTGACGGCGCGTGACCTCGACGAGTTGGCGAAGGAAGCCGACAAGCTAGGGGTGCCGTTCCCGCTGCTGAATCTCTGCGAAGACTTGCGAATCGAACACAAGGCACGGGTCGCAGAGGGCGACTGCTTCATGTGGTGCGAGTACAATCTGCACCCGTTCCGCGTCGCCTCGTCGCGCAGCGAGCCGCTCGCATGGCTGGCAGCATATATCCGCGCCGAGTGCAGCACCCACCCCAATGGCACCAAGCTCATCGACGGGTACTGGAACGGCGAACCCATGACGGCGCGAGTGTGCAGCGGCGTCAGCGAGGCGAGCAAGCCGACCGAGGACGTGCTGCGCACGTTCGCAGAGCAGTTCGCCACCGCTGCGACGACGTGGGACGTGCTGCGACTGGCGAAGGACTGGATGGACACGTTCCCGACGGCGAAGCAGAACCCGCAGGATGTGCCCGGCATGCCGTCGCGGTACGGCGCAGGGTACACGCCCTCCAACAAGGGCACCGGGTCGACGGGGACGCCGATGGACTACAACGGCAAGCCGTTCGACACGGTCGACCCGTCGAAGCTGCCGCCCGTCGAGCGGCGACGGCTGGAGTTCTTCCTCGACAGCAGCCTCGACACGCTGCGACTGCCGGACGACGAGTTCGCACGTCGCGCCGGGCACAAGCTGCCGGACATGTCGCAGAGTCGTGGCATCGCTCGACGGCTGGCGCAGATGCTCGGCAGCGTCGACTCGGCACGGGTGCGCACGGCGACCAGCGGCAGCCGGGTGCATGTGCGAGGCGTCATGACGGGCGACCCGTCTAGCTTCCGGCAAGCCGAGCAGCGCGGCGGCAAGCGGCGCGTGGTCGCCGTCTTCGACCAGTCGGGCAGCATGCAGGGCGACTGGCGACGGCACGGCGCAGCGTTCGCAGCGGCGCTGCTGCTACTGCATCGGCAGGGGGTGCTCGACGTGCAGCTGATTCTGACGGGCGGTCGCAGCCACTGCGTGGTGCCGCCGACGCTGAACCCGTCGCTGCTGGGGCGGTTCCCGTGCCAGATGGGCTGCGAGTCGGTCGATGCGACGCTGGGCGCACACAAGGCCGCGCTGCAAGCGGCTGACACGGTGCTCATCTACACCGACGGCAACCTCACCGACGGCGACGTAGATGCGGGGCGGTGGCGCTCGCTGGGCGTCGACTTGGTCGGCTGCGCGGTCGGCAATCAGCACACGCACGACTCCCTCGTGCGGCACTTCTCGCGGGGCATCACGGCCGACACCGGGGCGCAGCTGGCCACCCGCATCGTGCAGTACATCGCGACCCGCAAGTAACCCACTCACACACAGGAGACACAGCATGTCGAACACGAACGAGACGCGGTGCCCATCATGCGGCGACACGATGTCGCGCTCCCGCTCCTGCGGGGTGCGCGTCTGCGACAGCGACCGCTGCGGCCATCACGAGGGGTTGGTCCGATGCTACTGCGGGTGGGCGCTGTCTGGCGGGGACGGGTACGCCGAGTTGGAAGAGTGGGGCGAGACGATTGACCCAGAGTGCTAACACACACACAGGAGACTGCGAACATGACACCGAAGCACACCGCCGACCAGCTGCGCCGCAAGTACGGCGCGGCCCTCGCGAAGCAGAAAGCCGGGCACCGACTGCGACTGGCCGACGCCCGGCTCGACTTGGCTCGCATGCACCCGACGCGCCCCGTGTGGGAGGAGTTCGGCGCGTGGACCCGCATCGTGTACTGGCGCAGCGTGTACGCCGCGCTGCTGCGAGAGGAGGGCGTCGCATGAAGAGTTACGACGTGCATTTCAACGGACCCAGCGGCCGTCGCTGGGTGGCGTGTGTTCGTGCGAAGGGATGGCAGCAAGCCTATGCGTGGGCGGTCCAGTCGTGGCCGCTCGCGCCCGTCGGGTCGCTGGAGGTGGGCGCAGCGACCACGGCGCATGCACGACGGCGTCCGGGGTTCTCGCAGGAGGGCGTCGCACTGCGAGCCGCCATGCTGGCGCAGTCCCCGGAGGCACGAGCGAAGCGCGGCGCGACACGCGCTGCGCATCGCGAAGCGGTCAGCCAGCGGACGCCGGGGCAGCAGAAGTGGTGGGACAATAAGCGCCGACGTGAGCAGGGCGCAAAAGGCAACGGCCCTCAGGGCGAACCATGAGAGCCGTGCCGTGGGACAGGAGGGTAGCGGGGCATGTCCAGTGCCGACGCTCCCGGAAAGCTACTCGTCCGGGGGCGGCGTGTCAAGCCGGAAGCTACTCACTATCGGCTTCGCCGGAGGCTTCGGTCGGTGGGAGAAGAGCGCCAGCCGGAGCCGCTTCGCTTGCCGGGCGGCGCGGGTTAGCACGTTGCGAGCGAGGCGCGGCGAAAGCGCCCCGCTCTTGGCGTCGGCGGGTGGACTGCCTTGCACCTTCGCCAGCGGGTTCGACGGGGGCTGCGGCCCCTCCGCGAACACGCCCCGGACGTTGTAATCCGGTGGCAGGTGCGGGCCGAAGCTGTCCGGGTCGTCCCACTGCGGGCGTCGCATGCCTCGCAGTATGCGACGGACTGCGAGGGCTGTCAACCTGCGACCATGCGACCAGCAGGGGGAGTGCGTCCGCGAAGCGCATCAGAACCAGCGCCTCGCCGTGGTCCTCCCGTGCCACGACCACCGGGATGTCGCCGTCCCGGTCGCAGGCAGCGGTCGCCTGCGCGAGCCACGCCTGCACCGTCCCCAGCCGCTTGCGTCGCTTGCACTCAATGCGCAAGCGACCCAGCGTGATGTCGTCGCCGCCGTCCCGTGCCTGCCCGATGTTGCGCTTCGCGCCCAGCTGCTGCGCGATGTCGCGCTCGAACGTCGCACCCTTCACCCGCTGGCTGCGTCCCATATCAAATCCTCCCACTGCGAGTCAGTCGCCCGTGAATCTTTTCCTGCTCGTCAATCGTGGGGGTGCGGGGCAGCAAGCGCAAGGTGCGATAGTCCCAGCGAATCGGGATGTCGGCCAGCGACCCGTGCCGGTTCTTGTCCATGATGAGCCACGAATCCGCCTGCAATCCGTTGCGCACCATGCGGGAGTGGTCGAGCAGCAGCACTTGGTGGCTGTCGTTTTCGATGGCGCTGCCGCCCATCAGCCCTTGCGAAACGGGACGCTCCGAGCGAGCGGCCGAAGTCTGGCGGTTGAACTGCGAGAGGCCGATGAGCGTGACGTTCAGCGACTGCGCCGTGTCGCGCAGCGTGTGCGCCACCAACTCCATGCGGTCGTGGATGCTGTGCGTGTTCGCCGTCCACGCCAGCTGCAAGTAGTCGACGATAAAGTACCGGGAGCCGTGCACCTCGGCGTGATACTTGATGAGCGCCGTGACATCAGCCAAGCGCGAAAGCGGTCGGCGGTTGACCAGCACATGCCCACCCGTGCGCTCGCGCACCGCGTCCAGCGACTCGGCAGCCTTCGCATAGCTGGCTTGCGAGAAGTGTGCGCCCTGCTCCAGCTCGACCACGGGCACGTCGCTGACGATAGACAGCAAGCGCGTCGCCAACTCCGAGCGCCCCATCTCCAGCGACACGAACGTCACGACCTCGCCGTGTTGGATGGCAGAGGCGGCAAGGTTCAGCGCGAAGAGCGACTTGCCGCTGCCCGTGTTCGCCCCGACCGTGATAAACCAGCCTCGTGCAATCCCGATGCCACCGCCCCCGCCGTGGCAGAGCGTGTTCCACCCCGGCAGCGGGGTCGGCACGGCGTCAATCGGGGCCAGCTTCTCATCCAGAATCTGCGAGAGGGTCGTGCCCGTGATGCTATCGAACTGCATCGCCGGAGCCTCCGCCCCGATGGGCGTCGCCCGGTCACGCAGCGCTTGCCAAATCGCAGCGAACTCGTCGTCGTCTGGCACCCGTTGATGCAAGTCGCACAAGTCTTTGACGATGCTGCCCTCATACTCGACCTCGCGAATCACCCGCGCCTTCGCGATGTCCTTTGCCACGGCAGCCACCAGCGTCGCCCCGCCCTCGTCCGGCTCCTGCCACACGAACACGTCGCGGTCGCGCAGCAGTGCCGCATACTCGGTGCGCCACTGCGATGCGCCCGGCAAGCCGACCACGCACATGCCGCGCTGCCACCCCGCGTGACAGTCAGACTCGCCCTCGACGATGAGCACGGGGGCCGTGCGCGAGGAAGCGGCCAGCACGTCCTGCCCATAGAGCGGCGTCCCCACCCCGTCCGTATCCCAGAACGTGCCTGTGCGGGTGCGCAGCTTCGTGCGAATCGTGCCACCCTCGGCGTTGCGATACGGGATAGCGAGGATGGGGTCGCCGTACTTGCCCACTCGCTCGACCACCCCGGCCGCGTCGAGCGTCGACCGCAGCAGGTCTTTGCGCTCGCCGTACTCGGCCAGCGTCAGCCCCTTGCTGCGGTCGTCGGGCAGCGTCACGCCCAACTCGTCGCCCAACGTGCGCAGTGGCTCCGTGAATCCACACGCACTGCACCCCCACGCATGCTCGCCCAGCCACGCGCTGGCCGTGCCGTCGTTATGTCTCGGACAGCGGAACGCGATGCTCTTCCCGCTCTTCTTCGCTGCATGATTTCCGCGCAGCAGCGCCGTCGCCAGTACTCCCCTCGTGTCCATCTGTTGCATCGGTTCCGTCTCCTCTCCCGGTGAATATGATGTCCCATCTGGCAGCGAACGTCGCGGCATTTACCGCGAGCGGTCGTTGGACACTGCCCTTACCGTTAGCCATTTGGAAAACTCTGCATAGGTTCGAGGTGGCCGGGCACAACCCACTCCACCTCATGCTCTTGCAACTCAACCGCGCTTTGCCAGCCCATCAACTTCACCGTCGCATACTCCACGTTCGCAAAGACGTAGAACATCGGGCACTTGCCGGGGCGCGGGTCCACCTTCCACCGATACCCGCGACTGGACTTCACGTCGATGTCGTAGGCACCAACCTTCGCATCGTACGACCCGGTGCGCAAGTGGATGGAGAGGTCCGGCCACACGTTCGCATACTTCGCAAAGGCCAGCTCCCCATAAATCCCAACTAACTCGGTGGTCATCGGGTCTTGCGGCCCTGCCTTGAGATTGACGATGTGCGCCGTGCGATTGACTGCCTGTCGCAGACTGGCAATCACGCTGGCCACGGCCGTCTCGCCCGGCGACAGTTGAATCTCCGTGCTCATTCCTCGCAGCTCCACACACGGGTCTGTCGCTTGATGGGCGGGATGCTCCCAGCTGGCGCGGTGAAGCTGCGCTCGGTCACCAGCACCATGTCCTGCGGCACACAAGTGAAGCCGCCGTCCTCCAGCGCCACAATCCAGTGATGCTTATGCTGCGCGGGTTCCAGCGAGTAGCCGTCGCGGACGTGGTCGAGCAGGAACCAGAGGGTGCCGATGTCGCGGACGTGCTTGTGGTCCTCGGTCAGCACCCGGCAGTCCAGCCCGGACAAAAACTCTGGCTCGTGCGCCTCCAGCGACCAGCCGTAGGCGTCCCACTGCTGCGCCTCGAAGTACCGGATGAGGTGCGTGGCATCGGCCTTGTGCCGGAGGCAGTGGAGCGGGAGGTCCACCACCATCGCACCGGACTCTAGCAGGATGTGGCACCCGAACATCCGGCCCGGCGTCGCGCTCATCCCCCACCACACGCACGGGATTGTCTTGTCCTTCGCGCCATCCCGATGCACCGCCGCTTCGATGACGTGAACGTAGCGGTGCCGGGGCAAGTCGATGTTATGCACTCTTCACATCCTCCTCGTCCTCTTCCCACTCGACATCGTCTTCCTCGTCGCGCTCGTCGATGTCGTCCTCGGCCCACTCCTCCACGTCCTCGTCGGACAGCGGACACGTCCAGCGGTGCGGGTCAATCGGCCGCGCTCCGCAGAACGGGCAGCGCCCTATCTCGTTGATAGGGGTATCCTGCTCACGCATCTGCATGTGACTCCTCCACGATGACAGGGTGTAGGGTAGCGACGAACGCTTCGCCCAGCGCGATGTGCGCTCGCACAATCGCTCGCTGCTGATGCAGTTGGGCCAAGCGCTCGGTGACAGCGCGAATCTCCCGGTCCAACTCCTCGACCGTACCGCGCCCGTGTTCGTGCAACATCAAGGGAATGTTCATGCTAGACATGTGCTGGCTCCTGTGCGGCGCTGGCCGCGAGTCGGTCAAACTCTGCGATGTCCTGCCCGGACTTCACCCACTCCTCTCTCGTGCGACCGTACACGCGCACGACATCGTACTGCAACCAGTGCTCCTCCTCCCCGAAGAACCGCGCCATCGTGCGCACGAAGCGCGTCCCGACCCAGCCCTCGTGTTCGAGGAAGCGCCGATACCCACGGATGGCGTTCGCCAAGCGCCGGGGGTCCACGTCCTTGCGCAGCAGAGCGACGATGGCACGTTCGGCGGGGATGTACGGCTGCTCCCCGTCCCGTGTGGGATACAGCGCCCAGAGTTCCTTGACTAGCTGGCGCTCTTCCGGTGTTGCCTTCGCCGTCTTCGTTGATGGGGTCGTTCTCTGGGGTCGTTTGGGTGTCACGGGTGACACCTCCGGGGTGTCATCGGTGGCACCCCCCGGTGTCGCAGGTGACACCCCCTGCAGGACCACCTCGTACAGGTTGGTCTTGCCGGTGCGCCGAGCGATGCGGATATACCCGCGCTCGGACAGGGCCGACAGCGCCCGGTGGACGGTGCTTTCCGACACCCCGGCCTCGGTGCAGAGGGTGGCCACGCTCGTCCACGCATTACCCCCCGCCGCATCGGTGTGCATGCCGATGGCGCAGAGCACTCGCAGGTGCGCGTGGTCGAGGGCCGTGTCGAGCACGGCAGCAGACGGCACAATGGACAAGTTCGGCATGCTACCTCCGGTGGCGGCTGTGGCTACCCGTGTTCCCGCCACGCGGACGCATCGTCACGCCCATGCGCACCAGAATCTGATGCACACACTGGAAGGTCACGTTCATCGCCGCCGCAATATCGCGCAGCTTCATGCCGCTCTCGTACATCTTCTTCATCTGCTCACGGCGAATCGCCTGTACGCCGCGCTTACTCGGTGGCCGGGGCATCGGCAAGCTCCTTGTCTTGGCGGGCCAGTGTCTGCTGCATCGCCTGCCACTGCGGGCAGAACGCACTGACTTCGCAGTAGTCTTCGCAGCGCCGGAACTCTCCGAGCCGCTCGTCCACGAGGTAGCCGCGCTCCTTCGCCTCCTGAATCAGGGCGCTCACCACCGTCGGGTCGGTGTCCTCGACCACGCGCAGCGCTCGCTTGCCGCCCGGCTTGACCAGCGCGTACTTGGTGCCCGTGTACCAGCGCTCCTCGTCCGTACACGTCACGCTCGTGCCAGCCCGAGCCGCCTTGTGCAGGGCGATGCGCTCGCGAATGTACTCATACGTTTCGTCGAGCGGCCACACGGGCACGTCAATCATCTGCACTTCCTGCTGCGGATAGCTCGGCTCGCGCCGCGCCTTGTTGCGCGACCAGTCCCGGAAGATGGCGCAAATCTGCAGCCGCTCGACCTCGTGCCCGTGCTGCGCCAGCAGCCAGCGCAGGATGTTCAGCTGGCGAATCCACGCATCGTCGCCCTTGGCCTTGTAGGTCTTGCAGTACTTGTAGTCCTGCAGGGTCTTCGTGCCCAAGTGCAAGCGGTCGAACTGCCCCGACAGCACCCAGCCGTCGACGGTGGCGAACAGCCGCTGCTCGACCAGCTCGTTCGTCTCGGCACGTTCGAGGATGTGGTGCAGCGCCTGTCCCGTCAGCGCCCACATGCGCTCCGACGCATCGACCGTGATGGCGGCGTCGTGCTTCCGGCGCAGCGTCCTCACCTGCGGCGAGTCAATAAGCGCCGTGACGCTGATGTCGCTGGCCCCGGCGTTGTACGGGTCGTTGGTGACGGCGCGAACCAGCGCGTCCGGCAGCCCGTGTTTGTTGGTGATTATCGGCATGACGTGGATGCCTCCCGCATCCGTTGCAGCATTAGACGTTGGTGATACTTCTCCCATCTCACGCGCACCGCGTGTTGCGCAATCTCCTTCCGGCGCTCCGGGGACAGCGCCTTCGCCCGTGCCAGTCCGCGAATCCGTCCGATGGTCTTGCCGTCCATCGGCGGTCGTCCGTTCCGTTCGCGCTCGCGTATCTCGCGCAGCCGCGCCGCTTGCTTGGCGCGGTAGGCGTCGCGGTCTTTGTTGATATACTTGAGGGAGTAGCCGCGCCGAGCAACCGCCTTGCACGGACCACAATACTTGGCGCGACCACGCTCTCCCTCGACCTTGTTCGGGCACAGTGCGCACAGCCCGGCCCGTTGCCGGGCGCAGCCGGGACATCCGGCCATGCGCCCAAGTGCGTCGAATCGAATCTCGTACCGCACTCCGCATCGGCGTCGCTCGCACCGTACCGACGCCATTACTTCGACGCCTGAATGAACAGGGTGGCTGCCGCGCTCACGATGGTCGAGCCATCGTACTGCACCCCGGCATCGTCGAGCTTGGCCACGACGTGCTTCATCGCAATCGCAAGGCACTGCGCATACAGCGCGTCCAAGTCTTCGATGCTGCGGCGCGGCGCGAAGGACGCCGTGCCGGCGGTAGCGGTCGCGGCCGCCGGAGCCGGGGCGCTCAGCCCCTCGGTGCCCGGCGCGGCAAGGTCGAGATTAGTAAACGTCTTGCCGTCCTTCTTGACTTGCGCAAACTTGATGGTCTTCCCGATGACGGTGTCGACCGTAAGGTTCAGTCGCGCAAGGCCGCGCTCGACCGGAGCCTGATTGACGTACACGTCCGTGCCATCTTCCCCGGTGAACTTCACCTGAGGACCGTACTGCCCCTCGCTCGTGACTGCCGACGCAATCGTCATCGTGATGGGGCCATTCGCCAACTTGTGTACCGGCATACTACCTCCAAGTGTGAGTGAGTCCAGCGCCCACACGATACAATACTTGACTCGCGTGTGTCAATATCGTGATTGGAGGCAACAAAAAACCGCCGCCAAGTGCGGCGGCTATGGGCGCAGGGCGGTCAGCACAACCCCAACCCCGACCCCGGCAGCACCCCAGAGCCAACGGTCGCGCCGGGCCGTGCGTAGTGAATCGTTAACCACACCCAGCTGGTGCTGGCCCTTCCGCCGCTCCAGCTCAAGGCGCTGCTCGCAGGTTCGCAGGGCGCTCGCACAGGCTCGCAGGCTGCTATCTGCGAGCTGGACGTACTCAACAACCCGCAGGGTGTCCGTTTTCCAGCGGTCCACGGACAGGACCACGGTGTCCCACCGGGTCTTGGTGCGCCAGAAGGTCTGCGTATCCCGGACATATAGAGTTTCGAGGCGCACCTGCTGCACCAGCACACTGTCGGGGAGAGGAGGGAGCGCCGGAGTCTCCCGATGCCCGGCGCAGTAGCCCAGCCCGAGGCTGAGGCAGATGACGGGCCAGAGCATGAAGCGCGGGGCGCTAGACATACCGCCCCAGCAGCTCCTTGAAGTCCATCAGGTTGAAGTTCGGTGCGCCATACGGGTCCGACTTGCGCTTCGGGTCCACGTCCTTGTGACCGACGATGGTGCGAATGGTCGGGAACCCCCGCAGCCAGTTCTGAATCACGCGCTTGGCCACCGCGATTTGCGCGGCGGTCAGCTGCTCCGACCCGTTGTTGCGATTAGAAAACGCCAGCCCGAGCGAGTCGCGGTTGTTGCCCTTTGCATGCCACGCCATCCGGGTGTCCTCGACGAAGCGGTAGGTGCGCCCGTCCCGCCCAATCAGGACGTGGTAGGACGCCTTCGCCTTCGGGTTCTTGAACCACTCAATCGTGGCGCGTTCAATCGGGCTGGTGTCGCAGTGCAGGATGATGTGCGTAATCACGGCGCTCGCCGGGCGAATCGACTGGTGGGGGGTAACGCAGTCAATCATGTTCGTTCATGTCCATGCCCGGAAAGGGCGGCTTGCTGAGCGAGGCAGTCGCTTGCCGCAGGGCCGGGGCCAGCAGACGCGCTCGGTCAATCGGCACCTTGATGACCGCGAGAATCAAGACGCTGACAATGTTGTTGGTGACGGCCACGATAAAGGCTTTCTCACCCATACGCAAGCCAGCCAGCGTCAGCACCCAGCCCAGCACCAAGTGTGCGCCGAGCATCACCCAGAGCAGGTCAAGGTCGCCGTCCTTGGTGCGAAACAAAGTGCCGTTGCTCACTGTATCTCCGGTGTACGGGAAGCCTGCTCCATTTGTGCCAGTTCCTCCTGCGCCCCGACCACGCCAGCGGCCGCCAGTACCCGCAGGATTCTAATGCGCTCTGGGTCATACACAATCAGGTGTCGACCACGCGCCGTCTTCCCGCCCATCGGGGTATATCGCGTATATTCTAGCCCCTCGTCTCTCAAAATGTCTCGTGCTTTTACTTGCGCTTCAGCGCGAATCTTTTTATACCCACCACGCTTCGCCGCCTCTGCGGCAAACATATGTGGCGGCAGAAACAGGTCTTCTAGTTTTGTTACAACATCGCCAGCTAATGGGCCATCGCCAGCGTTATTGCTTCGCACTGGAGCAGAGGCAACAGCTTCACGCAACTCGGGAGATGTTGTGTTGCGTAAAACGCCTCGCGTAAAATCAGGCTGCCCTTCAATCGGGCTGTTCCAATCAAGAAGACGCGCCGGGTTTGCCGTCACGCCAACCTCATACAAGCTGCCGGGGTTTTCCTGTACACGCCGAGACTTGAGCAGTTCTGTGACTTGGTCGTTGAACGCTCTTCCGCCTTCTCCGCTTCCGGCGATATTGTTCATCCCAGCTCCGGGGCCGCGTTGCATAGCCCTCTCAATCGCACGAGCATACGACTCATCACTGTTGATGAGATTTCGCCTTGCCGCATCGTAGAGAATGTCGTTGTTAAGAATTTCGTCAAGCCTTCCCGCGTCCCTGTACTTTTCGCGGAGCAGTTGAGTGGTTACAACTTCAAGAATATTCCCTGCCTCCAGTGCGGCGCGAGCTTCTTCAGTGGCTCCACTTACTATGTTGTTTGGCCTTGCCAGTATTTGATTGTCTAAAATCACACTGCCGCGAGGCTTGCGATATGGAATCGCCTCTCGCTTAAGAGTGGCGAGATAATGGCCAGCGCCACGCGCCATATTGCCCTCGCCAGAAAGCAGGTGTTTGTCCAAAAACCCCCTAAAACTCCACGGCGACCCGTGAAAGGCGCGAATCAACTTGTTGGCTGGCTTGCCCAATGGCAAAAGACCAGCAGCCAGCGCCGCACCTTCCACCGCAGCGTCTCCGGTGCGACCGCCGGCGGCAGCGTCGACCATGCGACGAATACCCATGCCCTCGCTAAATCCGGGCACAAACTCTGCTGCGGTTTCCAATGCGCGTTCGGTCTTGCTTGGGAGCGGAGCAGACTCCGGCGCACCAGAAACGCGAGCACTCATTGTGGGGACACGCTGTCGCGCTACCGCCTCAGCTGCACGCTTGCGTTCGCGCAACGGCTCTGGGGCAGGAGTGCGCGTTGCATCTGGCGCAGCGCCAATGTTCGCAGCAAGTATTCTGCGCAGTCGTGTCAGTTCGTCTTCGTCCGGGTTCACTCCCCCTCCAAGCGCCCTTCGAGGTGCGCCATACGAGAAGTGGTATCGCGAATCAGGTTGTAGATGTGGCCGATGTCCTCGCGCATGTGGCCGAAGTCCTTGCTGACCTCGTTGCGCAGCAGGCTGATGTCCCGCTCCATCGCTTTCACCATCCCGCGCAGCATCCCGTAGCTGACGGCGGCGCTAATGGACGCAGCCACCAGCGGAATGACTAGCCCGAGGATACCGACGGGGTCGCTGGTCGGCGTCGCGGCTTGAATCGCGGCGCTCCCAAGCCCAGAGATGACCCCAATCGACAGTGCGTATCCGGCAAGGTTCATCGCTTCTTCTCCGGCCGACGAATCCCCCGCGCCTCCATCTCGTAAGTGCTGAACCGGCGCTCGTCCTCAACCATACTCTTAATCAAGTCTCGCTTGGTGTCTTCGTCTGCAGAGAGATAGTACGACGACGTGAAGAGTTGCTGCAGTGACTGCCGCGCCCGCTTCCCGGCGTCGCGCTGGCGGGTCTGGTACTGTTCAATCGGTTCGTTCTTCCAGCGAGCCATCGGCCCAATCTCCACGCCCATCCGGGACACCTCGGCCAGCGTCGGGTCAGCGCGGCGCAGGTCGCCAAAGGCAAACCCAATCTCCGACCCGTAGCGCATCGGCTCCCCGAAGACGTTCAACCGTGCCGGAACACTGCGAGACAGGCCCGGCACTCGCGCTGCAATCGCCTGCCCAATCGTCTCCGGACGGCGCACCACATCGTCCGTCATGCGCGTTGCCTGTGCCAGCGCGGACGGAACGAACGACCCCGCCTGACTGCGAAGGAAGCGTTCGGACTCCTTGATGCCGCCAGTCACCGCTTCCAGCGCCTCCTTCGGCCCGGTCACCATCGGCTGGTTCAGCATCCCCTTCGCCGTAGCCGTTGCGAAGTACGGCGCAAGGCTGCCCACATCCTCCGGGATGTCCTCGCGCTCGGCGTTCTGCTTCATCGCCGCCGCCATCGTGAGCACGGCACCAAGCGGCGCAATCTGTCCGACGGGCAGCCACTGCCCACCGAGCAGCAGCGAGTTCGGCTTGCGACCCTCGGCCGCCCACTGCTCGCGCCCCGCCTCGTCGTCCGGCAGTTCGCCGGTCAGGATGCCACGCTCGTAGAGATACCAGCCCAGCCCAAAGAGGCCGATGCCAAGTCCCTGCGACATCAGCGTCTCAATCATGCGACGCTGCTCGTTGCGCACCGCTGCGAGCGTCTCCTTGGGCACCTCGCCAGCGAGCTTCTCGTCTGCCGCCTGCTGTATCAGCTTTGTCCAGTTCGCCAGTCGCTTGGCCCCAATCCCGAGGCCAACCCCCGGCGTCGCTTCGGCCAAGCGCGTCATGATATTCGCCGGGGTGCGACGGAACGGGAGCAGGGTGTTCAGCGCCGCTTCGACTTCGGCACCAGCTCCGATACCCTTCTGGGCATAGCGACCAGCAATCCCGACCGCACCAGACAGCGCCTCGGCCAGCGCCCCCTCGTTCGTGAACGTCAGGCGCTCCGACTGCGCAATCGCTTCGGCCACCATCTCATCCGTCGGAGACTTCAGCAACTCTTGAACGCGCTTGTCGAAGGCGTTGCCCTTCAGCCCCTCTCGCATCGCCTGCACCCGCGCCCCTTCGTCATACGCGCCACGGTATGCCATGCCACGGAACACACGGTCGCTGGCCCCCGACAGACGCATGACGTACTTCTGGTAAAAGTCTGCCATCGCATTAGCGCCGGGCGCATGCGGGAACAGCGACGTGATGTTCACCTGCTGCGGCACGTCCATGCGGCGCAGGAAGTCCGGGTCCAGCTCGGCCTGCCGCACAAACTCAACAAGGTTCTTGAACTCTCCGCGCTTGACATACTCCAAGCCCAGCATGTTCACGGCATCGCGCAGGCCATTCTTGGCCCCTTCGCGCATCGCCCGGAACTCCTGCACCCGTGGCATCGCCATTGTGCGGAACTGCTCTGGCCTCACACCAACGCGCCCGCCCACATAGCGCGAGAGCACCGCGTCCGTTGCAGCGCCGCCAGCAGCTCGCAGCAGCGGCTGCACGATGACGCTGTTGCCGGTCGACAGCACGTCGCGAGCGCGGCCAGCGAGGCCGGTGAGCAACCCGGCACGGCGCATCTGCGCCACCTGCCCCAGCCACGAGGTCTGTCGCAGCGATGCGATATACTGCAGCAACTCCTTGCGCCCCGGCTCGCCCTTGTTCAGCAGGTTGGTGATGCGCATGCGCTGTTCCTGCGTCAGCATCTCCGCACCCTTGACGCGCTCTGCCTTGAGCAGCCAGTAGGTCGGGTCGCTCGTCAGGTTCGCAAGGATTTTATTGGCGTTCAGCGCCTGCGCCTGCGCCCTCCGACCAGCCATAATGGTGGTCAGCAGCGCGACGTTCTGTTTGTCGAGGTCATCAATCTGGTCGAGCAGCGCGTTCTTGCCTGCCACATCCGTCGGCTCCAGCGCCTTCAGGGCGTCAAGGTTGCGGCCAATCACCTCGGTGTTCTCTCGCACCAGCGAGGCAATCGCCAGCCCCTGCGCCCCGGTCATGTTCTTGGGCGCGATGCCTGCAAGGTTCTCGCGCTGCGTGTTGAGCAGGCGAGCCGCCTCACGCGACTCCTCCTGCCACGACTTGCGCGGCCCCATGTTCGCACGAATCTCCGCAATACGCGGAGCCAGCCGGTCCTGCAGCGACGGCTCCAAGTTCATGCGCTGCAACAAGTTGCGGTCTTGGTCGACAATCGCCTCAGCCGTCGGCGTCAGGGGCTGCCCAGCCCGAGACGCCATCTGCGCGTCAGGGATAGGCATGCCGCGCTTAACGCCCCGCACCGAGACACCCTCCACCGTCCCCGCCGTCGCAGCAAACGGATTGCGAGGGCTGAACGTAGATGCCCTCCCCGCCCGCGTTGCGATGCTTTCCAGCGCCTCGTTAAAACGCTCGGGGGCCACGTCGCCTGCCCGGCGCAGCAGGGACGCCCCACCCGTTGCACCAGCGCCAAGCAGCGCACCGGCCAGCGCCATGCCGGGGATGTCCTCCGGCTTCTCGGCGGCCGCTGCACCGCCAATGCCGCCCAGCGCTGTCCCGCCAAGGGTGCTCGCCAGCGTTCGCAGCAGCGCCGGGTCGACCGCACCCAGCCGGTTGCGCAAACGCATCATCTCGCGCTCGCTAGCCCGGCGACCGGGTGCGCCAGCCTCCCGTGCAGCCCGGCGCTCGGCCTCATCAAGCGGCACAGGCGGCATCTCGGCCGCCAACTCCGGCCTCGGGCGCTCGCCAATGCGAGACGACAGGAACGACGGCCGCTCCCGGCCACGGGCCACGCCCTCGCTCAGCTCCTGCATCGCGGTGTTGAGTTCGTCGAGGAACGCCTCGGCCTCAAACCGGGCGGGGTGGTTCTTGCTGCGCTTGAGCGCCGCTGAAACCGTGACTTCGCGCCCCGTCTGCGGGTTGATGAGCACAATCTGGTCGAGCGGCGTCTGCGCCATCTCGACAATGGCCTTGCGCCACCCCGACTCCATCGCCTCCAGCTGTCGCCCACGCCCTTCGCGCTGCATCGCCTCAATAAACTGGCTGCGCTCGGCCTCGGGCAGCTTGTACCACGCCTCCATCGCCGCCAGCTGCCGCAGCGCACGGGTCTGCGCCCGGAGCATCGCCTTCGGGCCGACCTCGGTGGCGTCCGGCATCAAGCCCTGCGCCTTCCGAGACTCATAGTAGGTCATGAACGTCTCGAACTGACGCTGCTCCTGCTCCGACAGCTCGTCCCACGGCTTGCGCATCTCGTCCAAGAAGCCGATGCGAGCCTGCAGCTCACGCGCCTGCCGCTGCTGGCCCATGCGAGCCAGCTGCGACGCCCGCTCGTCGAGCGCCTCCTGCAGGGAGCGCCGGGGAATCGGCGGCGGCGGGGGCCGGAAGCTCGGGCTGCCCGGAAACCGGGACGGCTCCTCCTCCAGCGCCCGAACCCTTGTCGCGCTCTCGGCTTCCCACGCCGCCTGTCGAGCGGCAATCGCCTCGTCGAGGCTCTGCGCGTCTCGCAGCTGCTGCTCTGCGAGCGCCTCCCGCTCCTCGGCCACCGTCCGGGTGCGGAAGCGCGGGCTTTCCGGGGGGAACTTGGGGGCTGGCAGTGCCTTAGGGGGAGGCGGCGGCACCCGAACCGGCGACGGGAGCGCCTTCGGCATCTCCGGAAGCCACGGTTCTGTGGGGGCTGGCAGCGCCCGCTGCGGCAGCTCTGTCGCCATCGGCTCGCCGGTGCGAGCGCTGCGAACGGCGGCCAAGTCTTCAGTCAGGCGCTGCTCTGGGGTCGCTGGACGGCCGCCTCGAATCCTGCGAACGCCCGCCGCGCCAGTCCGCCCAACCACCCGAGCGGCCTGTCCAATCAGCTCACCGCCCAGAATGTCGGTGGCCGCACGGCCAAGCGGGTTCTCGGCAATCCGCTGCGCGGCTGCCTGTGTCTTTTCCATCCCAGCCATCCCGGCCCCGGTCGCTGCCAACCCTGCCAGCGACTCCTCGGGCCGCGAGGCCAGCGACTCGGCAACGCCTAGCGTAGCCGCAGCATACGGCCCACCCAGCGCCGTGGCTGCGCCATAGCGTACAACCGCACCGCCAAGGCCAAGCCCAAGCGATGTCTTCGGATAGTCCTCGCTCAGCCGCCGCCCTTCCTCCCGATAGACGCGCTCCACCTGTTCCATGCGCTGGCGCGGCGACTCCCCACGAGCGGGGGCCGCGCCGGTCGGACCAGCATACGCCATCCCCTCGACCACCGTTCGTGCCAGCGGCCCAAGGGTCGTCTCTAGCGCACCGGCAACGCGGCCGAGCAGGCCACGATTCTCTTCCTCTTCTTCTTGCTTAGGCGCAAACGGATTGTTCGGAGAGTACGGGCGACTGCGTGGAGCAAACGGATTCGTTGGCCGGTAGGGTGAAGTCATTAGGGCATTTCCTGACGAACCTTACGGGAAGCCTCTTCTTCGCTCATCCCGCCATTCACAAGCTCTTCCCAGCGACGAGCGCGGTCGTCGTCCGTGTAGGCACTTTGCCCATCGGCGCTCGCAGTCCTCGCAGACACGGGCCTAAACAAACTATCCGCTGCAACGGGCCGGCCGCCGGCAGCCCTCACGCGACCCGCCTGCCGCTCCTGCTCCGCCTCGTACATCCCCGCCATCAGCTCACGCGCATCTGCTCGGGGACTGCCACGCCGCAGGCGGTTGAACGTTTCGGTCATACGCACGGCCGCCGCCTTCTCTTCCTTGGAGTTCGCCTGCGCCGCGAGCGTCGCGTTCCACCACGCCTCGGCGCTAGACAGGCGCTGCTGCGCCTTTTGCGCGTCATCGGGGCTGAGCTGGCGCGGCGCTCCGCTGCCACCAGCTCTCCTCTTTAACTCTAGCTCGGCTTCCATATTGGCGACCCTGCGCCTTTCAAGGTCAAGTTCTGCGTCCGCCCGCGCCTTGTCGGCGTCCCGCTGCGCCCGCGCGACAGCCTTCGCCGCCGGGCCGAAGCGCTCCTCAAACTCCTTGGTCTGCAGCTCGAACTGCGACTGCGCCAGTGCGTCGCGCACCTTCTGCCGCTCCATCTCGGCCTGCCGCGCCGCTTCCTCACGCTGTTGCCGCTGATACTGCGCGTATCCCGACGCGCCACCAGAGAGTCCTGCCAACGCCGCCTGCAAGGCGGTCAATGCTCCGCGTGCCATGGTGCGTTACCGTGCTTGAGTGTTGTAGTCAAACGTCGGGTAGTACGTCTGCCCAAACTGCAGAATGTTGGTAAAGTCGAGTGGCGCGGTCATGTCAGCCTGCGGACTGACCGTTCCACCAATGCCACCAGTGGCGCCTGCGGTGCCACCCGTCATCCCGCCACCCGTGCCGCCGGTCATGCCACCGGTGACTCCGCCGGCGGCTCCTCCAGTGGCCCCACCACCAGCCCCACCACCAGCGCCTCCGGCCTGTGGCGTCTGGTATCCCGGGAGATTGGCAAGAAGCGCCTGAATAATGGGCTGAATGCTGGCCTGTGCGGCGGTGTCGGTGGACTTGGAGAAAATGTCCGCCAACTGCAGCACGAGCGCCCGGTCAGCCCCCTGCTGCTGGAAGCCCAGCGTTGCACCGAACTGCCGAGACTG
>Ga0181352_1000265_pt1 | contig 23386 bp, 54 predicted proteins | sample Fa13VDMLBSN_FD_130103 | JGI IMG/M metagenome (GOLD analysis project Ga0181352, IMG submission 130103) | Freshwater viral communities from Lake Michigan, USA - Fa13.VD.MLB.S.N | ecosystem: Environmental > Aquatic > Freshwater > Lake | place: USA: Michigan | collected 2013-09-23 | reverse complement strand
ATTGGTTTCTTGGTGATTACATCCGCATCAAGCCAGATCAAGTAATCGTAATCATCCTTCAGGGCATCGGCGCACTTCTCAAGGGCGAATACCTTGTGAGAGAACCTTACGACATCGAACATATACGATGTTGGTGCGTGATCTTTCCATCTCTGAAGAAATGCCTTCTGTTCTTCATCCCAGCCGCCTGCAATAAACACACGCTCATCGCCCGCAACGGTGACAACCTTGTTATTCATTTCATTAAAATCTGCCTGCGGTTGTTCATCAAGCTGGACAAATAACTTGATATCATCAGGCCAGTGTCGCGCCACGCCAGCAATCATTTCTGCAGCGCAGATATTCCAGTATGAGTTAGGAAAGGTGGTGCAAATAGCTATTTTCATTTTTCTGCCTCAATCATCATTTTAACAAGCTTTTCAAAATTAACTTCTGGTGTCCACCCTAGCAATTCTTTTGCCTTGGAAAAATCACCAATCAAGTTATGAACTTCATTATCCCTATAGAATTTAGGGTTAATCTTTGCCGCAAGCTTTCCGTCCGCGTACCATTTCTCATCAAGCCCGACCCCCTTGCTTTCGATCTCCATGCCAGTAGAAACAAGAGCGATGTACAGCAGATCGCGCACTGTGTGAACCGTCTTTGTTGCCACCACAAACGTATCAGGTTCATTGTGCTGCATCATCTTATGCATGGCCTTAACGTAGTCACCAGCAAAGCCCCAATCGCGCCCAGCATCAAGGTTGCCCAATTCAAGTGGAACCCATTCATCCTGCAATGATGAAACAGCCTTGGTTATCTTGCGCGTCACAAAATCACCGCCCCTGATGGGGCTTTCGTGGTTAAACAATATCCCGTTAGCTACAAATAATCCTACCGCCTTCGCGTTCTCTGCCGCCCAGTAAGCCGCAACCTTTGAGATGCCGTAGGGGCTTTTGGGGTTAAACGCGCTATCTTCATTTAAGACTTTATCAGAACCACCAAACATTTCAGACGTGGATGCTTGGTATATCTTTGTCTTGCTACAGGTTTTCTTTACGCCTTCAATGATATTCACAAGGCCGCCATAATTAACATCCATTGTCAAAGATGGGTTTCTGAATGAATAACCAACGTGGGATTGTGCGGCCAGATTGTAAATCTCATCAGGGCGTTCTGAATCAATGATTTCGCATATGTTTTTGGCCTCTGTCACATCCGCATAAATGATGCGCGGGTTCGTTTTGAGGCGACGAAGGTTCGATAAATCCTTATTGCGGCGGGCAATCCCCACGACATTGTAGCCCAAGGACTGAAGGTGCGATGATAGATACGCACCGTCCTGCCCAGCTATTCCGGTGATTAATGCTTTCTTAGACATTGTGATAATCAATCTCCGTTAGTTGTGCGTTTGGCTCCGGTAACATCTCATGGAAGTTTTTATACATCTTCCACCACTCATCTGCGTACATTACGTCTTTATAACCATCAAACCACGGACCACCCAGCGTGTAATGAATAACGCGGGGGCGTTCAATAGATGGAGAGCTGCCCTCAATCCAGTTGTAATAGTCTGGCAACGTACCGATGGCCTCATCAGGAAGCCACGCAAACGAGTGCAGCCAGCCACCAGTCGCAGTATTAACACGCTCAACTGTAAGCTCCCTGTTTAGCTTATGCCCGCAGTTAATCAGCATAAAAGATGACCAATTCTTCCTGTGATATGATTGCTGTTGTGACCCGTCCATCTTCTCTTGCTTTGTAACCTTCTGGCGATGCTTGACGCACATCACGGCGTACCGATCATCGCAGTGCGCGAAAATCTCTTTAAGGTTACACTTGAAAAGCATATCGCAATCCATAAACAACGCCCAGCCATTGAACTTCATAAGAACCGGAACGAGAAACCTTGAATGCGAAAACTCTGTGCTGAATGGCTTGCCATCAACCAAATCAAGATAATTCCCCGTCAACGCCTCAATCATCCACGGACGTTGAAAGAAACCTTGGCGGCGCAATTCCTTGTGATAAAGGGGAATAATCTTATGTGGTGTATTGGTTTGCCGCTCTATCGAATGCTTAAGAACCTCATAAGCAATTTTTTCCCGCCCGTCCCATCCAACAAATACCTTTAAATCACCCATTTTTCTTTACCTCTATGACTATTCTGTTCCCCATATCCATGACAGAATAATTCCTCAGTATTGACAGTGCAATTTTATCAACTTCAGCATACACCTCTTGCTCAATGGATGATTGCGCCTGTGCTATTGCCTTATCCGCCGCTTTTTTTACAGCCTCTTTTAAGGTTGCTTCTATTACTTTCGTCATGTAGTCAAATATCATTGTGTCTGATTTATTTGCCATTTGCCCTCCGCTATTTCTTGCAGCGTGAACTGCTTTGATGAATAAAAATGCTTCACGGCATCGTAGTTATAAAATCCTGGTTCAGATACAATCCCGTGGGTTGAATAAACAGGCTTTCCAAGTTCAATTGCTTTCACCAATGACATCGAATTGAAAGCATATATGACATCATGTGCTTCGATATCCTGCTCAAGTGGAACAGTGTCACCCTTCTTGCGAACCTTGCCACGCATCCCGTCACATACGGAAAGCAGCCAGTCCTCCGGCGTTGTGTTGTGAAAGTATGCAGAATACTGGGATGGCGGTATAAACAAAACCTTGTCGTGCTTTGTGATCAGTCTTTGCTCAAATTGCCCGTAGTAAACATCAATCAGCCTGTTACGGCATATCCGGTACTTCCCTTGAACGCTTTTGACATTCTTGTCGTTTACATACTCGGCATCGAAATACCCGTTGTCGATGTAGTAAAAATTCTTACTGGCAGTCTGGCATTGCTTAATTGCATTACCTGCACCGCGCAGAATGCCATAGAAAATATGATCGTTTGCCGCCCATGGGGAAAAGCCACTGATGTGGCGTGCTTCAATGCCCGCGTGCTCAAGTGCTTCCTTGACGTTCATGCAGACAGAATTATCAGTGTACCAAAATATCATGCTCTTTCGATATCCCTTTCACTGCATTTGTGTCCGTACTGAACTTCAAGAACGAGCGTGGGTTTCTTGGCTTTATATTGGTGCCACATAGTGTGGTCTACTTCCAAATAACCGCCGTCAAGTTTTCCTTTGATTTCAATTTCGTTATTTCTTCCATCTAAGCGAAGCATTGTCCCTGTGCCAAATATAAACAACCAAAGCTCCCTACGGTGTTGATGACGCTGCATTGATATTGACCCGCCTTGCTCAAAGTACAGCAATTTCACTTTGAAGTGTTTACCCTTGAGCAAAGTAAGCATCCACCCCCAACGCTTACGCATGAGCCTTCGCCCTCTTTACCAACTCGCTGCTTGACTCAATCTTTTCGCCACCAACATTGAACAGAACCCGAATGCCAAGATCGCAGCAGATACGAAGCTCCGGCGTGTTGTCCGGCAGTCTATCGCCGCCATTGCAAAAAATATCCGGATTGAATGCCTTGATCGTCTCACAAACCGTGTCATCAGTATCAATGACAGGAATGACCATTTCAACACCCTTGATTGCCATCAGGATTGCAGCACGATCGCCCCACGGCATGAACACGAAGCCCTTCTTACGCATTAGCCATTCGTCGGAATTGAGATAGACATGAACGCGCCCATGTGTTGCCGCCTCCTCAATCATGCGGACATGACCGCGATGTAATGGATCGAACCCGCCAGAGACTGCGACAATCGTCATGTGCCAAACACCACTGCCAGATTGACACGACCACCGCCGCTCACCCAGTCTTCGGACTCAATGATGGCATGGGGTAAATTCTCAACAATGCGATTGCAACCGATCTTACTGATATCTGGCATCAGGCCATCTTCATCTGGCGTGTAGTAATCATCGAATACAATCACAGAACAACGCTTAAGCTGCTCGTAATCATGCCTGATTGTTTCCAGTGAATGGCCACCATCGATGAAAGCAAAGTCCGCCACGATAGGCTTGAGCGTTTCGTTCGTATCACCGCGAATGAGTGACACTTGTGCGTTTGTCTCGTTGCGTAAGTAATCCATGACATCGCCATAACTAAAATGCTTCTTGACGTTAAACTCTTTCTCATCAGTATCTTGAGAAGCATTCTCAAATAGATCGTATCCGCAGTAAAATATGTTTTGATTGTACTTTTGCGCCGCATTGATCATGCGGACTGCGTTTTGTCCATTCCACACGCCAGTTTCTACAATGGATTGCGGCTTGAAAACTTCAATGAGATCTAGGATTGATTGGTATCTTGACATTATTCCCTCGTTGCAAGGTGTTAATGTCTGTGCTTCACAAAGATAAAACAAACAGAATCACGTTGTCAATACCTAGATTGTGACTTTCTATCAGCCTTTTTCGCCTTGGCTTGGGCTTCGTCATATTCGTACCCATCGCGCGCAAGCTCCGTCCATACCTGCGGGCGGGATACTAAGGCGTATGACACTTCGTCGTATACGTGATCTTCCTGCGCGGTATCCGGCCCCTTCTCTGGCTGCCGCGTATCGAGTTGCAGCTCTGGAACAGTACGCCAGAAGTGTTCGCAGTTTGATGTTACAAAAAACGCAGCAAACCCATCCTTTGCCGCTATTCTATTTCTAAACTCTAGATAGTTTGCAATTCGGTCTTTGCGTGACTTTTCCATGAATGGCGTTTTGTTACGAAGCCGTGCAAGCTCATCCATCATATTTTCGGCTGCGCTTGGGCCATCGTGCTGCGCCCACATGGCACTGTCGGCAATGCGATAATCAATCCTCTCGCCGTCCGTTTCCATGGCGTGTATCTTTGCGGCGACTTCTCTGGCCTCCTCGCGCGTACCCTTGTCGGCACTACCACCCCAGCCGTAAAGCTCTTTGTAACGAATGATGCTTCCCTTGGGCAGTATCTTTTCCGGATAACCTTCGCGCGCCTTCAACACTACGTCCTCATCGCAAATAGCATACCATCCCACCGAGTACGGCTTTGCAGTGCCCCAATCGAGTGACGTAAACCGCGTCCACCATTCCGGCATGACAAACGGCCTAATCATGTGCTTGTCACGTGAAAGCTTCTCAAAAGCTGCCCCCGCTACAATGTCCCAGTCACCGTCACGCATGGCGCGCACAAGTGCCTCGCTTCCAAGACCCTGAAGCCTCTTGATGTAGTTGGGGTCATTGCTTGTAAGTGTTGGGTTGTCATCAAGCCTTGCGGGTATGTATTGGCGCAGCATACCGCCCTCTTCATCGGTGGTTTGTTTGCACTCATGGGGCGGAGCGTGATTGATAAACGTTGCCTTGACCCACTGATGACCAACGCCACCAGGGTTTGATGCGTTAAGTATAAGCGGCACTTTACTTACCCATTCACTTGGAACTTTCAAGCCCCCCAAACGAACGCGGTTGCGTAAGAAGCGGTAGATGTAGTCGGTGAAGTGTGTAAGCTCATCAATCAGCAGGACGTGTATTTCAGCCCCTTGGTATTTCAGCACATCCTTCTCATGCTGGCAGTGACACAGATGCACTTTAGAACCATTCGCAAACGCTATCTCGCCTTCTTTCATTTTGGCTCTACCATCTTCAATAAAAGGCGCAAGAAGCTCAGGGAACGAGCCGGAACCATTCATGTGGTTTGCCATCAAGTCTGGATATGTACGGCGAAATAGATACACCTGAAGGCCAGGTATGTTGTAGCACAGCACAATAGACACAAGCCTAAGCAGATAGCTCTTTCCGCCGCCAGCTGCACCGCCATACAGTATTTCATTAGCTGGGCTGGTTAAAACCTGATATTGCTTAGGATGAAGGCTTAAGTCCATCTTCAGAGACCACCCCATTCACAATCAGATTGATAGGCTGCCACTTAAGCTTATCTCCGTTTTCATCGGCATGTTTGACCAATGACGCATCCCCGTATTTCTTTGGCTTAAGTTTGGCAGCAACCCATTTCCGCGCTTCAACTCGCAAACGAGAGCGGGCAATAACGTCATGATTTGTAATTTCACGCCCGTCCTCACCAATAATAACATCGCGGGTATTATCGTCCGCAATGTCGCAGATTTCATCAGCCAAGGTGTCGGCCTGGTCTTCGCGCGCGCGCGCATATTTATCCGAGAAACCGTCGATTTCGGTCAGCCATTTGTAAACCGTAGACTTTGACGGCATATCATCACGATTGCAAATTTTCTTTAGGCTCATGCCATCAGCAAGCAACGAGCATATCTCATAAGCTATTTCATCTGTGTAAGTTGTCTTTCCTGTCATTCCAAAATCATACCACAAGTAAATACAATTTCAACATAATTAAATCCCCTTGTTGCCATAATGTGACTTGAGATACCTAACATAATTTTCCGCCTTTTGCTCTCCAAGCTCTGCAATATGTGCCTCAAACGCTGCTTGATGACCGCTTCCCATGATTTCGTCATAGCTTAATCCCATCCATGGCACAGCTTTCTTGCTATTAGGCGGCTCCAGTCTCGCCTGCCCTTTGGGGTTTCTTTCCAAGTACGTCCGGTGAGCTGATGCCTCTCTGCAATATGCAAATGCATCTGCTGGCAATGGCATCTTCTTTTCATTCCGTATCCACCCCTGAAAGAACGCTTCCACATCGGGCGCTAAAAACGTGTCAAAAACATTGTCCCTCATCGCAAACTGAAACGCTTTGATCTTGGTGCTAGTGTCCGCCCCATCGCTAAAATTAGGATAAATCTTCAAGAACTGGTTGATATATGCCGAGATCAAATGATCCCTCCGCAAGGCATTCTCTTGTTTGTCGATCGATGATGTCATTTCGTGATTCCTTTTTGTTTGCTAACCATGATGCTTCAAATCCTGTCCAGCCCCTATTTATCGTAATGGACAATGCTTGATTAAGTGTTACGCCCGCCTTTTCAGATTCTTTGCGTATTGCCTGAATAACGCCATTAGTGATGATTGCTTTTTTATTTTTTCGGTGCCTCTTGAAATCAGTCCAAGTTTCCTCATCAACATCATCAGGTTTTTTGACAGAACCTTTTGCATTTTTTCGCGCCCCTATATCCTCTCTCTCTCTCTCTGTCTCTCCCTCTCTCTCTGTCTCTGGTGCATCATCTTGATATCGTTCTGATATCATGTCGATATCATCGAATATAAGAAAATCACTAAGCCCCTGAAATGATTGCCTAATATCGTTCTCTGAAAGCCTAAGTTTAAACGCAATATCACTAATTGGCGGTAAATTCCCCGACCTTTCTTTATCCTCGCTTGCAAGCAACCAGAGGCATATTAAAACCTTAAAGTTTCGGTCTGATATCATCATGATATCACGTTGATACAAAATTTCACGGTACAACTTTATCCATGGTGGAGACCTATCCTTGAAGTGCTGCAGCTCTTGCCAGTTTTTTATTTTAACCATGGATGTCACCGTCTGTGTTTGAGTACAAAGCGCGCCCAGTTCGAGTGATTTTACCGCGCTCGGTGTATTTCGTTACGGTTGCTTGCACAACAGTCCTATCAGGGCTAATTCCGTACTTATGATACAATCCTGCGCGGATTTGCTTAATGGTCAGTGGGGACTTTATGCCTAGCAGCGATATTATTCTTTGCGCCAGGCTATCGGGGCTGGTTTTGTAGGTGCTTTTTAAAATATCGATGTTGGTGTTAAAGATATCCTCGTGCATGACTTGCCTTTCAGTTGTTTATATAAAAAAATAAAATAGACGAAAAAGAATGTCAACAAAAATATATAGTACAAATTAGCACAAAAATAAAAAATAACACTTTACTTTATTGTTTTGTTCTACTATGGTTTACTTATTGTTATTGATAAGGGAGAGAAGTATGACACTTGAAAGTAAAATAACAAGATTGGAATTAATGCGAAAGCCGTTTGAGCCGCATCAAATATCTAAGCTTCCAAAACAAGTAAAATGGATGACTGAAGCAAAGGATCAGTATACAAACTGTAAAATTTGCGGTGGTTATCATCACCCCAAAGCTGTACACCTTGATTATGTTGGTCACGCAGCTTTAACTGATAGGTTGCTAGACGTTGATCCCTTTTGGTCGTGGGAACCTATGGCGTACACTGAAAATGGAGCTCCCGCCTTTGATAAATATGGCGGCCTATGGATTAAGCTTACGGTTTGCGACATAACGCGCCCAGGATACGGTCACCCTGATAATAAAACAGGCGGTGATGCAAACAAAGAAGCTATTGGTGATGCGCTTAGAAACGCGGCTATGCGTTTTGGAGCCGCTCTTGACTTGTGGCACAAGGGAGACTTGCACGCAGTAGAGGACAAGCCCGAAGAGCCAGTCGCGCAAAAGCCAGCACCGCCCAAGGAAAAAACCGAAGCTGAAAAACTTACACTTGCAAGGCAAAAGTTTGAACAAATTAAGCTTGAGTGGGCAGGATTCCGCACGTCAGACCAGCTTAACGAATGGGCTTTAGCTAACAAAGAGATTGTTAACAGGCTTGTGTCGTACGATGAGCTTGATAGAGAATACGGCAAGGCATTTAATGACCGCTATGCAGAATTAATGAACTAAACGAAAGGAAAAATTATGAACGTATTTAGCTTTAACGGCAATATTGCAAAAGAAATAGAAATCAAAGAAACAAATACAGGCAAAAAAGTTGTTGCTTTTTCTGTGGCAATTAATGAGGGAAAAGACAAAACTGAATTTGTCAACATAGTTGCGTGGGAAAAAACAGCGGAGCTTTTACACCAATACTGCAAAAAAGGTGATAGGCTTGCTGGCGTTGGACGGTTGCAAACGCGCAAGTACGATGACAACAATGGCGTTACAAAATATGTAACCGAAGTTGTTTTAAATCAGTTTGATTTTCCGCCTAAAAACTCAGGCTCTGAAGATACAACTGCCATAAAACCAAAAGATGATCCAGTTTCTGCAGGGTCAATTTTTGATGACTCAGATATTCCATTTTAGTCTATGAGTGCATTTTTCATCATACGCGGGGAATGTCCGGCTGTTCGCAAAACGGCAGCAGATGCTATTATTCACTTGCCAGATACCGGTGTGTGGGAAGTAAGCATTGACCAGCGCATATCAAAGAAAACAAGGGTGCAGGAAAAGTATTTACACGCCCTTTTGTCCCTTGTTTCCGCCTATTCTGGTCATGATATAACATGGCTTAAACGCTCAACTGCATGGCGGCTTGATCTGGTTGATGAGATTGTTATGCATGACGGAGAGATTGTTCGTGTTCCACGGCACACGCGTGACATGAACGTAAAGGACTATTCATTGATGATCGAGGCTTCGCGGCTTTTATGCGAAGAGCTTGGCCTTGGTTATCCTGATGCTGCGTTTTATGGATATGATTTATAAAGAAAGGAAACTGCTATGTTTGGATACACGATTGTTAAAAAAGCCCATTTAGAAGACCTTGAATTTGCAAATTCTAAGTTTTGGACGATGTCTTATCAATTGCTTGACCTGCAAGCTTGCCTTGATGATGCCATGACGGAAAATAAACGCCTGTTTGGCTTGCTTGCCAAAAAGCAATCTGAGCCCAAGCGTGATAAAAACGGCGTGCTGCGGGCAAAAGACGGTAAGTTTGCAAAGAATTCTAAGAAACGCGATATATTGTTACAACAGCAAGCCCTTTAAGGCGCGGGTTGTTCCACACGTGTTTTTTGGTACCGGCATATTCAAAAGTGTAGTGCTTGACAAAATTATAGTTATCGTCAGGGATCAATTTAATGTTAACCAGCGCATCGGCAAGAAATTTATCCAAACCCCCGCCGATGTTCGCTTCATCGAATAGCCCGTTTTTTTCGGAGTAGTAAGTATAATGAACTTGAATTTTACCGTTAATTTCGCCGACTTGCTCCAGCAATCCAAGGCTTTCGATGTATTCGTAAAACAAATCCTTTGCCTTATGCTTATCAGCAAAATGATTGTTTGCAAACGTGTTTACGTTGAGTGGGTACGATTTAAGCTTTTTCTTGCCGATCATTATGCGGGCGGGAATATTAAACTCAATTATTTTTTCATGACATAAAGAGGTTTCCATGAAATATACATTAAATAAAAAACAAAAAGAATTATATGATTTTATTGCGTCATATATCAAAGATCACGGATATGCGCCCACTTATAGGGAGATTGCCGCCGGAACCAGTGTAAACAATCTGTCTAACGTCCACAGAATAGTCCATGACATTGAACGCAGGGGCTGGCTTAGGATGATACCGTATGAAAGCAGGACATTTACGCTTGTCGAAGATTAGAGCGTAATCTCACCCTTGTTGTACTTAGCTATAAGCTGGTCAACAATCCATGACGCGCTGGTTGCTGGAGGAACCTCCCCAGCGTCTTTCTTTGCGGTCAATACATTATTGAGCTGCTCTCGCGTTTCGTTTCTTATTTTAAAGCCGTACATTTTTCGTGACATTTGAAATCCCCTTGTTACCTATGTTTAATATAGTCATTAATTATCGATTAAGTCAAGATTAAATTATTTTTAAAATAATAGTTGACTATCGTTTAAATACGAATTAATATTACTTTATAGACAACAAACATTAAGGGAATGCGGACATGCACTTTGAACACATAATTATAGACGGAAACGATTATTTTGCCACAGCTAGTGATGACGGAGTTGCTATTGATTTTTATTTTGTACCGGCGTCCTATGACGATGAACAAGACGAAATTAAATCGCTTACGGTCGAGGGCGGTTTGTTTTATGCTGAGTACGATATAGAGCGCAACGCAAGTCACGACGAGTTAAAGGGTATATATCTCATGTTCGACGGCTTACCTCTATCTTTGTTCAACGTCTTAGGCGCAGCGCAAGCGTGCCTTGAAGATAGCGCAGAAGCCGAACGATTAGAGGAGCGCGAGCCATATGACGTGCCAGTGGTGCTGTAATGGAGTTTGATTTAACAATATGGATTTTACGCAAGGAAGCGCAGATAGCGCAAAACAACACAGACAGGGAGTTATCAAAATGGATACTAAGAATAGTTTAGAAGATCAGTCGATCAACAATCCGCGCAACACGTATGATCGGACAAAGCCCGTGGCATCATGGAAAAACCACGTGGCAGGAATGCAAGCGGCGGCGGTATATTTAGCGAGCAAGGGGAAATAAAATGCTAAACACAATTAAAACATTCGCCTACGGCCTGATTATCGGCGCGGTGATTATTATCTCGGCGAACAGCCTTGGTAACGTGGTTACTATATCACTGCAACCAACGGCGGCTCACGCCATGAGCATGGAGATTGAGGAATGATTATATTCTACACCGATATGCCAACGGGGAGGCTATATCCTGCAAACTTTTATCCGGTAATTAAACTGCTTGGATATGAGTTTCAGCGGCCAGCTAATAATAACCGTGGATTTAGGGGAATGAAAAAATAATATGCTAAGCGATTATAATGAAAAAGTTTATAGACATCTTAGTCTTGAAAATAAAATCTCGAAATGCAAGGATTGGATAGAAAGCCTCGGTTCTCAAACAGGTTCGGATGAATGGTATTTATCTACGCCCTCTGATATTATAGGTCGATACCACCACTGCAATTCAATAATAGCAAGCGAGTATTTTATACCATATCAGGGAATATGTATAATTTTATCAATTATAGTGGCGTGGGTTGTTGTGAAGCTTTGGTGGTATCACTGGAAAAAATACGAAGAGAGGAATCCGGGCGGATATTACTTTACTAAATGCAAGTCAGACAGATCGGCAACTTCTGCAATGGTTTTTATAATTTCTTATATTATTTCATGGCTTTATATTAAAATAATATTTATCCCGCTTTGGATTAATTTAACTTAAAAGTAAGGAAAATGAGAAAATGAAAATCCATTTCCCGTCTAAGGAAAAGATGTGCAAGAGCAAGCGTTCCTTTAGGACGCTGCTTGAGGCAGAGCGCGTTGCCGCCAAGTTTGAGCAACGGTCATACCACTGCCCTATATGCTTCACCTACCACAACACCAGTAAGGAAAACTGGCAGGATGAATTCCTCTATGAAGAGGACGTCTTCAAGGTTTTAGGTGAGCTTGTGCGGTTGTACGAAAAGAGCGTTGAAAAACTGACCAACGACAATCTAGTTTTAAAAAACCAAATCAGCAACATCAAGTCTAAGAACGGACATCTTGAGGGATCGATAAAAAGTCTGCAAAACACCATCGACCAATTAAGGGGGGCGAAAAAATGAAGCACACCACCTATTACGGAGATAAAGCATACCGCTACGCATACACTTTACGCATGGATGAACGGTTTATTAAGTACGTGTATAGCGATGTCCCACTTGATAGAATAGGCCAGATGAAAATCATCGCGGACTACTCACAAGAGACGCTCTGTCCACCTAGCGGACTGTCCGTGCAAAAAGCAAAAGAGGGCGATGACCAAGCGGAAGGCGGCCAGACAGATGCGGAGAGATAAGATATACGGCGCAAACGTTGGTGATTTTTTTGTGCGCGGCACTGTAGACAAGATTATATCGTTTGTAGAGGGCAAGGGATATGAGTGCAGGACAAACAAAGACGAGCGCATGATGCATTATTATTTTCAAATTGCAGACCATTGGAAGGCGGTTAAAAATGAACGATTATCTTAGGATAGGCATATCAACAACCATAGAATGCACAAAAGAGGACGCTAGAGATGAGGGGTTGAAGTTTCCATTTTATACATACGGCATCAAGTTTTCTTTAGTAAAACAAGAGCCTAGACTGCAATACATATCCTGCGATGGCGCGGCAATGGTGGTGTGGGTTGTCGATGAAGACGAAAATAATTCAAATTAACTCTTTACACCAATGTTTAAAGTTGATATATATTGTTTATCAAAGTTTAACGGAGAGAAAAAATGGAAAGAATTGAATGTACATTAGCTACAATTATGGATTGCACGCCGTTTGAGGTTATTGCCCCAGCAGGGGTTTTTATAATTATGATGGTGTTTGCCGCAGGGATTGCTCGCGTTTTGTTTCTTGACAGCCGAGCAGGAAAGTAAAAATGTTTGAGGCTATCTGTATTTATCTTTTACTCGGCGCTTTGTACGTTTTAAAAATGGTGCGTGTTGGGGAAGGAAGCGTCCTTATTTCTTTTACTTTTTACTTATTTGCCGTTGTTTTCTGGCCAATTCTGCTTTTTGATTTATTGGCTTATTTATTGAGGAATATTAAAAAATGATTGACATTGATTTTGAGAACAATGTTTTGTTTTTATACCAAAGCGTAATGTCGGCAAACGATAACGTCATGCAAATACGCTATGAGGATTACTTTGCCAACGATAATGGAGGATGGTCGCCGTCATGATAGTTAAGAAGCCACGCTACGAAAGCCTTGCTGAAAGATGCAGGTTTATCCTTAATGAACTTGATGTTGGCGATGCGTGGATTGTCCCAAACTCGCAGCAAACACCATCATTACGCACTACGCTGCAACGCGCATCAAAGCAAACGGGTATTGAAATTACAACTAAGCGCGAGCCAGAGGGCTTGTATATTTGGAGGAAAGAATGAGTAGCAATGTAATTGAGTTTCCATTGATGGCGATTTTTGAGCGCGAAACATTCGATGACTGTCAAGAAAACGCACAAAGAATAGCAAACGAATGGGTGACAGAGGCGCCTAATTTAGAGGGTTATGGATTAGGGCTTGCTATGGCGGCAGGTTATGCTTTGGGTTTTATACGCGACAATCAGCCAGAAATGTGGGCAGAAATAGGAGAGGCTTTAGAGCTAATAGCTCATGGTCATTGGATTAGATATGAGCAGTAAAATGAGCCGCTATTCAGTGCGTAAATTTTTTGAAGAAAAGCCAAGGTGGTACGTTTGCAAGCATGTATTTACAATTGACGGCGATACTCTTCAGGTCGTTGCCATATTTGACTCCAAAGAGGAGGCAGATAACCGCAAGATAAAATTTGACGCGCAGGATGAGTATGACTGTAAGATGCTTAAGATTGCTTTTACGGTTGTTCTTTTGCTGGCTCTGGCTTGCACTGGCTGGGTAATTGGAAGTTGGCTGCACGATCATTGCGCGGTCAATATTTGTGAAGAGGATGTGGGGGGTTGAGATGGATCACTGTGAAGGCTGGATTTATTTTGTTCAACTTGGTGTTGGGATAGGCATTTTGCTCGTTATTGTTGTTGAGTGGTTAAGAAAATAACCCGCGCCGGACGGTTTCCGGTAATGAAAAGGAGAAGTGAGATGGAAGAAATTAAATGCAATTTACCAGAAGGCTTGGAGCTTGTAGCCGGAAGCCTTGATACCGGCGGCGTTAGATACGGAGAGCGTCAGTTTGTAAAAGACGCGTTGGTGGCTGCTGGCGCGGTTATCACGGATGCGGGCTTTGGTTGCGGTGGCGCTGACCTTGGTTTCAAAATACCTGATACTCAAAGTTTAGGAGACAGGCAATTTAGTCTTGCAATGAAAGTTCGCTCTTAATTATGGACAAGAGGCAAAAACGCTTTGAAAAAATTGATGCTTTATCCCCACAATTAAGGGAGTTGGTACATGAGTGGGGTTTTACGATTGTGGATAATTTTATGATGTGTGGAGTAACAAAACCAAAACACATACGTCATTTAATAAACACCGTTTTAAATGAAACAGTAAGGGGCGGCGGTTCTGTACAAACTGCTAACTCTGGATAAAACCGCGCCGGACGGTTTCCGGTAATGAAAAGGAGAAGTGAGATGGGCTGTTTTGGTTTTTGGATGTTTCTTTCAGTATTATCTGTATTAAGCTACTTGGAATTTATTAATAGCTGCGTGGTGCAATAACACCGCTGGCAGACCGGTAGTCTGCCCCATTGCGTGAAGTACCCAGTCTGAGTTTGCCGCCCCACGGGGTGATGAGCCGGAAATAATCAATACCGGCTCTGCGGGGTACTTCACGGAGTGGGTGGCTTTTAACAGCGGCACGGACTAGACAGCGGCAGCGCGGTAAACGCTGTAGTGATTAACCGCAAAGGGGCGAAATTCCCCACGTGTCTTACACGCCCACTCCAACTTTTGAAAGGATAGAAAATGGAACCATTGTCAAAAATTAAAGGTTTGCGGTTTGTAGAAAGATACGTTCCCGCCCCTCATATAGGAAAAGACATGTCTATGGGGGTGCAGATACTTCAGTTTTTTGATGGCACGGAGTGGGTTGACGTTCCGTTGGTAAAGGAGCAAGCGAAATGAACATCACAGAAGCACACGCCGAGATTGAACGGCTCAAAAAGATAGCAGTAGACGCGCAGGAACAGATCGAGAGATTAGAAAAGCTTGTTGAGGAGAAAAGGCCGTGGCCTTATGACGGGTGTAAATTCACGGTAGCGTACAACGAGTTTAATATGGACAATTCTGGTGACTATTTTGGATACAATAGCAATTATCCCGCCCATCGAGTTTTGAATTTTACCGGCGTAATGCACCGCGATGACGCGTCCAAGCAAAAACACATGGAGATCATCGACCGGATGCTTGAATTGCGTGGGGATTGGCGGGCGGATTGGCGCGAGTTTTCTCGTAATTTTTACATTATGTGGTACGAGGACGCGCCCGCATGGAACACAGCGACAGGGTGGCTCGGGCAAGGCACATTCTACCTGCCGTCAGAGGAAGCCTGCAAAACACTCATTGAAGAGTTCGGCGATGATTTGAGGGTGCTGTTCGGTATGCCGTTGAAACGGGAGGGTGTGTGATGACGTGTTATAAATGCAACGGTACTGGGCTGTGGGGCGGCGTTGATAACGACTTGTATCACTGCGATGAGTGCAAAACGTGTAAAACTATTGCCTTCAACACACTCGGAACGAATAGAGCAGTTTTACACATTCTAATCACCATGCCTCACGGCATCGGCGTAAGCGACCAGCCTTTTGAAAGCTCTAACAAATATATCTCCGAAGCCGCGCTGGTCGAGATGCTGGAGGGGATGAAGAGGAATGCTTTGCCCCCAGAGCATGTTCAATGCGATGAGGTTATAGGCCACAACGCCGCCATTGACGCAGCAATCGAGAAAATTAAGGAGATGAAATGAGTATGCCGAATATACTTAAGGTTGGATTGCACAAGAAATATGGCCAAGAAGTGTTTGTCGCTTTTAGGGTTACAAAGGATATTGAACTTAAGCATTGTAACGAAGAGTACGTTTGCAAAGCCGCGCTGATCGAGATGCTGGAAAATATGAAGTTTCCTATAGGGTTTGCTGCCGCGAGGCGATTAGGAAAAACCATGCAGGTAATGGCAATGTCTTCACACAACGCTGCCATTGACGACGCAATCGAGAAGATTAAGGAGATGGAATGAGTCTAAAAGAGCGCGTATTTATTGCAAGGTTATGGCTTTCCTTAAAGGTCTTGACGTTAGGGTATAAGCTGATGCCCGCGCGTCTTGCTGGCGTGGCAACGAGTCATTACGTTTCTGGATTAAAGGAATTACAAAAGATGCTAGATGAGGAGATGAAGTGATGCTTAAACCAAATATGAAATCCGATGCACTACGCCTTCTTATGGGTGAATTAAACCCAGACGAAGTTCGTGTTGCAAGAGCCGCAATTTGTTGTGCAAATCTGTCTTTTCAAGACTCTGTGCTTGAGATGTTGGAAGGGATGGCAGTTATGGAGTTGGGGCAAGCATGGGAACGCGGCTACAACACCGCTCTTAACAAAGCAATCGCGAAAATTAAGGAGATGAGATGACACACGATTTTAAAGCGGCTTTGGAAGATATAGAGGACAATATACACCCGAACGGAACAATATCCGTGATGGGTGGAATTCAACTTCTTTCCGAAGACACTATGAATACCATTATCTTCGCCTTAAGCTGGCGGAGAAGGCAGATTGAGCCTCAACCCGTTTATTCCGTATTTGGATTGACAACCACCAGATTTATCCAGTAAGTTATTCACAGTTTTAGGTCAACCTAAACTGTTTTCAAAAGTGTATCTGACCCGCGTACCCGTAAAGTGCGCGGGTTTTTACATGTTTGCCCGATAGCATATTTTATGCTACACTTCGCAGTGTGGACGATAAACAGAAAATACTGAACGCCTACAAAACACACGGTTCTTACCGTAAAGCCGCTCAATCTTTGGGTATTGCAGAAAGCACATTTCGCGGCAGACACAAAAAAGCGATAGCAGATAGTGCAAAAAATGCACATACTCCGCAACCCTCTAAATTAAACATCCGCATCGTCAATCGCCCCCCGACATTTGTGTACTTCACAGACGCGCACAACCAGCCAGAGCTGCCGCTAGATCGCTTCCACTGGCTTGCGGCGTTTATCAACCAGAATAGACCGGACTACCTGATTGATGGCGGAGACTTTGACGACCTCAATTCCCTATGCCGCCATGAGCGCAACGATAGCTGGAGCGGTAAATTTAAACCCGCCTTCATGGAAGACTTGGCGCATTCCGATTCCGCACGCAAGCTCTTGCACGACAAGATAACCTGCGACCCTATAAAACACGTAACGCTGGGCAACCACGAGCAACGCCTGTGGGACTTTGAGGATGCCAACCCTGAAGTATACGGTATGATGCAGCACGCTTACTTGGACATTCTGACGCGCTATGGGTGGACGTGGACACCGTACAAGCGGTACAAGACCATCGAGGGTATAGACTTTACCCACATGCCAATCAACGGCATGGGGAAGGCTATAGGCGGCAAGACACCATGTAACATCATATCCAGAGATTCCATCCGTGATGTCTGTTTCGGTCATACGCATGGTATAGGTTTGCAGGAAAATCACAAACTCGGTGAAGACGACACGCATGGGCGCTCTGTTGTTGCGTTCAATGGTGGGTGCTTCATGCCGCAGGGATACCGCGCAGCGTACTCCAAAGGGGCGCAAAAGAACTACTGGTACGGGGCGCACGTCCTTCAGTCAGACAGCGGACGGCTGAAGGTTATGCAATCAATTACAATGAAAGAGCTTGAGAGGATTTACGGATGATTCAACACTATAGACTGGAACGCACTTACAGGTGGCTGGAATTGCTAGACGAGAACGCCTGTGAAGCAGAAACCAAGCCTGATAAGATTAAGGCTGTGGCGGAAATGAAACGCGCCCAAGAGCATCTACTGCGAGCGCAGCAAGAGGCCAAGTTTCGTGTGCGCCCAACGGTAAATATGGATGTGGCAGAGAATTTAGAGGCCGATGTTCAAGAGTGGGCAGACTACCAGTTGCAAATGATTATCGATATTTTTGCTCATGACATAGATTATCACACGCAGGCTTTGCAAGACTGGCCGGATTAAACGCCCTTACAAGACCGCCACGCAGCCCAACCTTCTACGATGTAGTCTGATATCTCGTGCGCCGTCACAGGCTCCCACAGAGGCCAGTCGCGGCAAGGGACGCTATTGACTTGCGGGGTGTTCGCGCACCCGCTTAATAGTAGCGCGAATAATATCCAAATCGCTGCCAGTTTCATTTTCGTTTGCCTCGTTTAATTTTCTCTCGTCTTCAACTATTTGAAAGTCGTTCTTAACACGCTCGACAGTAAGACCTGTGTTCGTTTCCGCATACTCTTTTGCCTTACTGGCTCTCCCGAGGTTATATGACGCCGTCATAGCCCCGCCAAAGACGATTGCGAACACAACACCGATTATTCCAATAACGAATTTCGGGTTCATCGTTAAAACTCCAAATCAATCAGTTTGGTTTTCATGTTCTCTATTGCACCCAACATATCACTGTTTGTAATGCCTTCGGCGTACGACCATCCGGCTTTTGACGTTCTATCAGAATACAAAACAGTATAAGCGACAAAAATAGCGTCTTCACGCGAACACATTGCCGACATGTTTTCAACTGAATTGTGTAATTCAGAACGTTTCGGCGTGTTCAAAACATGAACTGAGCCCCCGGACTTAAAGTTAACTTTACCAATCCTGCAACCGCTCATTACTTTTTCTTTTTAGCAAGCTCAGAGATTTTTTTAGCTGCTTTGAGAGCGGCTTCTTTTTTATCGACCTTTGCAAGCAACGCGTCATCTTCTTCCGTTGGCGTTTTTTTTGCAAGATCACTCAGGATTTTAAGAGGAGTAGGAATAATCCAGCCGATAAACAAAGCCAAGGCAGCAACGCCTTGCTCAGACGCCAAGAAATTCAAAAAAATGTTTAGTGCTTGTTCCATTATAATCTCCATTTCTACTTGCATTTTACCACACAACATGGTTAAAATAAAAGTATAGATTGTTCGTTCATCTATCTTCCCCAGAAGTAAAACTCACTAACCCCCGCGTCTCTCCCGATGGCGGGGGTTTCTTTTTACCGATAATATGATACAATCGCAACATGACAACACACACCATTCTCTTTAACGGATACGCCGCTTGCCACACAGACGACCCGCAGGACATGCTGGAGACGCTCAAAGGCCAGTTCGCTGGTGCGTGCATCGTGGCGGTGCCGTATAGCAAGGCGCATCCGCCCTTGGAGGTCAACGGTGTGCGTCAGGATACGTTAGGGCGCAAAGACGAGACGTTCATTGATGGCCTTAATTTTGTTGATTAAGCAAACCTTGAAACCCAGTACGCCAAACAAGTAGCGCGGTCACTGGAGGAGAGAACAGACGTTGTGTGCGCCCACGCCGCCATTTCAAGATTGAGCGTTCCGTCTTCAGCCGCAGAACGCCCCCCTATAGTAATATAGGTTTGCGATTCATAATCAGTTGTATTGCGAGGATCAAAGGTCTTGTACGGAGTTAACCAGTCGGTATATGTTGGGTCACCCTCAATCATAATATAAACATTGCACGTGTCTACATCGACAAATTGCTGGCATATATATATAACTTGGCTTCCCGTCATTACGGGGGTTATTTGTTCGGCTGCTGAAGCCTCGTTGTTTGTAAAATAAAGCGCATTGTCAGAAGCAAATGTCCACCGCGCTTGTGTATCTGTAGAGCCTGCAGAGTTTGCGAATGCGGCCATGTTGGAGTTAGCTCCAGCCATAGACGCTGGCATTTTGAGAGCCATCATTACGCAGTGTGTGCCTCCAGCGGTAAAGGCCGCCGAATAGTTAATGTCTGTTTCTGCCCGCATAACAAGCGAGCCCTTGCCCTTAAATCCGGTTGCGCTCCATGTTGCGTGATCCCCGTCTATTACTTGTACAATGCTAGTAACTGAACCGGCAATGTTTGCGAGCCCGTCAAGCTCTGTGCTTGCGGTTAGTGTCTTAACAGAGCCGCGTGCATCCCAGTAAAGGACAAGATCGCTTAATGTTTGGAATGGATCGCCGTTTGTTGCTGTTACAACATCTGACTGAATAGGGAGCGTTAGACTTGAATTATCACGCGCAACGTCAGGAGATAGGCGACTTAAAGACACTCCGTTTGCACCGTAAGGAACCCATGCTTTGACTACAGAACCAACAACTGGAGCCTTGCCCTGCGGGAATGCCAGCTTCATTGTATTTGCGTCAACGCGCGTTAAGGCTGTACTACCCATTTGAACGCCATCATCTGTTGCATCAACGCCGCCATTTCCTGAAGACGGGGCTGTGATATCAGTCCCCCTTTGGTGTTCTAGCGTCAAGAAAATCTCGTCAGTCTTAAGAACGGCAGAGGAAACGGCGGGGCCAAGGCCAGTAATAGAAGATTGATTACCAGACAAGTACGCGGCGCGATCTGCTGCGCGATTACAATAAGCAGTATATCCAGCTTGCGTTCCATGCTTTGCGTCCGCACGATCATCCCCGTAACGGTCAACGCCTCGAATAATGTTGCCAGTGTTTTCTTTAATACATTCAATAATTGCCTCACGAACAATATTTGCCCCATCATCGGTTCCGCCATCATCCGTTCCAAGGGGGTTTAATATCATTTTAACGCCACGTACAGTGTTAATTCTTTCAGAGGCGTAGTTGATAAGCGCCTTCATGCGCGTTTTATCAATACCGTTTGCAACAACAAAGGGCGCATCATTGATACCAAGAGAAAAGAAGCCATGCGTGATTGCCGCAGTTGGGTTGATCCAATCACCTGTAAGCTGGTTATTTGCGGACAGTGTTGGGTATAATAAATCGTTCACGTAACCCTTTGTGGGCGTTAATTGAGCAGTAGCGATGGTGGTTGACCAAAACGCCCCGCTTTCCGCTCTATCAGTTAAAGATACTGTACCAGCGTAATATATATCAGCTCTATCTCTAAACGCTTGTGCGGGGGCGCCAGAAAATTGCGTAAATGGCTGCTCATTTGTGCTATCGCCACCGAAAGCGGCGTCTATATTAAGAATACCGCCAGAAACCGTACCTGCGGTTCTAGAGCCGCCTACGCCCGTAACACCTGTAACGCCGGTATAAAGAGATGTGCTTGTTTTTAAGGATACGCTCACTATTTCACCAATTCAATATGTGGGGCATCAAAAAACTTGTGATCCAGTGTTTGCCCGTCACCGTTCCAGTCACTGCCCCAACGCACTTTAATGCCATTCTTAACCGCAAGCGTAGCAATAATTCCGTATAAAACACCAAACCGGATAATTTCCTGTGCGCTTCCTTTATTAACCGCAGCCATATCAATCGGGCTTGGGTACAAATCAACCGCGTGACCAAAACCGTCGGGCTGCTTTAAATGCTTGCTGTTCATTGTTTTTGACTTACCGGTTGCCACAAGCTCTTTTTGTCTGTCTAGGCTGCGAAGACCCTCATTAACCGCGAAGTCCATAATTTGCAATGCCATGGCCTCTTGCACCAAGTCGCGCAAATCAGGGTGAACGCCGACAAGATTGTCTAATGATTTTTTTGAGAATTTATATGTCATTTAATAATTCCCGCTATTACCTGCGCCACAATATCGCCCGCACCTGCCCCGCCAGCGTATCCAACCGCAAGTAAAGAAAACAGCCCTATAAGCACCTTTATCCGAACAGCAGCGTAGTCTTGGACAATGGGTTTCATGTATTTAATATCATCCTCTGCGATACGTAGTCTGCCGTTTGTTGTCTTGGCTTGGTCAAGTATTTCTTCTGTGGTTTTAACGTGAGATTGCATCATGCCACGAAGCTCACCAAGGTCATTGGCGATTTTAATCAGGTGCGTTTGTACAAAATCATCGCTCATTTATCACTCCTCAATATACGGAAGGCGCGCTTTAATCTCTGCAACTTCAATTTCTTTTTCAGTAATTAAAACTTGCTTTGCAGCGTTTTTATCCTGTTCTGTAATTTGAGATTTAAGAACCAGAGCCTTTAATAAAATATCGCTTTCAGACGGTTCGGCAATTACTGGCTCGGCAACTGCAGGGGCGGAAAATGTACCGTCATAATCCCATCCTGCGGCCACATCCTGATTACAATCTACCCAGCGCATGCTTTTATGAACGGGGAACGCTTCCGCTTCGACCTGAACAACTTTTCCATCATGAATTAGAGCCTTCATTTTTCACCTCTTAATAAGATTTAACGATAATAACACCAGCGCCACCAACGCCGCCTGTGTACGTACCAGAACCAGCGGTCCCGCCCGCACCGATAGTGATCGTTTCTGTTGTTCCAAGGCCGCTTGTGATGTATTTAATGGCTGCACCACCCCCAGCTCCACCTTGACCCGCCGCATCTCCAGCCGTTGTTTTTTTCGCCCCAGCACCGCCGCCGCCATATGTACCACCAGTTACACCATTGTCCTGTGTGTATTTTGCCGCCGCACCACCGCCGAGAATTGAGTTGCCGCCGGAACCTGGAACAAAACCTGACGTTATACCGCCTTGCGGATTACCGCCTGCACCCCCTCTGATGTTTGCATCGCCACCAGAACCGATCCCGCCTATAGGCGCGTCTTCTGGCACAGTAGCCAGTGCTCCTGTACCGCCCGCCCCACCAGTCGCAGAGCAATGTGGCCCAAATGATGACGTTCCGCCTGTCCCACCGTTTCCTGTAGAACCGCCTCCGCCACCACCGCCGCCAACAACCGTCACCTCAACCTTTGTCGCCCCACTAGGCTTTGTCCACGTACCGCTTGATGTAATAACTTGAATGTCAATTAAGCCCCCAGCAAAAACGCCAGCGGCAATTTGTGAGGAAATTGCAGCCAGCGCAACAGTATTGCTTTGGGCGGATGTGTAAACCTCAATGCCCATGCTTGTGCGAACAGTTGAATACCCCGCGATGGAAGGTGTTCCGGCAGCAAAAGCAGCCAAACCAGTTCCAGCCGCACTTGCAGCGGCCTCAAGCGTGCCAAGTGGACCCGATTTATCGACATAGCTATCAATAAAGTCAATAAACTGAGCCTCGGTGGGTTTATCGCCAGTATTAAAAAATGCTTTTATTTCATCTTTGGTTTTTGCGGTCATTTTTTAGTGCCTTTTGTTGTTTTAACAGGCTTCGTTTTTCCATACCCTGAAGGCTTCATTGTTGATTTAGAGCCTTTGTTTTTCATTCCACACTTCATAGTTTT
>Ga0181352_1000263_pt1 | contig 23471 bp, 35 predicted proteins | sample Fa13VDMLBSN_FD_130103 | JGI IMG/M metagenome (GOLD analysis project Ga0181352, IMG submission 130103) | Freshwater viral communities from Lake Michigan, USA - Fa13.VD.MLB.S.N | ecosystem: Environmental > Aquatic > Freshwater > Lake | place: USA: Michigan | collected 2013-09-23 | reverse complement strand
TCTGTCGCACCAGTCGACTCACAGTTCCTACAATCACGACAGTTCGCAGTTGAAGAGATTCTTCGTGCGTTCCGTGTACCACCATCGATGGCAGGTGTGATCCAGTCAGGTGCGCAAGCCTATGCTTCGGTCGAGATGAACGGCATTCACTTCGTGATGCACACACTCCGACCGTATGTCACCAAGATCGAAGACGGTTACTCAAACAAACTTCTCACCAACGGTGCGTTCATGAAGTTCAACCTTGACGGTTTGATGCGCGGCGACTTCGGTTCGCGTGTCGCCGGATACTCATCAGGTCTGCAAGCTGGTTGGTTGTCAATCAACGATGTGCGACGCTTCGAAGATCTTCGTCCTGCCGATGGCGGCGATGCTTACCGTGTACCGCTCGCCAATGTCGATCTCGCTGCGGCTGGACTCACAGAACTTGACCGCAAAACAATGATGGCTCAACGGCTCATCAACGCAGTTTTCGAACCTGCCGCCGTGTTGAAAGCACTTGATGTGGCACCGATTGAACACACAGGTGTCGCACCAGTCTTGTTGCAACAAGTTGCTGAGCCGACACCGACCTACGATGTGAATCAGCGTGATGTGAATGTGACGATGCCTGAAATGATTGTCAATGTTCCACCGGCGCAAGTGAGTGTCGCCGCACCGATCATAAATGTTCCTGAAACTGTTGTGCGTGTGAATGTGCCTGAGAACAAGCCGACTGTGCGAACTGTTGAGCGTGACGCCGATGGCCGTATCTTGACAATCACTGAAAGGGTTGAAGAGTAATGGCTACAGGTTTATCGGCTTATCTTTGCAACTCGTTCCTTGACGCGCTGGGCAACGCAACCGCATATTCGGTGACGACTGTCTACATCAAACTTCATGTCGGCGATCCAGGTGCGAACGGCACTTCGAATGCCGCGACCGAGACGACACGCAAATCTGTTTCGTTCGGTGCCGCCGCTGCTGGTGCGATTGCTTCGGACGCGGATATCAGTTGGACGAATATCGCTGGGTCGCAAGACGCAACACACTTCACCGCTTGGGATAACTTGTCGGCAGGTAACTTCTTGTTCTCTGGCACGATCACAGGCAACGCATACACCGCTGGTGATACTTACACAATCTCATCAGGCAACCTGTCTGCATCACTAACTGTCGCTAGTTAGTAGGCCGCGATGGCGGTCAGAAGATTCCTGCTCGACACGAGCGAACTTGACGACGCAACCTACGGTCTGGATGGACCATCAGCGTTCATTCTTAACACTTCAACGCTTGACGGAACAAATGTTCTTGATGGCGGCGAGTTCTTAACAACCGCAACTGGCATAGCAACACTCGGCTCAATGTCGGCGACAGCGACATCGAGCGTCACACACTTGGCGACCGCTTCGGCTTCTCTCGGTGCGTTGAATAGCACAGCGACAGCGACAGTTGTTCTGCCTGCCACAGCCGAAGCAACTCTCGGCGGTCTTGCAGGTTCGGTAACAGCAACAGTCACACTCCCAGCGACAGCAACAGCCAACCTCGGTGGTCTTGTCGCTTCGGCGATCACAGCAGTTGAACAAGAAGCAGTCGCTTTAGCGAGCCTTGGCGGTCTTGTCGCCACAGTCGACTCGGCACCGACACCGCCAGAACCTGAGCCGACACCTGCACCGTCTGGTGGTCGCAGAGTTTATTCAACGACACCACGCAAGAAGATTGAGCCGCTAGTCGAGTTGCCACAAGTTGAGGTTCCTGTAATTGAGCCGAAGAAACGGTATGCGGTTTCGTCAACTGTTTTTGGTGGGATGAGTTCGCAGGCGGCAACACAAATCACATTCAGTATTCTTGATGACGAAGCTGAACTATTATTGATGCTCTGAGGTAACACTATGCCAATGACAAATGGATCAATCACGGTCGGGACGGCCGCAACATTAATCAGTCACGCTGGAGTTAATCCAGGGCAACTGCATGTCAGTAATCTTGACAATACCGACACAATCTTTCTCGGCGGTCCAGCAATCGCAGTGAACGCTGGTCATGCGTTACAAAAAAGTTCGTCGGAAGATTTTGTGATGTATCCAGGTCAAAGCATGTACGCGATATCAACTAAAGCCGGTCACGCAGTCGCGTTCACATTGATCACGCCGTAATGCCTTACTTCATCACCGACAAATCACCAGACTGTTCTGGGTGGGCAACCATCAAAGAAGATGGCGAAGTGGTCGGATGCCATACAACGAAACAAGATGCGGTTGATCAGATGGTCGCGGTATCTATCGCCGAAGACATGGAACCTGGTGGCGAACGCGCACCGGCACCATCATCAGACCAGATCACAGGTAGCGACAAGAACCCTGTCGGGTCGGCTGCGGGTAAGCAAGGTGGGATAGAAATTGATGAAGCAACCGAGACGGCGTTGCGAAACAAAGTCACCGACCACAACGAGAAGATGGATGCAGATGATCGGCCAGTGTGGACTCGTGTGACGCTTGGTGTGTTGAAGTCTGTGTATCGTCGCGGAGCTGGTGCTTACTCGACATCGCATCGTCCTGGTATCGGCCGTGCGCAGTGGGCGATGGCGCGAGTGAATGCGTTCATGTATTTGAGTCGTGTTGGTCGTCCTGAGAATCCTGCCTACATCACCGACAACGATCTGTTGCATGTCGATCATCCGAAGCATTCGGCGGCTGACCGTGAGCTACCTGACAATTATCGACCAGCGTTGTCACCTGATGTTCCTGAGGGTCGTGCTTGCGGGAACTGCCACTTCTACGATGAGGACAATGTTCAAGGCGAAGGCGACAATCTGAAAGCATGGTGCGAAAGATGGGATGAGTATGTTGATGGCGGATTTTATTGCAACGCATGGCAACCACACGAAGAACAAGATGAAGAAGAAATGGAAGAAGAAGAAGAGTCGGTTCGGCAGGTATCTCTTGAGATACCCGTCTACATTCGCAGCGCGGCACGAAAAGGATTGGACTACTACGGTCAAGGTCTCGCGGGTGAAGGGCTGGTCGATAGAACCGTTCGTGAAGCACGAGACATGGCAAGAGGCGACATCACAGAAGACAAAGTCATCCGAGCCAACGCTTGGGCGCAACGACACGCCGTAGACCTAGACGCACCAAAGAACTCTGATTCGACAGATGATCAGTTCCCTGGTGCGGGTGCGGTCGCACACTACCTGTGGGGAATCAACCCGCTCAACCCTCAACCGGCACGAGAATGGTTCGAGCGTAAAGCGAACGCAATAAAAGATGAGCGAGGATTGTTTAGCTTTCATCGCGCCAAGACTGAATACTTTGCTAACATTCCAGGCATGGAAGACAACAAGGTTGAGACACGCCGCATTCAAGTCAACGAGTTCGAGTTGCGCGCAGGTCCGACAGGTGACGGAATGTCATTCACAGGTTACGCAGCAGTCTTCAACTCAGACTCCGAACCATTACCGTTCATCGAGCGAATCGCACCAGGCGCATTCAACAAATCGTTGAAAGGTCGCAACACAATCAAAATGTATATGAACCACGACTCGTCAATGTTGTTGGCTTCGACACGATCAAAAACTTTGCGACTACAAGAAGACTCCAAAGGTTTGCTAGTTAACGCCGATCTTCCAGACACAACCGTTGGCCGTGACCTGAGTGTCCTCATGCAACGCGGCGATGTCGACTCGATGTCGTTCGGCTTCTCGGTTCCTTCCGGTGGAGACAAATGGTCAGATGATGGCATGACCCGCGAACTACGCCAAATCCGTTTGCACGAAGTGTCGGTCGTGACAGGCTTCCCTGCCTACAAAGCCACATCGGCTTCGGTCCGTTCTCTTGACATCCTTGCCGAGCGCACAGGTGTTGACGCAGATAAGCTCGCTGAGGCGATCACGATGCTCGAATCAGGCAACACTTTGTCCGATGAGTCGGCTGATCTGTTGTCGAGTGCGGTCAGCAAACTTCGTGCCGAACCAGCCAAAGTTCCTCACACAGTGAACTTGTTGGCGAAAAAACTTGAACTGTTGAAAAACTTCTAGATTCTCGTCTATAGTTCATTCTGTCGGTAAGCGTCCCGCTACGACTAGAGATTGGTCAGCGTCCCGCGCCATCGGAATACAATTTCCTGCGCACAACCAATCAACCACTACTCATGGAGAAATCATGAAACAATTTATTGAACAACAAATGGCACAACGCGCAACAGCGTGGGAAGCCGCAAAAAGCATTCTTGATGTTGCAGCCGCTGAAAAGCGTGACCTGTCAGCAGAAGAAACACAAACATACGAGCGCATCACCAAAGACCTTGAGGATCGCCAGAAGACAATCGAAAAACTTCGTGCCGATGAGGCCCGTGAACTTCGTTTGGATGCAGCAACACGCGAGATGGCAGACCAGGTTCGTCCTGTAGCTGACGCCCCACGCGGTGTTCGTTCAGATGCAGAAGTTATCCGTTCGATGGCCAAAGGCGAGATTCGTTCGCACTCGTTTGAGAAGCGCGATGTTTTGAAGACAAACGCTGGCGCACCAGTACCAACATCTTTCTACGATCAAGTGATCATGCTTGCTCGTCATGTTGGTCCAATGCTCCAAACTTCGACAGTGTTGAACACAGCATCAGGTGAGAACCTTCAGATTCCATCGCTTGCCCAGTATTCAACTGCAGCACTCGAAGGCGAAAGCGACACAATCGCTGAGTCAGATCCAATCTTCAACTCGTTCATCACCTTGGGTGCATACAAGTATGCGTTCCTTGTTCAGATGTCAACTGAATTGATCGAGGACAGCGGTGTAGACATCCTGTCGTTCTTAGCAGCTCAGGTCGGCAACGAACTCGGCTACCGTGTCAACGATGTGTTGACAACTGGTGACGGTTCAAGCAAGCCAAAGGGCATCGTCGCAGCAGCAGGATCGGGTGTAACCGGTTCGACAGCAGTTACGGGTGCTTTCACAGCAGACAACTTGATCAGCTTGGTCTACTCGGTAGACACAGCAGGTCGTCGTTTGGCTGGTTCAGGCTTCCAAATGAACTCGTCTTCAATCGCGAAGATGCGTCAGTTGAAGGACACAGCAGGCAACTATGTGTTCGCACCAGCACTCAACGCCGATGCACAAGACTTGCTCTTGGGCTACCCGGTCTATGAGAACCCAGCAATGGCAAACACAGGAACAGCGAACAAGTCGGTCATCTTCGGACACCTTCCTTCGTACTATGTTCGACAAGTTGGCGGCATCAAGTTGGATCGTTCAGACGATTTCGCTTTCGCTAACGGTCTTGTTACCTTCCGCGCCACAATTCGTGTCGACGGTAACTTGCCACAAACATCACATGTCAAATACTTCATCGGTGGCGCATCCTGATAATCAGGAAGTAAATCGAATAAGACATGACAGTCCGCAAGGACTGTGACTAGGATTAAGTCTCGGGTTAGGTCGTGCAGGACTGACCCGAGACTTTTTCTATTTCTGCTCTGCACTAAACTTGGAGGATCATGTGGGAAAAAGTAATCGTAAAGGGCGTTCCGATCGAGATGCCGGGATATTTAGCGGACCGATTGCTCCGAGCGGGCGTAGCGCACTTGTTGGAAGTAGCAGACCTTCCAACCCAGACAGACTCAGAATCCTCTGGTATAGCAACGCACCTTGGGCTGCAACGGGATACGGACAACAAACTGCCCAAACGATCCCGCGTCTCGCGAAAGAAGGCCACCAAGTAGCAGTCCACGCGATGTACGGACTTGCGGGTTCGGCATCGAATTGGAATGGTTTCAAAATGTATCCGCAAGGATTGTCGGCGTACAGCGACGATGTTGTCGTTGCGCACACAATGGAATGGGCGAACCAAGATCTATCTACACCAACTTTGTTGATGACTTTGTTTGATGTTTGGGTACTCAAATCTGAGTCATTGAAAACTTGGAAGAACATCGCGTCGTGGGTTCCTATCGATCATCAGCCGACTCCGCCTGAGGTGTTGGAGTGGTGTACGCGTGAGAATGTAAAACCGATCGCGATGTCAAAGTTCGGTTCTCGAATGTTGAACCTTGCAGGTGTAGAACACTTCTATGTTCCTCACGCAATCGAACCCGTGTTCCAGCCGACAGAGTCGGTCACTTTGGCGAACGGGACGAAGATGACTGGCCGCGAGTTCATGGGATGGGAAGAAGACAGATTCGTTGTCTCAATGGTTGCGACCAACAAAGGTTCGCAGCCTGCTCGTAAGGCTTGGGCTGAAAACATTCTTGCATTCTCAATCTTCGCGAAAGATCATCCTGACGCAGTGTTGTATCTGTACACCGAGCCTGTTGGTGCTATGTCTGGTATTAATCTGATTCAACTGATGGATGCTTGTGGCATCGGCGAAGACAAATACAAGATCGTCGATCAATATGCGTATCGGCATGGTATGCCACAGAATCTGATGGCTGCGATGTACACGGCTTCCGATGTTCTGTTGGCCTGCTCGATGGGTGAAGGTTTCGGCATTCCAGTCATTGAAGCGCAAGCCTGCGGTTGTCGTGTGATTGTTTCTAACTTCACGGCGCAACCTGAGCTGGTTGGTGAAGGTTGGACGGTCGAGGGTCAGCCTTGGTGGGATGCGGCGCAACGGTCATGGTTCTTTACACCTGCGGTGCCTGACATCGTGAATGCTCTCAAGTTGGCGTATGACGCGCCTAGGAGCCGTTCTGAGCAGGCTATAGTCCATGCTCAAGGGTATGGAGCGGACACCGTATTTGAGACCCATTGGAAGCCTACGATGAAGGAGTTGTCCGCATGGTGCCGGTCGTAATCATCCCAGTTCTCAACCGATACGACCTACTTGAACGGTGCATAGATTCGCTCGACTTCCCAGTCGACAAGATCATCATCATCGACAACGGAGGCAGAATCGAAGAGGATTGTTTGATGATGCCACGCCACAGTCGGCACGGCAAAACATATACCTTGGACATGCCTAGCAATCTTGGTGTTGCGTCATCGTGGAATCTTGGTATCAAGATGACACCATTTGCTTCAGGTTGGATTCTTCTCAACTCGGATGCCTGGTTCATGCCGAACAAACTTGAACAGTTTTGGGAGCAGTGTTACCCGAACGAGATTCATCTCACGGGTTCACCTGAGTGGGCTTGTGCGTGGATCGGGTCCGAAGTTGTGAAAGATGTCGGCTTGTTCTGTGAAGGGTTCCATCCGGCATACTTCGAAGACAACGACTTTGAGCGTCGCGCTGTGCGTCTCGGTGTGAACATCCGCAGATCACAAGACATCATCATGCACGACAACTCATCCACACTTCTGTCAGATGTGTCTTACCAAGGCAAGAACTCACGGACATTTGAGTCAAATCTCCAGTTGTTCAAGTTGCGTAACGCGAGACTTGACGCAGGTCAGTGGGATCTGCAACGGCGACTAGACCTTAGTTGGGACTGATGAGCGTTTCAGACCGCATCACTCTGGTGACAGGTTCGTTACCTGAACGAAGTTCTTTGTTGTGCGAGATGATTAACTCGGTCAGTTTGCAAACCGTTAAACCATCACAACATCTCATCGCTGTCGGTGACGGGCCTGTCGTACCAAAGTTGAACAAGTTGATTGAGGTTGCTTCAACAGAATATGTCGTGCAAGTTGATGACGATGATTTGCTGTATCCCAACCATGTCGAAGTGTTGAACGACAATTTGGTTGCTGATGTGGTTTGGACTTGGTGTGATGTGACTGGCCGAAATTGGGACCCTAATCAGGGTTATCGCAAAGGCGAGTTGGCTCACGGTAACTACATTCCGTCAAACTGTGCGATACGACGAGAGGCGTTGCTTGCGGTCGGTGGACATGTTGAGGGAGCCCGCCATCATGACCACGATTTGTTGCAACGGTTGGAAGCGGCAGGATGTTCGTTTCATAATGTGCCAACAAAAACTTGGAACTACCGATTCGGGTTGTCGAAGAACACGAGTCTAAGTGTCTGATAACTCTGTCGCAGTTTGGGGAATCGTGTGGGGCGAAAAATATCGTGCGCATCTTCCTGATTGGTTCGCTGCGGTTGATGCGTTAGAAGTCAAACCTGATCAGATCATCATTGCGACTTTGCCTGATGAGGTTCACTTCCTTGACGGGTATCCGTGTGAGATTGTGGTTTGTGAGCATCCGACCGTGGAACGGATGGTGAATGCGGCTGTGGCAAAGATGAACACTACTTGGGTTAGTGGCTGTGCGATCGATGACAGATATCGTCCTGATGCGTTTAATGATTTGCCTGACATGGCAGATGATGTTGATGTGGTTTCGGTTGGTGTTATTACAACTAACGGTCAGAGGGTTGACGCTCGACCAGGTCAGAACATGCTTGACGGTAATCCGTGTGGCGTGTTGGGAGGAAGTTTTATCAGGCGGTCTTTGTGGGTGCAACTCGGCGGATATGACGAGCGGTACATGATTTCGGATTGGGCGTTTTGGATTAAGGCTATGAAGGTTGGTGCAAACTTTTGGATGTCTTCACGATATACGCATGTGATCGATATTGATTCACCTGGTCGGATCTCGTCAAATGGTTTTAGCGGTGAGGCGTACAAACAACTTGAGGACTTGCGTTCAGGTAGAGTTCCTGTCACAGATCTTGAAGTAAGATAAAGGAACTATGGCTCTGACCAATTCTTATGCGACCAGAAATCAGGTCAAGGCTGCTCTTCGTATCGGCACAGCCGACACACAAGACGACGACCTGATAGACAACTGTGCCGGTGCAGCGAGTCGACTGATTGATGGTTATGCGAATAGACAGTTCTGGGTTTACGGTTCGGCGACGACACGAGTGTTCACTGCTGGCGATTCGTTTGTGTGCGAGATCGATGACATCTCATCAACTGCGATCACTCTGAAGACTTCGACACTTGCTGACGGTGTGTTCGATGTGACTTGGACTACCAGCGATTACCAGTTGGAACCAACGAACGGAATCTTGGACGGACTGACAGTTCCGTACACACGGATTCGTGCAGTCGGCGACTATCTGTTCCCGACCTTGAACGCGAACTACGGCTCGGAAGCATTGGTGCAGTTGACCGCTGTTTATGGTTGGCCTGCTGTGCCTGAGCCGATCACACAAGCTGTGATTATTCAGGCTTCAAGAATCTTCAAGCGTTACGATTCACCGCTCGGCGTTGCCGGCTTCGGAGACTTGGGTGCGATACGAGTGACACGCGCACTCGACCCAGATGTCGCACAACTTGTCGAGCCATATCGCCGAATGCGGATGTTCGCATGACCGCAACAGTCACCGAACTCAAAACAGGATTGCAGACCCGTCTCGCAACAATCACGAACCTTCGCGCGTACGCACAGCAACCCGATCAGGTCAACCCTTCGGTCGGCGGTATCGCATGGCCGACCTTGGAGTCAATCACCTATCACGGTGCGATGCGGGCAGGTCTGGTCACACATGTATTCACGGTCAGTGTGATCGTCGGTCGTGCAGCCGAGCGCACAGCACAGAACCTGATGGACACATATCTGTCTTACGATGGCGGGATTCGTGCCGCGATCGAAGCCGACACTACGCTGGGTGGATACGCCCAAACACTGATAGTTGAAGAGGCATCCAACATCTCAACCGTGGATGCGAACGACACAACCTACCTAACTGTTGACTTCCGTGTTGTGGTGTACGCTTAGACCTATGGCAAAGTTCCAGGTAGTCGAAGGCTTTACCGTTCTCGGTAAACAATATCCAGCCACTATTGATGGCGAAGATGTCGATCATCTAGACTCTCTACTGCAATCGGGTCGCATTGTCTTGGTCGCAGATAAATCAACCTCGAAAGCCACAACGGCAGGAGAAAAATCATCATGGCAAAGTTAGTTCTTACACAAGCAAATGTGACACTCAACGGCACAGATATAACAAGTAATGTGGCTGCAGTTACCTTAAGCACCAGCGCAAGTGAAATACCAACAACCAATTTCGGCAGTGGTGGCGCAGTAACCCGCGTCTCAGGGCTCATCGATAATTCTGTGACACTCTCGTTGCACAACGACTACAACGCCATTGACGGACTCATCTTGCCATTGATCGGCTCGACCGCCGTCACAATGATTGTGAAACCAGCAGGCACAGCCGCAGCATCAGCAACATCACCTCACTACACCTTCTCTGTACTTTGCACAGAGTTCAGCCCAGTCAACGGTGCTGTCGGTGAATTGAACACAGCCGATGTCACTTGGCCAATCAGCGGAACGATCACTAAGAGCGTCTAATAATTCTTAACAAAACAATCAGGAGGAAAGAATGAAAATCAATCTAGAAGTCACCGCGCTGGACGGCGTAGTCAGTAAAGTGACCGCGCAGTTCGCAGACTTCATCGCCTTTGAAGGCGAGAAGAATCGTTCGGTCGCAAACTTCCAAACAGAACTACGCCTCACCGACCTCGCATGGTTGGCATGGCATGCAACGAAGCGCACGAAGAAGACTGCGATGAAGTTCGAGGAATGGATTGAGACAGTCGACAGTGTGGAGGTTGGAACCGATTCTGCGGTGATCGTCCCTTTGGAGAACAATCAGCCCACTGGCTGATCGCATATCTTGCCTGCGAGACGGGCATCGCGCCATCGGTGCTTCTACAAGAATCACCTAGAATGCTGTACACGATGGTCGGCTATCTGCGCTGGAAGAACATCAAGATGAACCCACCGCAAAGGATCAAGTGATGGCCTTCTCAGCATTCCCAAATATGCCAGGCGATACAGGCGGGACTCTTGGTCGTGCCGGCACCGCAGCAGTCGCAGGCAACACAGTCGTCGTCAAAGACTTGTTCGAGACTTTGAAGAAGTTCTCAAAGGCGAGCAAAGAGTTCAATGGCGAGATGCGCAAGGTCGCCTACACAATCGCAAGAAGCGTTGAAGCCAAAGTCAAAATTGAAGCTGGATCAGTAAGTCGAGCCAGTCAGGCGATCGAGGTCGCCAAAGGATTACGCGCAAGCAATGACCGTATCCCGACAATCAAGTTGCGCAACAAAGAATCGTTTGTGTCAAAGTCTCGTCCGAACAGCAAACGCAAAATCAAAGTAACTCGCGGAGATGTCTTCTTCGGTGCCGAGTTCGGTGGCGGTGTCAGACGAACCACACTCCAATTCCTTCGACATCGAGGTCAATCTGGCTACTTCTTCTGGCCGACAGTCCGCAAACAAAAGAACGAGATTGCCAAAGAATACCTAGAAGGCATAGACCGCGTGGTCAAACAACTAGGTATTTGATACTTGCATTCGGCTCAGGATTCGCTATCCTGAACCTAGGAGGTTCTGCACAATGTTTGAAGTCGTCGGTTTCCCATCGGTCAAATCCGTCTACCCAAAGACGATCGCTACATCTTGGATGGACTTCGCAGCGATGCTCGGCAACCATCAAGAACGAGCAAACAAATCTGACGGTTCGCTATATTCACCAGTCACTTATCGCGAATACACGACTCGTGGCAACCGCAATGTGCAACACATCTGGGCGTTGGTCGCCGACCTAGACGGTGAAGCATTCGAACAAGCCGATCTCGGATCGTATATACACTTTGCCTACACAACCTGGTCACATCGCGACAACGATCCACACTGGCACATCGTCGTCCCATTCGAGCAGGCCGTGCCGGTACAGAATTGGGAAGAGGTTTGGTATGAGACACATGAGCGTCTTCGTCTCAAAGGCGACCCAGCAACCAAAGACCCAGCCCGTATCTTCTATCTGCCACAGCACGAAGCTGGTCAACCATTCCGCACTCATCATTCAGGTTGGCGATTCCTTGACCCAACCATTACTGACATCGCTGCACCGACACGCACATTCTCTACACCGAACATCCGCACAACTCGTCAAACTAAGAGTGGCAAGTGGGCGAGAATCGTCACCGATCCAAAGTGGTGGGATGCACCAGTCAACTTGTCACAATATGACGGCATGACACAACAAGAGATTCATCGCGACATGCAACGCGAGTGGGCTGAACTGCGTAAACGGATGCTCGCTAACTGAGTAGAATTGCGTTCACCATGGCAGGTGAGCGCACATTCCTCGTTAGAATCCTCGGCAACTCCGACAGTGCTATCACCGCGTTCAAGAAACTTGGCAAAGAAGGTTCGGATGCGCTCGGACAAGTATTCGATGTCGCCAAGAAAGGTGCGCTCATTGCCACGGCTGCGGCGGGTGCCATTGCAGGTGCAGCGTTCAGCGCAGTCAAGGCAGCCACAGAAGACCAAGAAAGTCAAAAGAAACTTGCCGACCAGTTGCGTCGCACAATGGAAGCAACCGATGAACAGATCGCGTCGGTCGAGCAATATATATCCAAACAACAAATGCTTGTCGGAGTGGCCGACGACCAGCTTCGTCCGGCTCTATCGAATCTCGCAAGAGCGACAGGTGACATCACCTTTGCTCAAAAGAATCTTGGTCTTGCATTAGATATCTCCGCCGCTACCGGCATCGAATTGGAAACAGTTTCGCTTGCCTTGGGTAAAGCGTTCAACGGGAATATCGGTGCGCTCACAAAGTTGGGTGTTCCAATCGATGAGAATGTTAAGAAGTCAAAAGACCTAAGTGCGGTTGTCGAGACTCTTAACAATCAATTCGGTGGTGCGGCTTCTGCTGCGGCTGACACATTCTCTGGCCGTCTAAACATATTGAAGATATCAATCGGCGAAGCATGGGAAGGCATCGGATATGCCTTGCTACCTATCGCCGAGAAACTTGTTGCGTTTATCCAAAAGAATGTCGTGCCAGTCATCCAGGCATTCGCTGATGAACTCTCTGGTGGTGGCAGTCTTCGAGACGCGCTACTCGCCGCGACGGCTCAGGCAGATGACTTTGGACTGAAAGTAGTCGACATGGTTCAGACCGTCGTCGAAACTGTCGGTCAGATTGCCAATGTGTTTATTGATCTGGTGAAGCCAATCGTCTTTGCAGGCGGTGCGATTGTTTCAATGATCGCCTTTGTGAGAGGTGGCAAAGACGCATTCAATGATGTCGGTCTTGCAGTAAATAACTTTGTTGATGGTCTTGATGGCATGAAGACCAACACGGCTGTGACTGGTGCGGCGTTTGATCGGTTCCGACAGGATGTGCTTGGTGTCGCAGCCGCAGCCAATGTCACTCAAGAAGAACTACGAAACTTGGATCAGGTGCAGCGCGGTATGGCTGTTGGTGGACCTGTACAAAAGTTCATTGGTCCAATGCTTGCTGGCTATGGTTCGCTTGCAGGGAAGACCAAAACGGCAGCCGAGTTGCAAGCCGATTACAACAAACGCCTTGCAGAACTTCAAACCACAGGCGGTGGTGCAGCCAAAACTATTGAGACAGCGAAACAGAAGTTTGAGAAGTACACGGATGCGTTAAAGTCGTCGACATCTGCACAGAAGGCGTTCAACAATGCGCAGAAGGCTTCTGACAAAGCCGCCACAAGTTTGCTTGATGCTCAAAATGAAGTGCGAAAAAAGCAAAAGGCGTTGAATGATGCGGTCAATGGTTATGGTGCGGATTCCGATCAAGCCAAGAAGGCTCAGCGAGAGTTGGCTGCGGCTGAACGCGGTGTCGCTCAGGCTGGGTTCCGTGTCGAGGAATCGGTGTTCGCAGTTCGTGACGCTGAAAAGAAACTTGCTGATCTGCGCAAAGACCCAGAAGCAAGTCCGCAAGAGATTCGTCTTGCAGAGATTGATTTGGCTCAAGCGAAGTTGGCTGTCGCCGATGCAAGCGATTCAGAGTTTGAAGCCACTCTCAAATTGAAGGATGCGCAACTGTTATTGAATGAAGCGGTCAGTGGTGCTATTGAAGGATCAGAAACATATTTAGAGTTTGCCAAAGAGTTAGAAGATGCACAGAGAAAAGCGTTTGATGCTTCTGAGCGTTTGACTGAAGCAAAAGAACGAGAGACTGAAGCCTATGAGAATCTTGCTGAGGCGATCGGCAAGGTAGCTGATGCGGCTGCAACTATGCCTGGTCGTGGCTTAACAATCCCAACCTTGCCGACTGTGCCGACACCAGTAGGCGGAGTGACTGGTGGCGGTGGCACGACTGGTGGCGGTACGCAGATCAATATCACTACAGGTATCGGCACAAATGGTATTGAGGCTGGTCGGCAGATTGTGGAAGTGTTGCAGTCCTATTCGCGTATCGCTGGTGGCAACTTCCTTGAGTTCGCGGTTGCGTAACCATGCCAAGGACATTGAAGTGGGGTCAAGAGTATTCGGTTCTGTTGGATGTCGGTGCGGTCGCTGACGCATTCATACTCGATACATCAACATTGGATGGCACAGACACACTTGATGGCACAACCGACTTCGTGGACGCAACCGAATATGTGTTGGCGGTCGCGGTACAGCGTGGCCGAGGAAGCCAAACCGATCAATTCCAACCTGGCACCTGTCGCATCTTGGCTGATGACCGTGCATCAGGTCGACTGTTTGACCCAGCGAACACCGCCTCGACATGGTACGAAGGCGACTTTGATCTAGCACCGAGACGCGCAATCAAAGTTCTTGCCGGCACAGCGGAACTGTTTGTTGGTGCGATCACCGACCTTGATATCACTTATGAGATGCCGAACCTGTCGTTCGCTTCGATCGTGGCTGCGGACGGATTATATGAGCTGTCACGCACAGCCTTGACCGCATTCACACCATCATCACAGTTGACCTCGGCTCGAGTGTCAGCGATCCTTAACCGTCCAGAAGTGAACTTCTCAACAGCGTTACGGGACATCGCAACAGGTGTCGCAACCTGTGGCACGGTCGCCTATGCGGATAATACGAATACTTTGTCGGCGTTGCAGGCTGTCGCCATCGCTGAGGATGGTCGCCTGTTCGCGAATCGCAAAAACCAGATCGTGTTTGATGAAAGAATTGCGTTCACCTTCTCAACCGCGATCGCATCATTCGGCGGTACGGCTGCGACCGATATTCCTATCTTGGCGATCGGTGTCGCATACGGTCAAGAAACATTGTTCAACCGAGTCCAAGTAGATGTCGACGGTGGCACAGCTGCACAAGTTGTGTCGGATGCGACCAGTCAAACGAAGTATGGTGTGCAAACTTTGTCGTTCTCTAGTGTGCCTCTAAACACTTTGGCGGCAGGGTCAGCCCTGGCACAGAACCTATTGGACAAATACAAAGACCCGAAAATCCGCTTCAACGAGATCTCAACAAGTCTGAACGCTTGCGGTTCGGCACTCTGGCCGACCGTACTCACACTCGATGTCGGCGATGTCATCTCCGTCACAAAAACCTACGACCAAGGCTTACCGCTGACCCGCACCGACTCCGTGTTCATTGAATCCGTCGCACACGACATCACACCATCCGACCATCGGATAAGATTCGGTTTAGGTCAAGCACAACTCTTGACCGCATTCATACTCGATCAAGACGAACTTGACGATGTGAATGTTGGATTACAATAGGAGCATTATGGCAGGCGCAGGCTACAGAACATTCGCATCCGGTGAAGTCCTAACTTCAACGAATGTACAGACATACCTCATGGATCAGATGGTGCAAGTGTACGCAGGCACCGCAGCACGAGCATCCGCGATACCATCACCGTCAACAGGCATGGTCGCGTATTCGACTGCGACAGGATTACAAGTTTTTAACGGCTCAACTTGGGTTAATGTATAGACATGGCTGGCGCAGGATATAGAACATTCGCATCTGGAGAAGTTCTCACTTCGACCAATGTGCAAACATATTTGATGGATCAAGCCGTGCAGGTTTATGCCGGCACCGCGGCACGAGCATCCGCCGTCCCGTCTCCGTCAACAGGCATGGTCGCATACGCGACCGCGACAGGTTTACAAGTATTTAACGGATCAGCGTGGGTGAGCGTTGGTGGTGCGACCTATGGTGTTGCAACTGGTACGGCAGCATCTTCAACTGCGATCACAGTTGCTGGAACTGCATATACTTTGTTGACCTTCACTTCAGATTCAAATATGGTCGTGTCGACAACGGGTTTGTTTGATGTGCTTATGGTTGGTGGCGGTGCTGGTGGTGGTGCTTCAAATAGTGTGACTGGAGCTGGTGGCGGTGGCGGCGGTGCAGGTGGTTTGCTTCAAACAACAGTTTATTTGACCGCTGGAACTTATGCGGTTGATATTGGTGCTGGTGGCGCAGGTGTCGTCGCTGAAGCGCGAACATCTGCTGTAACAAATAATGGTTTAATTAGTTCCATTACATCCGTCGGTGCTATTGGTGCTGGTGGTGCTGGTGGTAGTGCGACAGGCAGTAGCACATCAGTTGCCGATAGCGGTTTGGCTGGCGGTGGTTGCGGTGGTGGTGGCGCAGGCGACTGTGCAAGTACACCAAATGGTGGTGCAGCAGGATTTGGCGGTAATGCAGGCGGCAGCGGTAACACAACATTGCCAAATGATGGTGCAGCCGGCGGCGGCGGTGGCACAGGTGCAGTAGGCGGCGATTTTTCTAGCACCAACGGCGGTGCTGGCGGTGCAGGCACAGACATTTCAACTTTCCTAGGTCAAGCAGGCGGAACAACTTTTAAGGGTGGCGGCGGTGGAGGCGGTCGTCAACTTAGTACAGGTAGTGGTGGTGCAGGTGGTAGCGGTGGCGGTGGCACAGGTTCATCAGGCAGCGCACCGGGTGCTGGTACAGCAAATAGCGGTGGCGGTGGCGGTGGCGGTGCATTTAGCGCAGGGTCGACGGGCGGCGCAGGTGGTAGCGGAATTGTCTATGTAAGGTTCAAGGTTTAACTATGAGCGCACAATATTTTGCACAACTAGACGAAAACAATGTAGTAACCCATGTTGCTGTTGTCCAACGAGAGTTCTTGGAAACGAACCCGCAACGATACACAGGTCGCTGGATTGAAACTTTTATTGACGACTCTCATGTCTATGCAGGTATCGGTTATGAGTATCTTGAATCAGAACAAGATTTCAGACCGCAACAACCATATCTTTCATGGACTTGGGCGAACAAAACTTGGAACCCACCAACACCGATGCCTTCGACTGGTGGACCGTATAGGTGGAGTGAAGAAGATCTTGAGTGGGTCGCCGTCTAACTAGACCATGTCTAACTTCCTGACCGGTGTTGATGTTTCTCAATACCAGGGAAAGATTGACTGGCTGAGAGTTGCGGAAGCGAAAATAGATTTTGCTTACATCCGCTCAAATGTCGGACTCAATGTCGACACGCTGTTGGCACCGAACTGTAAGAAAGCGACCGTGCCATTTGGCCTGTATGTGTACATCAAACCCGAAGAAGATGTCGTTGACCAGATGCGGATCATGCTCGACAACCACAAACGATACAAAGCAACACTCATCCCACAGATAGACATTGAGCATGACGGCGGGAAGAAGCCGAGAGAACTCAAAACCATCTTGCGCACCTGTATCAAAATGGCAATCAAAGAACTCGGCAAACCGCCGTCGATCTACACCTACCCATCGTTCTGGAACACGCATGTCAACATCGCCAGACACATCGAGCATTGCCCGTTATGGGTTGCTAGGTATGTTTACTATTCGGCGGAAGAGTTCAAATCGAACCCTGTACCACGAGATGTATCACTATGGGCCGAGTATGCGTTCCAACCGAACAAGAAACCTGCCCAGGTCAAGGGTTGGAAGACTTGGGATGTGTGGCAGTTCGCAGCAAACCACAACAACGCCGGACGAAAGTTCGGTATGGAATCAGCACACCTAGATTTGAACATTATGCGAAAGGAATCATCTAGTAGATTTGTTCAGTGAAAACACTGTTCAAATGGCTGACACCGCTACCTGCAATCGTGTTCTGGGTATGGCCACACCACGCCAACGCTGATCACGCGAACTCGAACCCTGACCACGGTCAAAGACCGTCAAGCACTAGTTCATCCACCACCACCACATCAACCACAACAACGACATCGTCCACATCGACCACGCTGCCAGAGTCGACAACCACCAGTTCAAGCTCCTCTTCCACTTCAACATCTACATCACTCCTTCCCACAACAACGACCACAACCACAGTCCTAGTTCAGATATCAACAACCACATCCACGACAAGTACAACTGAACCGCCGACCACAACTGTTCCACCATCTCCGACAACAACGCAAGCACCTGAGACACCTCCTCAAACTACGACTAGTAGTTCGTCAACTTCTTTACCACAGCAACCCACAACGACCACAACCGTTTTGCCTGAATCCGTAACCACAGTTCTAGAAACATCTACGACTTCTCCTGATCTTCCTGACAGGAACACAAATCAACCCGTGTTGATTCCTGCTCCCACTCCTTCAAGTCAACCCGATGAAACGACCGATCCGCACGAACCTCATCCCACTCCGACTGAATCCTCAACAGTTCCGACTTCTGTAACTCCAACTCTGCCCGTCGAAACAACCAAGCCAAGACCACCGCCGTCGCAAGAAACATATACCCAAGAAAAAGTGCCAACAACAGTACAGAGTTCATCACCAAACACGCTACTTCATAATCTGCCCGTATTCGTGGCAATCCAGCTTCCACCCGTACCCACCCAAGAACCCAACTGGCCGATCTTATTCACCTTCCTAACCCTCGTACTACACTTGACAGCAGCGTTAACGAAGGACGGAGAAAAACATGGTGGAAGAAGTGAAAATCAACAAACAGAATCCGACAATCGCAAAGTTCCTTGACCTCACACAACGACTAGTTTCACTGTTTCTCGCCAACGCACTACCAGCAATCACAACAGGTGCCGTCATCGGTATCTCAGTCGGTAAAGCCGCAATCATGGCAGGTGCGATGGCTGTCATCAAAGTTGTTTCATCACTCGCCGAAGCATCAGTTGACGGCGACCTTTCATCCGAAGAAATTAAGCAAGCATTCTCAGGAACTAAAAAGAAATGAAACGACCGTACACAGGTAGCACAGACGGAATCGCTGCCGGTGAAACCAAAGGACTCAGAGTGTTCATCAACCAGATAACCGAAATGTATCCGGCACTCTGGAACAACGGCAGTTATGTGAACCGACCGATGCGAGGCAAAAAGACTCTATCGGTACACGCCACCGGTCGTGCGGTCGATCTGTCTTATCGTCATATGCCAAAAGAGAACCGTGGCATTGCTGAAGGCGGAAGAAAACAAGCAATGGAAGTAATTACTTTCCTAGTCAAGAACGCTGACGCGTTCGGTATCGAAGCAATCTTCGACTACTACCCGATGCCACACGGCCGAGGTTGGAGATGTGACCGTGGAACCTGGTCAATCTACACCAAGAAAACTATTAGCGGCGCACCGATGGGTGACTGGCTCCATGTGGAACTGAGTCCGACCATGTCGAATAATCCTGACGCAATGCGGGAAGCATTCGTCAAAGCAAAAGCATTGGCGGCGTAAATGGACGCAGGACTTGCCACCGTATTCGCAGCGGCGATAGCGACACTCGGTGGCATAGTCGTCACCATCATGCAACTCAAAGAAGTTCGCGACGAGAACCGAGCCGATCACGCAATCGTCTCAAAACGCCTCGACAGCCTGATCGACATGGTCGGCAAACAAGGCGCAAGACTTACCAGCCACCTCGACTGGCATCTAACCACCAAGGAGCCAAGCGAAAGTCTGACAAAGACTAAGCAGGTTGCGACACGCAAGAAGAAGTGACCGTCGTACTCGTCACCTGGCATGATGCGCACAGCGGTGCAGAATCATGGATCAACATCAAAGACCTCGACATTGAACCTGCCGAAGTTGAATCAGTCGGCTTCCTACTCGCCATGAGCGACGGAGGCAAACCCGATCATGTGACCTTGTATCAGTCACGCAACGAAGACTCCATAGACCATGTTCTGCACATACCCGTCGGCATGGTGAAATCCATCAAAGTGTTGATGGATCTACAAATAAAAGTTTGAAACGCCTAGATATAGCGGTCTGACCAGCGTGTCGGCTAAGGTAGAACGGTGCGCTCCCCACTAGGGTTGATGTAGCACCGCAACCAGTCACCTCCTTCTGGTTGCGTTATACCTGCACTTATATGAAAGGACCACGATGCGCATATTGACCGCAATCCTGGCAACACTCACAAGCCTCACAGTCAGCCTCGGCTTAGCTCAGGCAGTCTCCGCACCAACCCACGCCAGTGACGCTGTAATCGCATTACAGCCACTCTGGCAACCACCTGTCGCAGACAGGCTGGACCCAATACAGCCGATCCGCTACCGGCACGGCGACACATCCTGGCTACCGTCACTCGCCAAACAAGCAGGCTGGCCCGACCATGCCATCCCACAACTCACACAAATCGTGCTACGCGAAAGCGGAGCTTGCCCAAACCGAAAAGGCGGAGACATCGTCGACAAAGACTGCAACATCACAGGCGTCTCCGAATGGAACCATCGTTCGGACACAGGACTCTTGCAGATCAACGGTGTCAACTATGACCTGTCAAGAAACAAGTGGGCTGCCGTCTGCCGACAACTAGACATCTGCACACAAGACCCGTTACTCGACCCACTCACCAACCTCAAAGCTGGGCTAGTTCTGTACAACCTGTCAGGGTTTGAGCCGTGGGATCCGTGCAACTGGAAGAAGTGCAAATGACCTATCAAGGCGAACAACAATACGAAATCTTTGCCGAAAATAAACGCACCGAACTAGGCATGATGCGCAATCACGACTGGCAAACGGACCCACGACGATTCGCGTTCACATTCGCCAGATACAAGTTCATCTCCAAAATGTTCCAAAACTATGACCAAGTCCTAGAAGTCGGATGCGGCGACGCGTTCGCCACGCGCCTAATCCAACAAACCACCAAACAAGTCACAGTCATCGACTTCGACCCGACTTTCATCGCCGACATACAACGCCGACAGAACCCAACCTGGCCACTCACCGCCATCCAACACAACATTCTTGACCAGCCACTTGACAAACAGTTTGACGGAATCTTCAGCCTTGATGTTTTAGAACATATCGATCCGACCGAAGAACACAAGTTCTTGACAAACATTTGCAAATCGTTGAAACCGACCGGTACAACAATCATCGGAATGCCATCAGTCGAATCACAAACCTACGCGTCACAGCTCAGCAAAGAAGGACACATCAATTGCAAAACGGGCGACGACCTGCGTGACCTCATGTACCAGCACTTCAACAGCGTGTTCATGTTCTCAATGAACGACGAAACATTGCACACAGGATTCATGCCAATGTCGCACTATCTGCTGGCTGTTTGTTGCCATAAGAAGGCTTAAATCAGCCCGATTAGGAGTATCCACCACATCTGTCCCATAATGTCGTAGAACATATATAGGCGAGTTACTTACCAAGGAGGAAAGAAATGAAACCGCAAGAAAAAATCAAGTTCACATTGGCGTTCATATTCGTGGGATGGATGATGTTGTTGTTCATGCCGCGACTACCAGAAGAAAGCCCAGCGAACAGTGTAGAGATATTTGTTTACGCAATCGCAAACTTCTACGCAATGTTCCATGTCAATCGCTGGTTCAAGGAAATCAAGTAATGGGCGAGTACGGCATCGTTGATGTCTGGTCAGAGTCAAAGAATGTTTTTGAGTTGATGCGACCAGCATGGCAAGAACACGGGACCTGTCGTGGAGAAGGTACAGATATCTTCTTCCACGAAAGGTATCTGCATGCGGTGCGTGAAGCGAAGAAACTTTGTGACATCTGCGTGGTGCGCCAAAGTTGTCTAGACTTTGCTATCGAGAACGATTGTGTTGGTGTGTGGGGCGGACTCACAACAGTTGAACGAAGACATGAAATACGACGATTGAGGAGATCAGGTAAATATGTCAAATCTAAGCCGAAGAAAAGGTACGCGAGCCGAATTGATGGTGGCGAAGTTCTTCCAAAGCCACGGTCATCCAAAAGCTGAACGGTCACGGGCAGGCTGGTCGGACGACCGAGGCGACATCGATGGTGTTGAAGACTTAACCGTAGAGGTCAAGGATCAGAAGCGTCACGACATTGGCTGTTGGCTGAAAGAGTTGGAGATTGAGCAGAAGAACCGTGGTACGAATCACGGTGTTTGTGCCGTCAAGAAACTTGGCGCAGTCGAAGTGGACTCTTGGTATGCGATCATGACGATGACCGAGTTCCTGAAACTTTGGAATGCGTACAAAAACATTTCAACAAATCCACCATCCGCGGACACCGATCAGGTATAGTTCAAACCACGAAGATTCTTACGAAAACTAGGAGGCCTGCACATGCTCGAAGAAACACGACAAGAAGCACCGAAAGATCGGTGGGGTCGATACCTCGTCACAACACCTGACGGCAAGCAACGCGGCTACACGCGAGTCACCACGATCGCAAAAGCACCAGATGATGAAGCGGCGTTGAAACAGTGGGCGAACCGCATGGTCGTCACCGGCTTAATCCAACGCTCCGATCTACTTGCGCAAGCATCAACAAAACTTGACGACAAATCTGCGTTGAACAAAATCTGTGAAGAAGCAATCACCGCAGGCGGTGGATCACACCGCGCCAACCTCGGCACAGCGTTGCATTCGGTCACCGAACAAGTTGACCTTGGCAAGAAACCACAAATCCTCCCAGGTTTGCAACCTGATGTTGATGCGTATGTGTCCACATTGCAGAAGTACGGTGTCCACATCATGCCGAACTACATCGAGTCGGTAGTCATCCACGACGGCTCAGAGTATGCAGGCACATTGGATCGCATAGTTGAAGTTGACGGCCGAATGTACATCGCCGACCTCAAGACTGGCACCGACCTCACTTATTCGTGGCGGTCAATCGCAATCCAGTTGGCCGCATACGCCGACGCTGAACACATCTACAACTATCAGACCGCAGAACGCACCAGTCTGCCAATGATTGAGAAAGACCGTGCCATTGTGTTCCATCTACCAGCAGGCGAAGCGCGCTGCGAACTGTATTGGGTTGATCTGAACGCAGGACGCGAAGGTCTAGCACTTGCACTTAATGTTCGCAACTGGCGCAAACGCAACGACCTCAACGAACGCTTCGAAGAGGCAAAGATCGTCAAACTTGACACAGGTCTTGACAAGCGTCGCGACTGGATGACAGCACGAATCAAACACATGCCCGAACCAGCACAAAAGATGTTGCGATCACTCTGGCCTGTAGATGTGCCGAAACTCGGCGAAGCCGACAACGAACAAATAGACCTACTCATCCGCATCGTCGGCTTACTCGAAGCCGAACACAATGTCCAGTTCTATGAAACAGACCCAGCCGCAAAGGTTGGTCGCAAGAAGGCAAAGAAATGACCGACACATTCGAAGGCCGAACATACGACACAGGCGTAGACCGAACCTGCGTCCTGCAACTCCAAACAGACTTCGATTCTTTACGACCGCACCAACGCGCCATGCTCAAGAAGATCGCAACCGAATGCACCGAATACGGTCACTCAATCTCACTAGATCAACTCAAATCGCATCGCAGATACCAGATAGGACGAGGTTTAGTTGACCTCATCATGTCCGATAACTGTGACGAACTCCTGATAACG
>Ga0181352_1000262_pt1 | contig 23491 bp, 37 predicted proteins | sample Fa13VDMLBSN_FD_130103 | JGI IMG/M metagenome (GOLD analysis project Ga0181352, IMG submission 130103) | Freshwater viral communities from Lake Michigan, USA - Fa13.VD.MLB.S.N | ecosystem: Environmental > Aquatic > Freshwater > Lake | place: USA: Michigan | collected 2013-09-23 | reverse complement strand
GGGATCATCACCAAAGTACCGTCCTTGCCAACCCCATAGATGGCTCTGATCGTCAAAGTAAGGGAAGATGAGGAGCTGACGAAAGTCACTCCACACAACTTTGTTATCATATAATTCCCTCTGTGTCAAATCATATTTCTTTATCCAGGAGTCTGCTACTACTGGGATGTAGGGTTGTATGTCTTCTGGGAGAGAGACAATCTTTTCAGAACGCTCTTTGACATTACCAATTCTTCTTGGGTGGTAGGTGTAGAATTCGATGAAACCACAACCATAGCAGTAGGAATGATCTGTGTAGACCCCAAGATTGTCTTTTGATCCGCAGTGGGGGCATGGGGTGTGTTCAAGGAATTGGCTCATGTTCTTCGTCGATCTCCGAGAGATCTTCTCTTTCGTTGTAGGCTAGGTCATCAGATACTCCACTATGGAAGCAGTGATTACACAAGTCTACAAATTCTTTTGATTGTTCAAATCTACGAGTAGCTTCGTGATCTGATAGGGTCTTATTGCAAGCCAAACATTTCATAGTTTAAGTTTCCATATTTTATTTTGTATTACTCTGTATACTTGAGGAGCTGATGTATTAAAGAGAATTCCTAATTGTTTATAAGTTAAATTAGGATTTTTTTTATATGTTTCTCTTATTTGTTCTGCAATAGTAAAAGAAAGCCAAGTGTGTTTTCTGTCTCTTCCAAAAGAGGTTCTTCCCTTTTTATGTCTATCCTGATTATTATCTTGTAGAGAACCTACAAATAAATGTTCTGGATTTACACAATTAGGAACATCACAAGTATGACATACAAAGGAACCTTTTGGAATTGGACCTTTATAGTATTCATATGCATATCTATGAGTTTTAAACATAACCCATTTATTATTAATGTGTCTACCAAAGTGTCCATAGCCTCTTCTATAGGTAGCCCCAGTCCACAACCAACATGTTTCTGTTTTGTTAACTTTATTTATGAATCGTTCAAATTCAGGTTTTCTAGTGGTAGTCATATGCATCTCCTTTACAAGTTGTATACATAATATACACTAAAAGGAGACTGGTGTCAAGAAATACTTGTATAAGATGATAGACCCTCCTCTTATTGTTGTAGTTCTTTAGGGATTTCTACTTCCTCACCTAACTTGCTCGCTACGTAGCAGCGCATGGCTGCGACGAGTGGGGTGGGGCCGGTTTGCATGTGTGTGCCTAGATAGCCAAAGGCCATGAATCCACTAATATGCTTTGCTTGTGGCCCAATGCAAATGAGCTCCCTTTCAATGATCGGGCCACCATAGCTCCAACTACTGGAATAATTTAGTGGGGAGGGTTCCCATCTTATTGTTTCCTCTTCATATAATTTAGGCGGGAAATACATATGCCCATATTTGAAATCATATCTGTATGTCCATCCTTCACACTTAGCGACTGCCCAATCAAGGGGTGTGCCTATTAGTTCTGATGTTCTCATGATGTCAAAGCTTCCACATACTTATCTAGGGTAGTACCCTCAAGACCTGGTGCGGTGTTCACTTCGAGCACATAGTACTTGTTTTCGTGCTCGTTGTAGATGATGTCGACGGCTCCGAAATCCAGAGATAGAGCAGCAACAGCGCCCACAGAGGTAGCATTACGAGTAGGACAATCGGTAATACCATCACGACAAAATACCCACCCAGTAGAGTGAGACCTAATGAACGTAGAAAAGTTCGACGGCCTTGCTTCAGCATTTCTTTTCTTCTTCTGAACAGTGTCAATTACTTGTCCTCCGAATACGTGCACACGATATTCTGCCCGTTTCTTTTTGTACTTGGTGTAAAGAGGGGCAACTGGGACTTCTCCTTCTGTGACAATTTCAATACCTTGTCCACTGTGCCCAGTAAGAGTGTGGCGCACAACAACTGTGCTAGAGTCAGCAAGCCACTGTTGCGCTTCTTCTCTGTTGGTGGTGAATTCTGGTACAGGGATTTCAGCTTCATGTAGCCTCGTCAATGTAAGAAGTTTATTTGCAGCAAGAGCAATCTGTGTTGGGAAGTTCAAGTCAGGCTTTGCAAAGTCCCAACGTGGTAGTGTAGAACTGCCCCAGTTGATCACCTTGTCACTGCGTCGTGGTTTGAATCGACCATCAGGCTTTACTAGAAGGACGCGTTTACCTAGCTTAGCAGATAGCTTAGCACGAAGTGCTTTTGCACTCTCACTACCTAGTTTGTATGGGTAGATGTATAGACTCATGGGAGATACAATCCTTTATCATAGCAGTGTTCACACATAATTTCATGATCATCAGCAGACTCAAACTTGAAGATCCCTTTTTGTAGACTCTCAAATGTTACTTGTCCACCACAGTAGCTACAGGTTTGATCAGAGAAGATGAACTCATCTTGGTAGATTTCCCTAGCTTCCATGTCATACATAGGAATTACAGCAGTAAGATTTTGACAGTGAAGAGCTACAGATCCTTTTGTAGAGTTAGTGATTACTAGTTGAATATCACACTGGAACATAGGCATACTGTCGTCGTCAGGGCTCAGTGTCTTATCAAGAGCCTCTAGTTCCTCTGTAGTACAGAAACAGCGAACAACAACAGACATATCATGAAACCAATGTCCCAGAAAGACGTTGTCTTTTCCGTCTCGTGGCTTGTCAAGTTTCTTGATCTCCGTCCCGCAGACGAGTACTTTTGTTCCGAGAGGAAAGTCGGAGTTGGCGTACTTTGTTTTGCTTTCTGCGGGAGCGTCGTCCTTTTTTTCTTGCTGTTCTCCTTTGGTTTCTGTCCTAGTAGGTGGTACATAGACAGCATTGGTTTGCTGTTGGTAGACAGTAGGTTTCCTGAGAGTAAGAGGACGATACCACATAGTGTCCTTCTTGTCAAGATTAAACGTGTAAAGAGTACCAGGTTTGCAGTTAGTCATATCTGCAATCTTGATTTCTTCACGATCAAGAATCCACTTGAGCATTTTGTCTTCTGAAGCAAAGAACCAGGCACCATTGGTGTTAGCAATGTGAAGAGGACGCTGTTCATTACGAATGATATGCATCTGCTTTCCTTCAGAGTCATACCAAACAAGAGTGAAAGCTCCATCTAATTCTTCAATGGTTTTCTCAAAGCCTCGTTCAACAATGGAATGAAGAATAGCATGGCTATCTACTTCTACCTTCTTATCCGTTAGAGAGCTATGATTAAAAAGAGTACCATTATGAACCAGAATTGTTTTGTCTTCCACAAATGGATGAGCGTTCTCATCAGTAGTTGCACCTCTTGTTGCTTTTCTATTGTGTCCTACTACCATGTGAAACTGGGAATAGATGTCATCTTTGAATGAGTTCCATTCCTTTGAACGGAACATCTCATCAGTAGCCCCCCTAGTCTTAAGGTAGTCTACATTCCCGTAACGGTTTACTCCAAATACGCCGGTGCTATCCGGCCCTCGTAGGGCATCTGCCCATAGTAGTCCTTCAAAGGCTCGTTGATGTGACGTAAACAAACCAGAAGAACTAGAACTAATTACTCCGACAATTCCACAAATTTTATAATCCTCACACTAAAGGAACACGTTGTACTAGTTTCCAGTGATTTCCTTTAATAATACTGGAGACTGTTCTAGGATTGATTCCAAATAGAGAACCAATTTCTTTTTGAGTATACTGTTTTGTATGGTATAGTAAACAAATAGTATTAACATCCTTACTACTTATTTTACTTGCTCCATGTCTTCCAGCAAGATCTCGATCATTCATGTTTTCTGCTGGAGTTCCTGCTTTAAGATGTAGTGGGTTAATACACTTAGGATTGTTACAAAGATGTCTAATTACTTTGTTTTCTGCAGACTTTTTATTAGCAAGTTCCCATACTATTCTATGTACCTTCCCATTTGAAGATCCATTCCAAGAACTTCTAGGATATCCGTCTGAATTCAAGCAACGTGTCCATTCAAGACATCCGTTATTTTCTTGTGTGTATTTTAAAAAATGATCTACTGTTTTTTTCATGGTATAGCCTCCTTAAAGATGTATTATACCATATTTATGTGTGGTTGTCAACCAATTAGCCACACATATGTTTTCCTTTGTTATCCTCTGATTGTTGGTGTTGATGTTGGGATGTAGTTTGAAACTACTGCACTATCCAGAGACCAAACTGCATTTCTAAGACCAGATGTACTAGCAGTAGTTAATGGCCTGGCAGTGGTGGCTCTATTAGCTTGTAGTGCTCTCACTGATCTAGATATAGCTTCATCTAGTCGTTCTCGTTCGGCTTGAACATCATCAAAGTCCTCTTCTTCTATAATACTAGGTTGTTCAAAGAAAGGATTGTATATTTTCTTAGCTTGGTTGTAGATAGAGAACTGATACAGTGGGCTATCTTTCTTGATACTTGTAGCTAAATCAGATTTCCAAGTGTTGTTAAAGCATCTGGACTTGACATAGGTAACACAAGAAGACATGTCTTCGATTAAAGATCTGTCGTCAAGATTGGTGATGAAGGTACCAAAGATCTCATTAGCAAACTCATGGTATTGAGAGGATGTGTTTAGAGTACGAACCTTATCCCAGAGATACTCTGATGAGTTCTTTAGAGCAGCCTTCTTTAAGCAAAGGATTAAGTTGATCCAGTTAACAATCTCTGGTATGTCCTTGGTTCCATGTAGATGACGAAACTCAATGGTTCCTTTTTCAAAGATAGGACACAGATTAAGTGCTGTGTACTTAGACCAGTTGATAGCCAATCTATCTGAATGGAAGAGATGGGTCAGGTTTTCACCGAAGCTGGTTTCGTTCAATGGAACACAGAAGATGTTGTTGTAACGCTCTGCATTAACATACCTGAACAAAGCTTTCTCAAAGACAAGATAAAGAAGAATCATTGTCTTGAGCTGTTCAAGAGTCATTGTTCGTACATTCATGTGAATGTGAATTGAAGTCCGTTCAGTGAACTCAATGTCTTGATTAATTTGATACTTAAACAGGGAAGTTAGTGCATTCTCAACACGAAAAGCTTTGATTGGAACAGATACAAATTCTCTACCGTTGTTACGGAGGGAACCATCTTCTGTGATCTTCCAGTAAGGAGAGTGGTCAGAAATGAATGCACGTACATTTTCTGTTTCTACTTCAATACCAATGTAAGTATTCTTTTCAGACAAAGGAATTGAAGAAATAAATTGTTTGTCTTCAAAGCTAGTGATTTCTTCATCGTAAACACGCAGCCTTGGCAGACCTTCAACTAGATCTACGATTGTTGCTTTTTCGTTAACAGCCATGTTGGCTCCTGTTTTCTGATGTAGTCTTGCACTTCTTGGTAGAGAGGTTCAAATACAACCTCAATGGTTTTCTCTTTGCTCTTGATGATACCTACTGGTTGTGTATGATACCAAAGGATGTATTCGTTCTTGTCATCTGATGTTGATCTAGAGACAGCAAAGTCTTTGTTAATAGCAGTAGAGTACTTTAAGAACAGGATAGCTGATTCAAGATTAGTTGGATAGCTACCTTTGTAAAGCTCTTCTAGATTGTGTAGATTGATTTCCAAAGCTCTACTGTTGATGTTGATTGAAATGTAGGTAAGAATTGGAGTCATTCTACAGTTATCACGATATGGAGCACGTCTCCACTGTCGTTCTGGATACCGTACGAAGTTGATAGCTTGTCCTTGAACGTTATACAAACCGTTACTTGGGAAAGAATGAGTCATACAAGTATCAACTGTTTCTCTATCTACAATGATTTCTCCAAACTCAGGAGATTTGAAGTAGAAAGCATCTTCTCCGTTATCATCATAGAATTCAGTTAGATGTTTCTTACCGTTCAATTCAAGGAAACAGTAAGTTCCTCTGAATTTTTTACGGATATCTTCTACTGATTCTCTCATGGTAGCACGAGACTCCACTTGTTGACAAGAAGTTCTGCTGTGTCCTTGTCGTTGTTGTTGATAGTGTTCACAATACGTTGGGTTTCTTCAGGAGAAACTTCCTTGATGAACTCATCACAGAAGGAAATAGCTTCTCCTACACGATGATAGACCCATTCTATTGTCTTGTTATTCCAGATCCAGAAGTTGGATAGAGTACGATATTCAACACCATAGGGCTTTGGCCGGAAGCATCCAGCCTTACCATACAACTTCCTCCGTTCCTCATCCTTGTCAATGAGTACTGATGGTACACCGAGGAGAAGATCCAGGGTTTGGACTACGTTGACAATGTCCTTGTCTGTTCCTACATGGACGTGGCCGCCAGCGCTGCGAAGCAGCTTGTTGTCGGTACGCGGCCGTGGGTTTGGTTCACCAGTGTATGCATTGAAGTCTGGATCGCAACCAAAGGTTCGTGCTTGGCGATTGTTAAGCTGGTCTTTACTGAACTCACCAGAAGCAGTAAGAGCAGCGAGGGTAAGACCAAGTTTAGCAGCACGGTTGTTAATGTCAGACAGAGCAAAGTTAATACTAGCTACAAATTCCTTTGCATCGTTGGCTGGGGGAATACAGAACTCAGCAGCAACGTTGTCCTCTTGGATTGCACAACCATTCCCAATGGGAAACGGATTAGTCTTACTACCACCAAGAATACCAACAACAGAAATCAGTTTTTCTTGGTTACGAAAGAACAGTTCTGGATCACAGCCCACTGTGAAGATGTTGTTCATCATTTTCATCTCCTGATTGTTAGTCATTGTCACCCCAGTCGTCATCATCGTATCCATCAAGATCCTCTTCAAGATCGTCTTCACTTAGATAACTAGCAGCTTCGGAATACTTTAGACGTTGAACGCCTGGTAGCATTTTGAAATACCAGATGTTTGCATTAGCACTACGTTTGTTTACATACACTTGATTCTTCAGCGGATGGAAACCAAATTGTTTCTGGAACAACTTAGTTCCAATTGGATTTTGATACCTACCTGCTGTGTTGAGAAGCAGGAAACTGTACCCAGCTTCTTCTAGATAACGTAGTGTTTCTCGTAGAAGAGCTTTACCGAAACCACAACCAGTAAATTCACTAGATAGATTGCTAATGATAATAGAACCACAGTTAGCATTTATTGTTTGGATTGTGATTGTGGCAAGGATTAGAGTAGCCCCAGTTGATGTATTGTATCCAATTAATTGAATAGTACACTGGTCACTACGTGGGCTTATATGGAAATCATATCTGTATGCATTGATTGGAGCAGGAGCTTTCTTAGTGAAGTAATAGTCCTCATATGAAGGATACTTTTTACACAGAATATTCACCATCGGCTTCATATCTGGAATTTTAAAGAAGCCTACTTGTCTTCCATATCTATCTATTTCTCCTGTTGCTTGGGTAAGAAGATTAGAACTATAGAAAGAAGTCACAGGAGTTTCTCCTTTACAAGAGACAGACAGTATTGAACAAAGTGACTACTCCTAGCCATCCATTCTGGATGTCCTTGGATAGCTAGTGTTTTAATCTTTGGAAAGAATACAACCTCTGGTTCAAGAGGCATTTCAATTTCTTCATCATTCTTTACAATGTAACGATCAGAACGAGAAGGAGCAGACCAAGCCAGAAGTTCATGATCCACTTCCCAAGGATTCATCATTTGGTGGTGACAAGTACTGGTAATATATTCGTTACCATTGGTAGCCTTTACAGCATGACTACCTCCTTGGTGTCCCTCTACGTGTTGTACAAGAGAGCCTCCGGCAAGAGCACAGGCTAGCTGTGCGCCTCTACAGATACCGAAGATAGGGATACCTAGCTCGATAGCTCGACGAGCAAGAAGGACTTCTGAGAGGTCTCGTGCACTCATTGATTTTTCAGCATGAGTATACCTACTTACTGGATGGTTGTAGATACTTGGACTAATATCAGCACCACCATGCAGAATCAGGATACTGTTTCTGTTCTCCAGTTCTGATGGATGATATACAACCTCACACTTTCCAAAGGTAGAAAGATGAGCATCATCATGGTAGAGAGCAGAATAGACAGAGAATTTACTGTTCTTACTCGGGGGTTCCTGGGATGAACTTGCCATCTGCTGTCCATACTTTTGATTCGACTGGTCTTGGAGCAGAGGTAAATCCGTAGTTTTGAGTGAAAACATGAACATCCTTTCCTGGGTTACGAGTAGCTAGTTGTTGAGCTGCATCATCTGCATCTCGCTTGGTTGTGAAGACAGACATGAGGTTATGATCTTTCCCTTCATGAATGTATTGATTACGAAAATGATCACTTGGGTAGAGAACATCAAAGTCTTCTACAAGTACCATCCAAAGGCGTCTAGCCATGTTGTTCTTCCTTTCGTAGTTCTTTGAGAATAAGAGCAGGATGCTCCACTTTTGGCCCAGCAATCTGAACCCATGCTTTCTTGATTAGTTTCCAACGACTCCATGTTTCCCACCCTTCACCAGAGAATACATCAACAAGAGAGGTGTAGATTGGATATAGTTTCATCTTTGTTCTCCAGAAGGGGAAGGGAAGGGGAAGAGACTAGCTTTAGATCATCTATAGCGTAGTCAAATGTACCACCAACAAACATAGGAGATACATCCCAAGTTACTTTGAATGGAGTGAACTCACGATTGTCCTCATCAAGAGCCATTTTCAGATCTCGATGGATGTGTGTGATGGTTCCAATACCTGGATTCCCACTGGCTCGTGATACTCGTGAACCAACTACAAAGCCATCACTTGTTGCTTTGTTGATGATGCTGAGTAGCATGTTCTCAGAAAAGATTGCTGGATAGACATTAGCACGAGCACCCATCCAGTAACCTGCTGAATCATCGTCGTCGTCTTGAAGACCAGAGTAACGATTCCACTGTGATGTATTGGCTGTGTATCGCTGTGGTTCTTTGTGTACTATGATTCTACCTGAGATCATTAGTAATCCTCCTCTTTTAAAGCTTGTTTAACAAAGGCATTCCATTCTTTCTTGATTTCTTTTGGAAGACCACGACGAGACCAGAAGTAAACTTTACCTCCATGCTTTGAATTGAAAACACGTTTACGAAAACCAAGTGCTTCTAAAGGAGCAACCATGTGTGGTTGATCAGTTACATTTGTAGTTGCAATGAAGAAGTTGGTGGTTCTATAGGCAGTTTTTTTATCTTCTTCATACTCATACCACTCCCAGTCATCTTTGATATATTGGAGAATGGTTTGTTTGAGTTTTTGTGTGAGTTTCTCTGGTTCTCCTCGTTCGTAAAATTCTCCAATCTCACAAACTCCGCAACAATTTTCAATTGAGTGTGCGTACATTACTCATCTCCGTAGGTAAGGATAAGAGAATGTACAAACTCTTGTTCATCAGAGAAACCAGAAAGAACAGAGTATTGGTTCTTACTCTTTAGTCGTCCTGCTGCTTTTGCACGACCAGTGTGCTTACAGAAGTTGTCGTTGGTATGGCACTGTGCAATGGAGTACACGAAAGAATCTGTACCAAGGCTAGTATAAGCAACAGTGACACCACCTCGTCCAGCAATGGTTCCGTCTGCATTGTGTTTCCGAATGTGCAAGAACTTACACATGATCTGGCCTCCGATAAGTTGAAGAACGTACTTGAATTTTTCCATCAGGATCATCATAATAAACCCTGGAAGGGTGAATTAGACGACCACGAAGGAGTTGCTTGATTCGTTGGTTCTCAGCAATCCTACGAGCTCGGAAAGCTTCGTAAGTTTCTTTTGGGTTTCGTTTCATTATAGCTTTAACCTTTCGGTTGTGTTGTTATCAGTGGTATAGATAACTTCTTTGACTCCCACTGAACGAGCCAAATCCATACATTTGATACAAGGTTTAGCAAGACCAGTACCTCGTTTAGTTATACGAGATACATAAAGAGTAGATCCTGCAAGTGATGATAGACCCCCTTGTCGCTTAATAAGCTTAAGGATAGCATCCATTTCCGCATGGCGGCTATTCTTAAAATCATTAACACTACAATGAGAGATACTATTGTGACCCGTACTAAGAACACGATTACCTTTTACAATCACAGCTCCTAATCTAAAGTAATAGGTACTGTTGTTAGCGTGCTTAGTAGCAAGTCTTATCATGATGGTTGTTTAATTAATCCGTGGCAATGTATATGTACAATACCTTGCTGGGTAACGACCGTTGGAGATCCACCAAGATATTTGCATACTTTAATCTCTTCTCTATGTGTTGGTGTAAGTGTAACACATCCGCATAGAAGAAGAGTACACCATTTCATTTGTCTGGTACTCCAAGAATGAGAGCCCACTCTTTACATTCATCTTTGGTTGGGAGTGGTCGTAGTCCGTTAGAACAATCCCAAAGAAAGGTTTCAACCTTTACTCTCTTGTTAAGAGACAATTCGTATTCACGAATCCATTGGAGTTTCTTTGCATCTTCATCTGATACTACTGTGAACATGTTAGCTCCTGGTTCGTGGCATGTAAGTGATTCCTCTTCGTTTCCAATATGCATTGAGACAACCGTACATATTGTACACAGAATCCAGTTTGGTTCGAGGCATTGTAAGGATCATTTTAAGATATCCACTATTATTGCTACACTGAATATTAAAAGACCTGCAAAAGTTCCGATAGGTTTTTCTAATGTTGGGGCTAGGTAAATAATTCCAGCTAGAGTAAGGAATTGCATTGTAGTCATTTGCCCTCCAGTTCTGCGGCCATGCGTCGTATTTCGTCACGATGCACACCACACAACCTGTCAGCAGCCTCTCTCAGCGCCTGTGCTTGCGCTCGGGAGTAGAAGCGTTCCAACTCATTTTGCGTGATCGTCCAGAACGGGGCATGGAACATGCGTGACCCTATGTTCGGATCGGCGCAGTTGTTCATTAGTTCGGTGGGTGTCATTTCAGGAATCTCCAAGCAGGTTGTTAATCTCTCGGCTTCTACGGCGCTGGCCTTCTAGTATTGCGAGTTCGATTAGCCTAGCTGTATTTTCATCAACATTGTCGGTTACTTGGAAGGACACATTTCCGTTGCAGTTGTGCTCCACAAGGAAGGTTGTCTTGTCCCCGGTTGGGGTTATCCTGAACCAAGGGCGTGTCATTATTCCTCCCATCAAATAGCCGCCTGGCTGAACATAGGTCTTATCACCTATCGTTGTGGTGTTGTCGAGGTGAGCGCGGATAGCGACGATGGTATTATTGATAATACTACGATCCTCCCCAACATAGATGTCTTTTATACATTCCTGAGCAACTTGTAGCGCATTAAGCGCCTGCTGTAGTAGTTCTTTATTAGTCATAGTTATAATTCCTTTGTGTGTGTGGCCTGCCGTGAGGGACTCGAACCCCCAACCCCAGAGGTAGAAGCTCTGTGCTCTGAATCCAGTTGAGCTAACGGCAGAATTGATTATGATAGACCTATCTTGTACTGATCACTGATCATATCCATGTACATATGTGTTAACGGAGTGTTACTCGTCAGAATAGCGTTGAGTCTTTTGATGTAGCAAATAGCAGACTCAATTCCGTTATGTTCAGGATTGTTATTTCCAAAAAGTCTTACCTCGATTGTTTTTGTGTTTATGAAGTTCACTGCGGAGTAACGTTCGTATTTCAGATCATCAAGGCTCCAATGAGCTCTACAGTAGTAGTTGGTATCTCTTCCAAAGAATTTTTTTATCAGGTGGGAGTTTTCATTGTTTTGAATCCAGAGGTACAGTTCCAGAAGCCTGACTTCTGTTCTTTTTGTTCTGGATACATGGATGTGAATTCCACCACTGTATTCAGGTTCAATTTCACCATATTTTTTACAATGGGCTTTAAGACAGCGTACCAACATTTTTGGAGGAAGTGGTTGAGAGACCAGCTCAACTGAGTTGGAATATTCCAAGCTACCATCAGAAGTAACAAAGAAGAATCCAAGGTGTTGATACATTTTCATTCTGAGAACATTGTTCCTACCTTCAATCTCAACTCCGAAAGAGACTGGAACAACTGTCTTACGAAGTGTGATAGGTGTGCTAGACATTCTGTTCTCCTTGTAAAAACTCTTTAGAAGGACTTTCCTTACTCAAGGGAAAGCCTATCTAAAAGGTTTTTGGTGCGTCCTTTTAAACGCTATCTAATAATCAACTGGCAGGTCAATTACTAAACAGTCTAACGTTGACAACCCGCTTGGTTAGCTGCTTCATTCTATCTAGCTCTGCCAAGAGAGATAGAACGCTCCCAATACCAAGAAATTGGGAGATATACACTCCTAATATAAGACCAGAGGATCTTCCTCTGGTTTCAACCTTATAGGTCTCATCAGTTATATTGGTGAAATCCCGATAGAGTCAGGTGAGTAGGCTGATCTACCGTAGGTTCATTGTCGTATTGGTTTATCCTTTGGATGAAAAGAGCTGTAATTTATAACAGGGTTACCCCCGCCCTGGCCGTAGCCTGGGTAGGAGTGATGATAGACCTTTTAGCGTCTTGTCTAGGACGAAGTAGTCACTAGGCCGCAATAGACAGCGGATCGAAGTCAGCTACCAGAGCTGCATCCGCACGAGCCTGTTCAGCCTGCTTCTCAGCCAGTTGCTCACGGATACGCGCTGCTTGTTCAGCGTGGGAACTGGTCTGCTCAGGCATCACCGGCGTCTTACCGCAGTGATAACTCATGTCGTCACGAGCCATCGCTGCACCGGCCCAATCACCGAACATGATGCGATTCTCGAAGGCACGTTGGCACGCCGTTTCGATGGCAGCCGTATCGGGTTCGATGGGCTCAAGCGACGAACCAATCAGAGCGTTGATCTTGGCTTCCATCACCGGAGCCAGGCCAGCACGCCGGATTGTGAGGTAGTCTTGCATTGACTGGCGACGGGTGGCATCGGCCTTGTTCATATCCTCACGGCTCATACCGAGAAACTTGGCAGCAGCGTCAAGCTCTTCCGGCTTGGCAGCACGGCTGTAACCGCCGCCGCACCATTCGTTCACCTTGGCTTCGACTAGAGGCATTTGCTCACCAAGGATCTCGTAACCCCACATGAGGCGTTGAGTCATGTTGCGGAGTTCGGCTTTGGCAGTAGCACCGGGGACAGCTTCATCCGGGACACCGGCCTTGTTCTGAGCCAGACGTTGGATGCGAGTGCACATCTGCCCAATCAGATTGCCGAGAGACCAAGCAACCTGACGAGCGACGTGTTCAGACATGAAGAAAGAGGAACGGGAGGTTTCGGTGATGCCGGCTTCGGTGAGAGCGGCAGCGACAGGGGTTTGCATGATGGGAGTCTCCGTGTGGGTGGTTTGAGCAGAAGCGATGGAAGAGATGGTGCCAGCGGGAACGACGTGAGTGCGTGTGTTCATGATAGACCTTTCAAAGAATAGGAAATGAGGCAAGACGCCCCACACACAACCCGCAACAGCAGGCTGTGTATGTGGAAACTTACAGGAAGGAGAGAGCAATACGCTCACATTCAGCAGCAAGCAGGTACAAACCACGATTGCGAAGCATCTCAGCATCAGCAAGCCAAGACTTGGCACGAAGTTCGTTGGTAGCGTAGAACATGGATTACCTCCAGAAGGAATTAGTGTTACGGATGTAGCCGACAACAGCTACGACAAGAAGCACAGAACAGAGAACAGGAACGAGGAACATGTCAACCTCCAAGAGGGAAAAGAAGAAGAGAGATGGCATCTGCGAACAGAGCCATTGTACAGCAAGCAGCGATCAGAATGTAATCCCAAGACATGTCAATCTCCAGATAGTTAAAAAGAAAACGAAGGAGAGCTCCCCCTTCACCAAGGCCAGCTAGGTGACTCGAACGGAGAGAGGACAACACGCCTAGCACAAAGGAGTGACACGAGGACGTACTTGTTTCATGTCCTCTTGGCGCGACGACTGCGGCTGTGATGTCAGTCCGAAGGAAGAAGTGTATCGTAACTAGGCTGGACTGAGGGGGAGATCGGGACGACTAACGAAGGTTGTTGATGAAGAAGAGTGAAGTTAATAGACGTTAACAGAAGATAGCGTAAGAAGAGAACAAATGAAGACAAACTTGAAGACAAAGATAGGATAAGAGAGATGATAGGGATGGAATGAGTGGAATTCATACAAGTGTTTGAATAGATTGTGTGATGCGATACACCATTTGTTTGTACCCTGTATCATAACTAGAAGGGGTAGGGGGGAAAACTTGTTTGTTTGTATTAAGGAGTTAACCAGCTAACTACGGTACCTATATTTTTCTAAAAGATAGGGGGATTCTACTAAAAACTTGACTTTTACTGTTGCTCGGGGTGGGGTACCCCTCGCGTGGACACCCTAGCAAGGTGTCCCATATTTATTTTTAAAACGTGTCAACTTTTTAGCTTCTCGTGCGTTAATACTTATTATTATATATATAACTATAACTAAAAGCTTTAAAGACTCTTAAAAGAAAAAGAAATATATAAAGAAAAAGAAAAGGCAGTTCACTCGCAAGACGAAGATCCCAAGATCTTCTCTTGCTCATTCCTTCTTTACGCTTACGCTACACACATTAGCGCTTAGCGCATCCCTATTGACTTTTCTCTTAAAAAGGTGTATAATAGCAACAAGAGCTGATTAATATATCTTTCTTTTGGAGAAATGTTTTGGGCAGATATGTCTACGTAAGGGAAAACAAAACCAAGGCACACCAGCCGGGTATCTGGAACAAGAACAAGCACACTGAAGCTGTGATGACTTGGCTAGCTACGGGGAATTTGGTACAGACAGCAGCCATCACCAAGGTTCCTCTCCCGACAATCAAGCATTGGAAGAAACAACCGTGGTGGAAGGAAGCAGTAGACACCTTCTACGACGATGATAAGCAGGAACTAGATGCAAAGTACCAGAAGATTGTCCGTAAAGCTCTCACTGTCATGGACGACAGGCTTACGAATGGCAACTTCCAGCTAGATCAGAAGACAGGACGTATCCTACGAGTACCAGTTTCCCTTTCTGATAGCCACAAAGTCATGAAAGATCTTGTGGATCAGCAGCAAGTTCTCCGAAAAGACCAGAAAGAAGAGCAACAACAAGCCCAAGTCTCTGCAAATGAGACTCTTCTCAAGCTGGCAAAGCAGTTTGCTGACATGGCAAAGGGGAATGTGATGAAAGATGTCACCCCTGGAACCACATATGAAATGGAACAGGCTGCATTAGAGACGATTAGAGAGGCTGAAACCCCTTCAGATGATACAGCACCTACCCTAACCCCTTAAAACCCCACAGAAGGGCTGTAATCGAGTCCTAGGAGCATATAATGCCTTACATGAAGAACGGAAAACGGGATTACAAAACAGAATACGAGAAATATGCTGGGAAATCGGAAGCTAAAAAAGCACGAGCTGAGAGAAACAAGGGAAGACGAATGATGGTAGCTGCAGGTAAAGCAAAGAAGGGGGATGGTAAGGACGTGGGACACGTCAAAGCTATTTCCAAGGGTGGATTGAGTACAGTCTACAATCTCCAGATGCAAAGCAAGAGCGAAAACCGAAGTTTCAGTAAGACCAAAGACAGCAAGATGAAGTCCGAGAGGAGTAAGAGAGAAAGTGTTAAACGCGGAAGTAATCGAAGGACTGGTAGGTAGCCTTCTCCTCAAGCGATTTGACGGACAAGCCAAGATTCCTGAATGCCATCGAGAGTGGTGGAAACTTGTAACTGGCCCAGAGAAGTTTGTAGCAATAGCAGCTCCACGAAGTCATGCTAAATCCACTGCGATCTCACTATCCTATGTCCTTGCATCGGTTCTCTTCCGAAACAAAAAGTTTGTGCTTCTTGTGTCAGACACAGAAACCCAAGCAAATCTCTTCCTTGGAAGTATCAAACAAGAACTCCAAGAAAATCCCGATCTTATTGAGCTCTTCGGGATCAAGAAAGATCCAAACGGAGTTGTAAAGTTTAAGAAGGATACTGAGTCAGATATTATCGTAGAGTTCAACGATACTGACGAAGAAGGCAGACCACTGTGTTTCAGAATCATTGCAAAGGGAGCTGAACAAAAGCTCCGGGGTTTGATCTGGAATGGTTCCCGTCCAGACTTGATTATCTGTGATGACATGGAAAACGATGAGCTTGTGATGAACAAGGATCGTCGAGAGAAGTTCAGAAGGTGGTTCATGGGAGCACTCCTCCCTTGTAGAAGCACGAATGGTGAAGTAAGAGTAGTAGGTACAATCCTTCACATGGATTCCATGCTTGAGAGGTTGATGCCTAAAGACAGTGATAAGATGACTGTCGTAACTGGGTTGTGTACTTCTACTAAGAAGCGTCAAATGTGGCGCTCTGTGAAGTACAAGGCACATAACCATGACTTCTCTGAAGTACTCTGGCCGGAACGACATCCTGCAGAATCCCTCAAGAGGATTCGACAGGAATACATAGAACAAGGCTTACCGGATGTGTACTCACAAGAGTATCTTAACATCCCTATTGACGAAGCAAAGACTTATTTTAAGAGACAAGACTTCCTACCTATGAAGGAGGAAGACTACAAGAAGAAGAAGATCTTCTATGTGGCTGGTGACTTAGCTATCTCTGACAAGGAAAAGTCTGACTGGACTGTAATGATTGTTGGAGGTATGGATGAGGATGGTCTTCTCCACATCATTGATGTAATACGGGATAGAATGGATGGTCTGGAAATTACAGACACTATCCTGGCAATACAGAGGCTACGAGATCCTGAGATGTTCGGGATTGAAGATACTCAGATTACCAAGTCCATCGGCCCATTCCTTAACCGGGCAATGATTGAGCAGAACACGTATCCTACAGTCCTTCCGCTGTCTCCACATAAGACAGACAAGCTTACAAGAGCTCGAAGTATCCAAGCTAGAATGCGTGCTGGTGCTGTACGGTTTGATAAGAATGCAGACTGGTACCAAACTCTTGAAGATGAACTGATGAGGTTCCCAAGAGATCGACATGATGACCAAGTGGATGCAATGGCGTACCTTGGACTGATTGTGGACAAAATGAATCTTGCTCCGACTATAGAAGAACAAGCGGAGGAAGAGTACAGAGAGAGTTACGAATCCTCTGGACTAAACAACGAAGGTCGCTCGGAACACACGGGATATTAAATGAAAATACAAGATTTGATTTCAGAGGTGAACATAGCGGAAAAGCTAACACAAGAACAACTAGTCTCCATTGGAGACGAGGTTGTTACTGGCTATGAAACTGATGATGAGTCCCGTAAAGACTGGAAAGACAACCTAGAGAAGTGGACTAAGATGGCTCTGCAGATTGCTGAGCAGAAGACATTTCCTTGGCCAAATGCCAGCAATATCAAGTTCCCTCTTCTGTCCACAGCAGCTATGCAGTTCGCAGCTAGAGCTTACCCTACCCTAGTTCCTTCTGATGGTAAGATTGTAAAGTGTAAGATTGTTGGTTCTGATCTAGATGGTGAGAAGACAAAGCGTGCTATCCGTATCTCAAAGCATATGTCTTACCAAGTCATGGAAGAGATGGAAGAGTGGGATGAAGAGATGGATCGTCTTCTCATTACCCTTCCAATTGCTGGTACTGTCTTTAAGAAGACCTATTATGATCCAGAGAAGGAACGTAACGTCTCGTGTCTAGTAATGCCAAAGGATCTGGTAGTAAACTACTGGACGAAGACTCTAGAAGATTGTGAACGTACAACTGAAGTACACCAGTTCTCCAAGAGACGCATTGAAGAGAAGATCCGCAAAGGACTATACCGAAAGGTAACTCTAGGAGATCCTACTTCAGACGACAGTATCAAGAGTAAGAGTGATCCTAATGAGATGCGTACTCCACAGGATGACAGCACTACTCCTTATACAATCCTAGAACAGCATTGCTTCCTAGATCTTGATGAAGATGGCTATGCAGAACCCTATGTTGTTCTTGTTGAACTAAACTCAAAGGAAGTCCTCCGTATTGCTCCTCGCTTTGAAGCTGACGGAGTAAAGATGGGAGAAGATGGGGAGATTGTCTCCATTGATCCAATTGAGTACTACACTAAGTATAGTTTCTTTCCTAACCCAGATGGTGGTTTCTATGATATCGGATTTGGTAGGCTTCTTGGCCCCATTAATGCCAGTGTTGATACACTTATCAACCAGCTTGTCGATGCTGGGACAATTTCTAATCTACAGTCAGGCTTCATTGGAAAGGGCCTACGAATCAAGATGGGGGACACCAAGTTCACTCCTGGAGAATGGAAAGCTGTAAATGCTACAGGGCAGGATATCAAGCAACAAGTCTTCCCACTTCCAGTTCGTGAACCAAGTCAGGTGTTGTTCAAGCTCCTAGAGCTTCTAAGTCAGAGTGCACAACAACTAGCCAGCGTAGCAGAGATCTTCGTTGGTAAGATGCCTGGTCAGAATACACCAGCAACTACCACAATGGCTTCTATTGAACAGGGCATGAAACTGTTCACTGCAGTATATAAACGGGTGTATCGTAGTCTTGCTAAGGAGTTCCAAAAGCTTTACAAACTCAACAGAATCTATCTAGATCCACAGGTAGAACTGGATATTCTAGATGAACCAATTCAACAGAGTGATTATCTAGGTAATGAGAAGGAGGTGATCCCGTCTGCAGATCCAACTGCTGCTTCTCAACAAGAGAGACTACAGAAGGCTCAGCAGCTTCTACAAGTAATGGGATTGGGTACTCTTAACCCAATGGCTGTTACACAGAGACTTCTAGAAGCATTAGAAGAACCTGCTCCAGAGCAACTCATGCAACAACCACAGCCACAACCAGATCCAAAAGCTCAGGCACTTCAGATGAAGGCCCAGCTAGACCAGCAGAAGGCTGCTATGGATTCACAGATGGCTGAAAAGAAACTTCAGATGGAGCAATCCGCTGAAGCCAATAAGGCAATGATTCAGAAAGCTCTAGCACAACAGGAACTACAGCACAAGGAGCAATTAGCTGCTCTTGAGATGCGTGTAGCTGCTGCTAAACTACAGCAATCTAGTGTTGAAGGAACTCAGAAAGTTATTCAACAGCACCAAGATCATCAAATGAGTATGGTACATAAAGACCAGGCTCACAAGATGGGGATGGCACATAAAGCCGCACAAGCAAAGCAGAAGGTAAAAGTAAAACCTAATAAATAGGAGGTAGTATCCCTTGAGTACCATTACAAAGCAGGAATGGGCAGATTGGAAAATCAATCCCGTTACAAAAGCATTCTTCCAGGCGGCAAACATCCGTATTGAGGATGCTAAGGATATCCTAGCACAGAGTGCTGGGCTTGATTCAACGGCAGATAATTTCTATCGTGGCTTTATTCAAGCCTATATTGAAATGTTTGATTTCCGTATTGATGACTTGGATGAAACTACTGATGAAGATTAATCCAGTCTTACATAGAGTTCTTGTTTTACCTGACAAGCTAGAAGAGAAGACTGCTTCTGGTATTATTGTTCAGTTTGATAAAAGGGAAGAAGCTGCTGTAGAAAAGGGAACTGTGGTTTTAGTAGGTATCACTGCATACAAGGAGTTTGGCACAACTGCTGAAGAACTTGGTGTAGTACCTGGAGCTAGAGTAACCTTCGCTAAGTATGCAGGTAAGTCCATTATGGACGGAGACGTTAAGTATATTTGCCTCAACGATGAGGACATTGTAGGAGTACTAGAGAATGAGTGAAGAGAACACACAAGCTGTAGAACCAGTTGTTACTGAGACTACCGAAGAAACTAAATCAGAACCTACTACAAAGGAACTCTCCGCAGTAGAGCAACGTGCTCTAGAGATGGGCTGGAGATCTAAGGAAGAGTTTGATGGTGAAGAAGAAGACTTCATTGATGCACAAGAATTCGTAAGACGTAAACCTTTATTCGAGAAGATTGATTCCGTTGGAAAGGAACTTCGTGAAACGAGGAAAGCTCTAAAAGCACTACAAGAACATCACGCCAAGGTTAAAGAAGCAGAGTTTAAACATGCTCTTGAACAACTACGTGCTGAGAAGAAAGTAGCTTTAGAGGAAGGTGATGCTGATAAACTGATTGAGATTGACGAACAGATTGCTGATGCAAAGGTTCGACAAGTTCAAGAGGAAAGACAAGCAAGGCAGGAAGCTTCAGCACCACACCCAAACTTTATTTCTTGGGTTGGAAAGAACCCTTGGTATAAAGAGGACGCAGAATTAAAGGCAGCAGCAGACCAGATTGGTTCAGCTTACGCTGTGTCTAATCCAGAAGTAGAACCAGATCAGGTACTAAAATATGTGGAAGGTAGGGTTCGTAAACTCTATCCAGACAAGTTTAGAAACCCCAATAAAGATCGACCATCAGCGGTCGAAGGACGAACATCTACAACCAACGCTAAACCAAAAGATGATGATGTTTCTAACTATCCTCTTTCTGATGACGAGCGTCGTGTTATGATGAGTTTCGTAAGGCAGGGAGTAATGACAAAAGATGAATACATTAAGGATCTTCGGAGAGTAAAAGGAGAGTCCTAATGCCATTAGGAAGACTGAAAAATACTTTTCTTACTAACTGTAAGGCTTGTAACACTGAATTTGAAGCTGTGCATTACGCCTCTTGTTATTGCTCTAAAAAGTGCAAGCATAAGAGTCAGTATAGTAGACAAAGAGACTATGTTCTTGACAAAGACTACCAGTTAAGGAAAACCTACGGAATTTCTTTGGAAGATTTTGCAAGGATGGTAGATAAACAAGACCATTCCTGTGCTATATGTAAAAGGAAGGTGGAAAAACTCTTTGTAGACCACTGCCACGAAACAGGAAGTATACGAGGATTACTTTGTATGAACTGTAATACAGGACTAGGGCATTTTAGAGACGATCCAAAAGTTCTGAAGGAAGCCATAAAGTATTTAAAAGACTTAAAGCGAGTCAAGGGAGAATGAAATGAAAGAACAGCTTACCACTAAACGCACAAGTCGTCGTTCCAGCATTAATGGGACACGCAATGTTCTTAATATCACTGGCAAAGAGCCTGGGTTTGTATACCGTGTTGTAAATGATACTGGTGATCGAATTGAGCAACTGAAGGAAATCGGCTACGAAATAGTAGAGGATACTAAGGTTCAAGTTGGTGATCGCCGTGTTGCTAATCCAACTAAAGAGGGTAGTCCTGTTAGGGTATCTGTTGGTCAAGGCATTCAAGGTTATGTTATGCGTATCAAGCAGGAATGGTACGATGAAGACAAAGCCAAGAAGGATGCTAGGGTCAATGCTATCGAGCAAGGACTAGTCCGTGAGGCTAAAGAACAAGCAGACTATGGAAAACTTACAGTCGGCGTTAAATAAGCTCTTTGTCCTCCATCTCTCTTTAAGTTGGGTACTATGAAGTAAATCAACTTTAGATGGAGGTCATTCTTAAATGGCAAACACTTCTCGCATTAACGGGTTTCGTCCCGTAAAGCACCTAAATGGTTCGCCCTATAATGGGCAAGCCAATCTCTACTATGTCTCATCTGCTACTGATGAGATCCTAGTAGGTGACGTAGTTAAACTAGCTGGTTCTGCAGACGCCAATGGTATCCCTTCAGTGGATATCTCTGGTGCTTCTGACGTATCGGTTGGTGTAGTTGTCGGAATCATGCAGTCCAAATTCGATCCAGTTGGTAAGATGTCCACTGGTGCAGTATCACTTGATCTCCCAGCCGCTGCTCAAATCGCAGTATCTGGTGCTGGTTATGTGATGGTTGCTGATTCTCCTGATGTGGTTTTTGAAGTTGAGACCAGTAATGGTACTCCTGCCGTGGCTGACATTGGTCTCAATGCCTCTCACGCTGTAGGTGCTAGAACTTCAGCTACAGTAACCTCCCCTGCCACTATTGACATGGGTACTGAAGCTGCTACTTCTACACTGAACTTCAAACTCCTTGGCTTTAGCCAGAAGGTGGGTAATGAAGTTGCTGCATCTGCAAAGATGCTTGTTATGTTCAACGTGCACCAGTTTGGTTCCGTTGGCACCACTGGCCTATAAGAGGAGAATAGAAAATGGGTGTTATTACTTCTGGTAGTTTTGCCAAGGCACTTTGGCCTGGCGTAAATGCTTGGTATGGTAAGTCATACAATGACTACGCAACTGAGTGGGATAAACTCTTTGATAAGAATACTTCTAGTAAAGCTTATGAAGAGGATGTTGGTCTTAGCTCGCTAGGTCTGGCTGCTGTTAAAGCTGAAGGTGCTCCTATCACTTACGATAGCGAACGTCAAGGCTTCACTACTCGTTACAACCATGTTGTGTACGCACTTGGTTTCATCATCACTCGTGAAGCTTTCGAGGATGACCAATATGACGTAGTTGGAAAGAAGAAGGCTAACGCCCTCGCTCGTTCCATGCGTCAAACCAAGGAGATTGTAGCCGCTAACGTCTACAACCGTGCTACCACTTCAGGTTATACTGGTGGTGATGGTATTGTTCTTCTGTCTGCTTCCCACGTTAATGTGGCTGGTGGTACTTATAGCAATATCCAGTCTGCCGACTTGAGTGAAGCTGCTCTTGAGCAAGCCTTCATTGATATCGAAGGTTTCACTGATGATCGTGGTTTGATCATCGCTGCTAAGCCTAAGAGTCTCATCATCCCACGTCAGCTCCGCTTTGAAGCTAACCGTATTCTTAAGAGTGATGGTCGTGTTGGTACTGACAACAACGACACCAACGCTCTGAAGGATTCTGGTCTCTTCACCAATATCGTAGTTAACCACTACCTTACTGATGCGGATGCTTGGTTCATCAGAACTGACGTTCCAGATGGTATGAAGTACTTCGAGCGTCGTGGTGATGCCTTCGAGATGGATAATGACTTTGACACTGAGAACGCTAAGTTCAAGGCTACTGGTCGCTACTCGTTTGGTTGGTCAGATCCTCGTGGTTGCTACGGGTCGATGGGGGTTTAATTAATCAACAGGGGGTGACTGCGTAGCGGAAGCCCCCGCTTTACCATAGGAGATTAATATGGCCGCTTCTGCCCAAGTAAATCTAAGCTACCCTAAACCAAGGGATAGCCTAGAGAAAGTAATTAAGATTGTACGAACTGACACTACGGCTTTCGTAGGTGCTTGGCTTCCAAAGGATGCTGTTATCACTGGTATCTATGTAATTGGAGCCGTTGCTTCTGATGCTGCTTCGTCTGCTACTATTGGTATTGGTTCTACTTCCAGTGCTAACGAGTATCTAGCTGCATACGATGTCAAGACTGCTGCTACTGGAGAGGGTTATAATCCTGCTGGTGCTGCTGCTGTTGGTTCTGCAATGATGTCTAAACTAACTGCTGATGTTCCAGTGTATGCTAAGTATGCTGAAACTGGAACTGCCTCTGCTACTGGTGGCCCTTGGTATGTCAAGGTAGAGTACTCAGTTGTTGGTGGTGGTGAAGACATTCAAATGTAACAAATGAAGTACCGGGGAGGGTTTGGACACTCTCCCCGTTTTGTATCCCCCTCATCCACTTTTTCGAGGAGAATTAAATTATGTCTGGTGCTTTTCGTCATGCAAATAACACGGTATCTGCCCACGGTTCAGTTGTTGTAACTGCCTCGGATACTACCGATCTTCCTGTCACCCGTGCTCTCTATGTTGGAGGTACTGGTGACATTGCTATTGTAATGCCTGATCATGGCCTTGCT
>Ga0181352_1000261_pt1 | contig 23492 bp, 26 predicted proteins | sample Fa13VDMLBSN_FD_130103 | JGI IMG/M metagenome (GOLD analysis project Ga0181352, IMG submission 130103) | Freshwater viral communities from Lake Michigan, USA - Fa13.VD.MLB.S.N | ecosystem: Environmental > Aquatic > Freshwater > Lake | place: USA: Michigan | collected 2013-09-23 | reverse complement strand
TTTGGATTTTCTAAATCAAATAAACGTTTTACTGTTTTAAAAATTTCAATGTTTTCCTCTTGTGAACGAGATGGTAAAATCATTTCCCACCCTTTACCTTGCATTTTGTCTTTAGATGCTTTACGTTTGTTTGATTTCAACCACAAAATACCTGTTTTATCAGGTTTAACACCAAAACATTCTTCATAACAATGAGCATAAACAGCCGCTTGTAATTCATAAGTTGTTTGGATATGGTTAGATGTTTTATGATCAATAATCCATAAATCGTTACCAATTCTACAAACTAAATCTGTAGTACCTGCTACTCTAAGAGTATCTGAGAATAAATGGATTTCTTGGTCAATTAATTCAGGTTTATGAGTTTCCCAAAAATCAACAAAACGTAAGAACATTTGCCAAATACTTGGATCATATTGTGGATAACCAGCTGTATTTAAAAAGTTCATTTCTTTACCCTCTAAATACTCTTCAATCATTTCATGTACTTGAGTTCCATCTGTTGCTGCTTTTCTAACAATATAGTCAGCAGAACGACCCATGTTTTTAAGCCATTCCTCAAAGTGTTTACCTTTTGGATAAGAACCCAAAACGTGTGTAATTGAAGGATAATATTCTCCATTTCGTCTGTAGTATCTAGAATCTGGAAGAGTGATTTGTTTAGCATCTTCCGAAATTTCAAGGATACGATTGTTGACTACTTTTACATTTCGTTTTTTCATATTATAGACAATTTTTTCTCCATTAACTTATACTGTGTTAATGGTTGTGTATTTTGGATTAGTTTTGTGAAATGTTCAAATCCCATTTCACTTGGGTCTTTCCCTTGCAATTCAACCAAATAAATTTCTTTACCAACGTCTAATAATTGTTCACAAAATTTAAGTGCTTGTTTAACAGCATCGTTATCCAATGCAATGTATATTTTTTGTACTTTAGATTCTACTAGTTTTTTCATTAAACTAGATTGTATATTTTTACCAAATAATGGTACAGCATTTCGTTTTATAGCCATAGCATCAAAAGGACCTTCACATAATATAATTGGTAAATCCCAATTAATAAACAACTCAAATGGTATAATATCGCGAGACGTTTCAGGGTTGCGGTACTTGGTGTAAGGATCTTTCTCGAATGATCTCGCGGTGTAATAATTTAATTTACCGTTAGCATCATATGAGGGTATAACTATCATTTTAGCATATTGACCTGAATCACAATATCCTATATTATATTTAAGAATATCTTGTTTGGTAATATCTCTGTTTTTAAGATAAGTAAGAGCATGTTTTGCTATAATATCTTTGTTGTTGAGGAATGTTTTAAATTCTTTGGGTAATTCGAGTATAGAATGTTTTATTTCACCTATATCATCACGAGATACATTTTTAACTAATTTGCTTAGTTCATGAAAATAACTAGAATCAACTTCAACTTGTTTGAATAAACTTCTTATGGTTTTACCTTTCTTACCACAAGCCCAACAAGCCCATTGATTAATTCCTTCTTTATTTTCCGTAAAATTAACTTCTAATTTGGGTTTATGGTGATGGCAGAACGGGCAAGAATAGGATTGATTACCTCTTGCTGTGCGTTTTCCGGTTCCTAAAACCCCATTTACTAAATTAACTAATAATTCGTTTACCATAGGGCTCAAGATATGAACCTAGTCTTGGGAAGCAAAGTCTCTTGTGAAGAATTTGCCTAAAATGTTATCGTTGAAATAAAGAGTAGGATGTTCGAGAACTCCGTGTTCAAATAAGTACTTACATTCGTAATAAGTGAGTAATTTTTTACTACTAACAAATTGTAAAATTTCGCGACTAAATTCATCATGTTTTTTTTCTTTAAGTAAACTTAAAATAGGTTTAGCGGAACCATAATATGTCTTCCAATCAGATTCTTTAGTTACTATTTTAGTAGATGATTTTCTACCTCTTGTAGTTGGTAAAGCTTCTAATTCTTTTTTACCTAATTTTTTCTTTGAATTATGGTATAAAGACTTTTTACCTATATAAGTTATGTTTTCAGGAATATACGTAACTTTATAGATGAATCCAAATGTTCCTTCAGGAAAATCTTCGATTGTATTTATTTCTTTATTTTTATATAACCAATTTGACATGAATTTATGAATCTAAATTTATTAATATACTTGTGTCTGTGACAGCAGATAGTGGGAGTGGTTGAGCAAGTTTTGCTACCGCTAATAAATTATAGGCATTGTCATATAACCCAACTGTTGTAGCATAAGGTGTAAAGAAAGAACCTGTTGCAAAATCATATAAAACTCCACTATTTGAACTACCTGAAATTTGTGTTGGGTTGTTTGAGAAATTAAATTCATTTTCTCTAATGGTACATTTATATTGGGTTTCATAAATGTTAAATGATGAAGAGAATGAACAAGTGATATTTGAACCCGTCATAAGACCACTTATAAGATTGGCTGTATTTATACCATAAATAGCATTTCCATAAGAACCACTTCCATAAGGACCAACATAAGATGTTCCATTACTTGTGATTATTATAATACCATGTTCATATATTACATCTCCAAATTTTAGAGAGTTAAATATCATACTACCTTCACCATCATCTTGAAGAGTAATATTACCATTAGAAATAACTACAGAACCAGGTTTTAAATATTCTCCCCATAAATTAGATGGAATAGAAAATACTCCTATAGTTTCATTAGATCCGGTAGGAAAATATCTATTAGCGGGGAGTGTATTGGTTAAGTAATTGTAATAATTTGGGGTATAGGCAGGTCCTGTTATAGTACCATCAGTATTAAATGATGCTGTTCCTGCTGGTGATCCATTAGGGGCTTCAAGATAATTTGAATAATATAGTTCTTTTATAGAACGGTATACTAAAATTTGATCTTGAATATTTACTTGTCCCGTAGGATATGAACCAGATACCCATAAAGATGAAGTATTATTTAAACCAATATATCTATCGATTTCAACATTCGAGCCTGTAAGTTCATTACCTTTGAAGGTAAACGATTTGTTTACCTCAAAGGGAGAGACGGTAACGTCAGAAGTTATAAATGACTTGAATATACTCATTCATTCTTAGAAATCAAGTTTTACTCTAACTAGAGCTTCTTTTGTAAAATCTTTTAATAATGGTCTTGACATTTTAGCTACAGCTAATAAATCATTACTATCATTATACATTCCTATAGTTGTAATATATACTTGTGGTTGATTGATAAAACTACTATAAATTACTTCACCCGTTGATCCTGAGATAAATGATGGGTTTTCAGAATAGTTAAATTCAGAGTTACGTGCTCTAACAAATACATAATCAGAAGTAACTGTTTCTTGTGAATTCAAAGCAAATGAAGCACCTAATGAAATAGCATCAAATAAACGTTGAGTATTTAAACCATCTGAATTATTTGATCTACTTGGGGAAACTTTAATTGATTGAGAAATAGCATATGGGTTTAATAAAATAGTCCCTAAATCTGGAAATACTAAACCGTATGAGCCTGAATTTGAAACATATCCACTGCCTGCTAATGAACCTGCTGTACCATTAGAACCAGAAATTAATTGGTATACTCGAGATGTTCCAATAAATGTATTAACTGGGTTGTCTAAAGAGTTGTCTGTTAAATTAATGATACCTCCTGATCCGGAAATTTTTAGATTTAAAGATCCTGGGAATAATGATTGTTTATAATTAGCTCTTTCAATAGATAATACCCAGAAATCAGATCCTGTTAAAACATTAGTACCTGTTCCAAAAATAAAACTAGCATTTTCATCCTCTAAAATCATTGAACGATATTGTCCATATATTGTTTTAGTATATGAATTTTCAGGTACTATAGAATTATACCAAGTACTACCACTTCCTAATGAATTAGCATAAGCAATATCAAATTGAACTTGTGCCGTTGATAGATTAGATGATGTTTGATAAATAGATAAATAATAATTACCTGAGGATCCTGCAGCTTGAACTGAGGATGTGAAAAATGTAGTTAGTGTTGGATTTCCAGTTGACCAAAGTGTAGAGGTAATTGAATCACTACTTACTAAAAAATCTTCAGGATCGAATCTTTTAAATGCCATTATTTATATTTTATTATTGATTAATAGTAACAGGAATAGTCAAACGAGCTCCACTATCTAAACCTACAATTGTTAATGTTGCCGATAATTGAGTATTTGTACCAAATAATGTATTTACAGTAGTTGCTCTTAAATTAATTTGAGAACCTATTACTGTTGTAGAAACATTAGTTCCTAAAGTTGTTGTACTTGTTGATGAGGCTGCTGCATTAGCTGCAGTTGCTGCTGTAGTATTGATTCCTACCCCAGTAAATGTACTAAATAGACGAACATCAGAAATTGTAGCAGAATATCCGCTAGTTTCATATGTTTGATTATTTCCTAAGTAATTTAATGTTTGAGGAGTAATTGCTAATGAAGCACCTTGTACTAAGGTAACTGCTGAGTAGCCTAAATCAAGTACTGGTAATTTAGCTGTTCCACGAGGTAGAGTAGCTAATTTATATTTCATGATTTGAGTCTCAATTGGAAACGCTTCCAATAAAGGCATGTTTTGGATAGCTTCACCATAAAATGAAGATCCAGATGGGTGAGTTGGATTATAAAGTGTATAATCGATTTCATCATCTGCTAAAGCAAATTGTGTAATTCGGAATGAACCATCATTTTTTGCTAAAAGCTCTCTACCTTTGTTTGTTAAAATTGCGTCGATTGTAACGACTTGGTTATTTAAATATCCCATTGTGTTTAATTATTGTCGTATTATATGTAATAAATATTGTTAAAGCAAGCCTCTCTGCGTTAAATCTAAAATAAATGAATCTACGTCTCTATCTAATTCAGGAACTAAATATTCGGGTCTTATAATATATGGACCTGATGAGTTAGTAGGTCTAAATCCTTCCATTAATATTTGAGCAGGATCATCAATGTATCTTCTAATCGAGAAATGATCTAAATTAAAGGCAGATGATGAAGCAGATACTGGAAGATCATAGTTAAAATGAACTTCGATTGAGCCCGTTTGAGTTAAACGGCCTGATCCACTATCAGCGGGGCCAAATATTTTTCCTACTTGATATACAAAATCTTCTCTTCCCTCAAATCTAAATTCATCTCCATATTTAATTGACCATGGTAATTGGATAGAATTAAATCCTGATCCCGGAATGTCAACCATTTTTACATTAGGATCACCATAAAATTGTGTTAATTCAGGGACTGAAGATGTAATAACATATGGATAACTACTTGAATCATAATATTGCCATATAGAATTAACTCCTGTAGTTATGGGAAGTGGAGGTTGAAAAATTGGGTATTGATTTATTATAAAATTACCACTATTAATTTTAAATTTCCCGAATTGGTTTTGTCCATTTTCAGATACTGTAATTTTAAATACATATATGTCACCTGCGGTAAAATTGGTATTTTGAGTATAAGTAACTGAATAATTTCCTCCAGTTGTTTGGTTGGGATAATTTTGAAAATATAATTGAGTAGTACCTCTCCATATAGATAAGTTAACATTAAAAGTATCATTATTACTAATAACATTCCAAAGAGTATTAGCAGAATCTAAAGATATATTAACAGATCCATTAAATGTTAAAGAAATAGCATCCTGCACCACACCTAAAGGTACTTGATAACCATTACTATTTAAATATGATGCACCATGCGTTGCAGATGATATAGTAGGGGTATATAAGTTACCATTAGCAGAAATATAATTTGTACTTGATAAAACAAATTGAGATGAATAATCAGCAGATGCTGAGGTAGCTGGGGGTAGGACATCAGTAAAACTCATAGTAGTATTCCAATAAACATTTGGAGCACTTCCTGATTGGGTATATAAAATAGATTCAATTCTAGATCCTCCTCTAATAACATTTCTATATTCTTTTGGTTGTCCAGATATAAGAGTTTTAGAAGAAATAATTAATTTTTCCCCAGATTCAAAGGTTCCTTTATTGTCAAAAAGTGAATTTTCAGATATATCAGGTATTACTATTGTACCATCTGATTTAATCATATATTGAATATGAATAGTGGATGCATTTTCTCTTTCAGGAGGCCACCCAGAAATCCAATCACAATATGCAACCATAGTTTTTAAATTTTGTGTGGATGGTGTTTTACCATAATTTCCTGTATCTCCAGGGGTCCAAATATTTAAATATTTATTGGTTGCTTTTACACCATTGTATCTTGGATCTGTAATTCGTTTTGAGGTATAATTTGAATCTTGAACAGCTGCTTTAATAGCACTTCCACTAATAATTAAATCAAAATTTGTAGGAGTTGTAATTCCTGGGTAGTAAGAAACTTCTTCATATGTGCTACTTAATCTATCCGCATTAATATTATTAATTGTAGGGTTGTAATCACTATTATAGAAATTTGGAGTTGTTATATATGGTTCAAAAATTACAGGTGAACAATTTGAGGCGCTAACTGCTCTACTTTGAGTAACAAGTAATTGAACATTAGTTACGGTATAATCTGTAGTTGGAGCTGATCCATTTTTAGTAGCTCTTACATATATTTGATCTCCTTGTAAACCATAATATGAAGTTGCTAAATTTACTGTAGTTGGTGAAGTCGTTGTAAATGAAAGACTAGAAGCAAGTTGAGTTCTAACTCCATTTCTTAAAACTTCTATAAATGCATTACCACTTCCAGCACTTGCATCTCCGGCATTAGTGACGGATGCTGATATTATGAGTGGGGTGTTTGGGGTATCTCCTAAGGTATATAATCCATTAGCTAAACCAAAGTAATTAAGAATATCTCCTAATTCTGTTTGGTAACCATTAATTATAGGATATGTTCCAGCAGGTGGTGTAGAAATAGTTTGTGATGTTGTTTTTGATGCTGAAGTATAGTAATTTAATACTTGGTTAGGAAATGTAGAAGGTATATAAGTTGTTGGTGTTGATTGATAAAGGTAATAAGTAGGGAATTCATTTAAAACTGTCAAATCATATTCAACATATTGTCCCGTCACATCATTATAGATATTAGCTTTATTTATATCTCCTAATATTATCGTATTATTACTTCCACTACAATCTATTTTAGCTATCTTTAAATATTGAGTATACCAAACACCACTAAAATTAGGGGCACCATTATTAAAGAATAAAATACTACCAGTAGCGGGTGTGGTAAGGTTATTTAAAAATAAATCTTCAAAAGTAGTATTTTGATTAAACGAAGTACCATAATAATGAACTTGTTTATAATATGCTGCTATATTATCTAATGGATAAGAAGTATTTAAACTTTGAGTAGTTACAGTTAAAATAGAACCACTAAATTCTCCATCGTAAAATTCATCTTGCATATCATGCAATATAGATACAGGACCTAAAACAGTGTTAACTGTTTCACTCCAACTTTGAGTAATATCAAAGATATTATTAGGACCGGTTCCATTTGTTCCTACAGGAGAAGTAGATAATCCATTAAATATATCCATTGTACCTCCAGTACCACCACTAAAATTTTCTATAGTTCCAGGTTGGAAATTATTCCAAGCTGGGGTTATAGTACCTGAAACTGCAATGTTTTGAAAAATGAATGGATTATTATTTATGGATCCATTACCCGATGGAGGATTTGAACCACTAGTATAATAAGCTATAGTTGAATAATTATTAACTTGTGGTTGGGGATATTTATTTCTTTCTAAAATATGTTGTTTAATTACAATTCCAGAAGCAAGACTTGTACGTGCGGGTACAAAATCTTTAATCATTTTAAATAATGAATTATCGAAGAATTTAATTAAACGGATATAATCAACTAAATCATAATTTGAAGTATATTTTTCAAAATAATCATTTCTTAATTTATCTAAAGCAGGATATGATTCTGCTGAGGAAGAACGTAAACGAGGGTCACCAATATATTCTCCAATATTGAAATATCCCATTTGATCCATAATATCTTCATTTATCTCATCTTGTGGAGAAAATGCTACCTCAAGTAAATTAGTATTTGCTGTATAGCTAGAACTAATTGCTACGTTTTGAGCTAATGATCTAAATGGTGATAAAGTATTACCTGAAGGGTATACTTCATCTTCCAATCTAATTTTATCAGATACTGCATTTTTAATCCCTACCGCGGGTTGATCATAAAAGAAATATTCTATATTGGGATTAAATTTTGTTGGTGGAGAACTTTCTCCAATTTTATTGAATGAAAAATTACTATCTAAATTAAATGAACTTGTAGTTTCCCAAGATCCTGTGATTTTAGGATGAATTGAGATTGATCCTGTATATAATTCACCTCCTAAAGGGGCTCTAAAAATAAGTTCATTAGGTGTTGAATTTAATGAATTCCCTTGTGTTGAATGAGGATTCATTATGTAATTCTTAATAATATTTTTATCTAAAGCCTTTGTATAGTATCTAATTTCTTGTAATGACCCTGAGAATGCTTGATATTGGGAGTTATTTATAGAAACTGGTCCTTTAGCAAAATTAGAAACACCATTAGATATCCATTCACCATGGTTTGAATTTAATGAAGATGATTCAAAAAATCCTACTGTAGTCCCATTATCTCCACCTTCATAAACTTTATTTCCTGAAAATAAGGTAAAAGTACTATTAGTTGAATCTAATGGGTCTCTATTAATTACTACAGACCACCAATCTCCATTAAAAAATGGAAGATAAATACTACATGATATTGATGGATTACTTTGAACATTTGGATAGAAATCTAAATATGCATATTGATAATATGGATCAACAATTGAACCTGAATAAGGAAGTCCTGAAGGGTTATTTGTTGTTGGTGGGTTTAAATTATATCCTGTTCCTGCATATCTTAAATTCAAAAATAAGTTACTGTCATCTGTGTTCCATAAACTTTGAGATGCAGGAATACTTGATGTTGGTAATCCATTAGTTTTAAATCTAAGTGCTACTGAATTAGGTACATCATTTGCCGAATACCATGCCGTATTTACAGGGCCAAAAATTGATGATATATAATTACTTCCCTCAGTATAGAAAGCATAATTAAATGTGTTTTGCCAAAAATCCCAATCATTTTGGATTGCTCTATCTTTACCTCCATATTCATTTATTCTTAATACAGTATCAGGGATACCATATGATGTGATAAGTGTGCGCAGAGCAGGTAATGTACCTTTTGCCTTCAATAAGTACGGCAGGTTATGATAAATACGCTTGTATAACGACTTATTTACGTCGTCTAACGGTATATAATCATTAGATGCCGATATTAAAGTATCAATATATTCAAATCCACTAGGTGTAGGTAAAGACCCCGTAATATTTGGGAATGGGAATAAAGCTCCTTCAGGTGTTAAACCTAAGAATGCAGTATATAAATCCTCATTTGAGAAATTATTTTGGTATAATTTAATTCCAAAATCTCGAATTGCATCAGCAACTATATCTTTTGAAACACCGTTTTCTAAACGGTTATCAGCATTGTATTTTTCGGTAACATCTTTATAATATACCCAAATATTATCATAAAATTGACCTACCATTTCAACAAATATAGAGTATTGATCATTTGCAGGATCATCTCTTAAATATTCTGGGATAGAATAATATAAATTATTTTGGTTGTTATTATCAAAAATAGAGGCAGATAATATAATACCCCCATAATATGGGCTAAATTCATTATCACTACCAAACCAAGTTAATACTTCTGTACTTCCTATAGGATATAAAGCATATGGAGGTTCAGTTGTTGATTTAGGCCAAGCCCAAGAACCACTAGTATAATATAAATAATAATCATAACCATCAAAATTAGTTATAATATCATTTATTTTAGCTTCATATGTTGCTATACTAGCACTTGGGTTATTATTTGTTGTATTATTTAAAGTAGCAATTGAAGAAGAATAATTTTCTAATAAGCTAATTTTATAATAAAAATTTTCAAGACGAGTTTTAACTGAACTAAAATGAATAAAGTTATTAAAATCTGTATAATCTATATTAATATCAATTTCTTTTTCCTCAAGTAAACTACTTAATTGATTGTATGAACTAGTTAAGGATGTTGAAGTAAGTTGGGTATAGTTATAAGATAATGTTGAATTATTAATTTGGTCTTTAATAGCTAAATTAAAGTTAGGGCCTTTAACTGGGATTGTATCTAAGATTACAATAGGAATATCCTCAAATGTAACTTGATAAGCTACAGATTCTTCAAGATTAGTTACAACCCATAATGTAGAATTTAAATTAAATTGAGCAGGTAATGCTTCATATAATTTAATTAATATAGTTGGGTTAGTTGGGTCTTGATTTTCTAATTGAATGTTATTAGCAATTGCTAATTGGTTATCTCCAAAATTTAAATAAAAATCTAAAAAATATGGACTATCATTTCTTTGTTGAATTAAGTTATTAGCTTGTTCAACTATATCAGCATTAGTTAAAGATGTACTATCTAATCTAATTTCCGTTCTATCTGAAGAAATTTCAGAAATATAAAGTTGTTGGAGTTCTGATCCAATTTGTTTATTAAAGAAATTATAGTAGGTAATATATTGACCCTGGTCGTATCCTTCATTAATAAGAGTTTGTTCAGGATCAATTTCTATTTGAAATATATTATTATTAGTACCCGGGGATTGACCATTATTTAAAACAGTATATTGGGTAAAATTATAATTTGATGATAAAATATTTTGATTATTATCATATATAAAGGATTCAATATAACTGGATGATGATAAATCTGTACTAATATCAAAGGTTGAAATTAGGTTAACATCTTGTCCTTCATACGTTTGTGAAGAAAAATCGTCAGCGTTTAATAATATAATTTCTGCGGCCATTATAATGTTGTTCCTGTTTGTAATTCTATAACTTGTTTTTGAGATTCAAGTAACTCTGTTCTTAATTGAGCAATTTCATTCTGTAATGCTAATATTTCTTCTTGATTAGCCTGAAGATTAATATATTCACTACTCTTTTTAATCAGATATTCATGTGAATTAATTGTTCCTAATTCAGGTATATCATAAAATAAATCATTATACATAACAAAAAAATCATTTACTGTTGGTTGAGCAGCAATCTGATCTTGAATAGATACTACTCCTAATTCCTTAAAAGAAGTATCTATAACTTTAGAGTATTGACTCTTGTTATATACTTGTTTATTAAAGTTTATATTTTCACTCATTATCCGTTAATAACTTTAAAGTAATAACTATCATCAAATATAATAGTAGAACCATTGATTATAGTTTTAATTAAAATTTTATAATATCTTTCAGGTTCTAAACCACTCATATAAACATCAAAATAATTTCCATTTGAATCAGAACTAATTTGAGTATAATTGTCGTCGAAGTTAATAACGTATTCGTTGGTAGCCAAGTCTTTTATTGCATAATATGAAGAAGTTGGCAAATAATTTAAATTGGTATAAATAGATGATGTTTGGAATGTTCTAGTAGGGTATAAAGGACTTACATTTATTTGAAATCTATTTACACTTTCTGGGAAGAAAACACCTGGGTTTTCAGCTAGAGACATTTTAATATTTGAAGTAGTTACTATACTTCCAGTAGCGGATCCAGTTAAAACAGTTTCATAGTCTCTCCATCTAAATTCTAATGTTGGAGGATATATTGTATTAGTATCAACACTATAGTATTTAAATACAGGTTGAACTCCTGGGTTTGGATTAAATTCAAATGAGCCTGAAAGTTTTATTATAAATCCATAATTAGGGATTGCTTCACCTATCCATCCATCTACTATGCTATTTACATTAGCTTCAATATCTTTAATAGCTCTTGGATAATAACTTAAATTAACCGAACTACTAGGATGAAAACTAGCTATATATCCAGGAAATACATATCCTGCTATTACATAAAATCCTCCATTAGGATCGTAGAACCAGTTTCCACCACCAATACCACCACATATATTACTATATGAACTAGTTATTTGATAAGTACCACTAGATCCTGAGTATGAGCTGGTTGTGAGCCATTGATTAGATCCACTATAGCTAGAATAAGCCCAAGAAGCTCCATTAGTTGAAATAGGATTATTTAAACGATACCCGGTACCATTGTTCCATGATTGAGCTACAGGGAGAATTTCTAGTAAAGTGTTTTGGCTTATACCTTGAGCTTCAGCAATTGAATTTTTAAGATATACATCAAAAGAACTACTTCCAATTTTATTAGAATATATATCTAAAATTTCTTCTTGATCGAATTGAATTAAATATCTAGCCACTTCAGGGGTTCCTGAGGCTCCAATTTTATTAGAGACTTCTAAAATAGCATCTAATCCTGTATTTTCTAGGGGGCTAGAACAATATATTGTAGTATCTTGGGTTGGAAATAATTTATATACAGCCATTAATATATTTTATTATAAATATGGCATTATAAAGGAACTACTTTACCTTTAATATCAGTATCAGGATATTTTAATTCAAAAATACTAGGGTCTAAAGAAGGATAAATTACTTGATTTTGAATAGCTCCATCAATATCATAAGCATATTGTGAGTATCCTGAAGTGGTTCCTGCTTTATTTGAAATAGAGATTGATTTAACTGTTTGTACACCCTTAATTCTATCTAATAATATATATAAATCTCTTAAAAATATTGGTTGATTTATTTGCCAATTATTTAAATTAAAATATGTTTGTAAAGCAGTAATACAAGCTAATAATACTTCATTGTTATTATATTCGGGAAGTACTATAATTTCAAAATCAATTCCTATATTAATAATAAAAGCATCTCTAATTTCAATATTATCACCAATCATTCTATATTGGGATAGATATGTTCTTAAATTGTTTTTTAAAGTATCAGTAGCAACACTTAATTGAGCACTAGAATTTAAAGATAAAACATATAAATTTAACGTCTCAATAGTTGAAACTTGATTATCTGTTAATTTAGGTTGTTCAATAAATGCTTTAGAAACAGTACCATAATCAGAAGGCATACTTAATGCTCTAATTAAATAATCATCAGCTGTAACTGAACGTTTTTGAGAGGCAACCAATGCTAAAGTATTTTGACGGATTTCCTCTAATGTATCTCCTCCTCTACCTCCAGAAGCTGCAACTGAGTTATTTGTAGCTAATGAAGAAAAAATATAATTTGCTATAGTTGGATTTAGATTATTATTATTAAATCTTGTGTTAGATGTATTTAGATTAATTAATGTATTAGCTTCTATATTAGATCCAACTCCACCACCAATTAAATATCTTACTGTTAATGTTGTATTTGATGGGGAAATACCATATGTGTTTGTAAATAAAAAGTTAACAGGTGAATATGCTGTAGTTAATTTATCTTGTTCAAACGGTAAACCTAAACCAACATTATCAGGATTAGGAGTAATTTCTTCGGTTATGGTATTTGGGGTACCTGCTCCAAATTGTAATTGGAGATTACTTAAAGATGTAAATCGAGTAGCAAAACGTCGAGCTACTTTTTTAAGTTTCAATAAATAAGGGGTATCACCGTTTTGGTTAGGATCATTTACATTAGTATTTTTGATAGTATCTAATACCATTTCTTGACCTAAATGATCTACTTCATACCATTTATTTCCATCAGAATCAGTAATATCTAATATTTTAATAATATCATTTGAATTAATATTAACTGTTTGATATTGTTGTGGAGCTCCAAAATTAAATGTTGTAGAAGTAATATTTGCGGAAATTGCTTTTCTACTTTTCTTTAATAAGAAATATTGAGGAATATTACCTGCTATTTGATAGATAGAAATTTCGGTTGGATCTAATGAACTTGAAACAGAAAAATCTACTTTATCTTGAATTAAAAATGAAGAACCATTTTGAGAAGTTACGGTTGTATTTTCACCAATTGTTATAGTATAATTAAAATCAGGAACATAATTACCAGTACCATCATTAATTGAAGGTAATTGTTGGTAAAAATCAACTACAGTTTGAGCTGCACCCGTTGTTTTTGGTTTATAACCAAACATATATGCTAATTCAAATACATTATTTGTTTGTTGAGCATATTGAACAAATGTTTCTTGAAATTGATTATCCAAATAAAATGATAGAACATCACCAACATATGAGGCTTGTTCCATAAACATCATCCCTGGGGAAGATGGGGAGAAATCATTATATGTTGAGGGAAAATATGTTCTAGCATATTCTACTAAACGTGATCTGAAATCTGAAAAGTCACGGTTAATATATTTTATGTCTCTATTTGTTGTAGCCATCTTAGAATTGGAGTGTTATAGTGTCTTGTGTGTTAGAATTAAGTATATAATATTTTAATTCAACGGTTAATGTATTATTATCATCATCTCTTAAAACATTCAATGAACTTACTCCAACTGTAGGGAAATATTTTTCAAGTTTAAATTCAATGTTTTCTTTTAAACCATTTATATTTTCTTCTTCAATTTGAGAGAAAATAAAATTTCGTAATCCACCCCCAAATGTTGGATTCATTGGTAATTCTCCTGGGTTGGTAAGGAAGAAGTGTATTATGTTATTTTTTATAGCTTGAGCTGTAGTATAACTTGAGGTAAAAACAGCGGGTCCACTAAATGGAATATTTACCCCAATAGCTACGTTTGGATTTAAATCAATCGGGTTTATCTGTTGGGGATTAAATGCCATTATTTACTATTTAATAAACTCATAATTTGATCCATACCTAATTCACCTGCTCCTAAATTTCCATTTATTGGGTCTCCTTGAGGTCTGAACTGTGGTTGGGCATCCTGTGAAGTAAAACTTAAAGCTGTTTCCCCTAACGCTTCAGCGTATTTTGATCTGAAGTCCATTGTTGGTGGGGTAAAAGATGGTGAAGGTGTTTGCGTAGGTGGAGCATATGATTCTCTAACTATTTGTTTTGGAGATTTTACTGCTTCCAATAAAATATCCTTCAATTCTTCTTGAATTGCTTCTCTTACGGCTTCTTTAATTAATTTTTTAAAATCTGTACTTTTCATATAATTATAAATATTTGGTTAATCGGCTTTTAAATTATTTTGTTGAATATAAAACACAAGTTCATCAATTAATATCTGATCAATTGAGCTATACGACCATTCTCCTTTTAACATTACTATATTTTGTTTATTTGTAGCTATAGCTCGTCTACGTTTTAATGGATTATTAGTTACTTCAGTTTCAACACCCATTGTAAATCCATAAGCACTTGTGATTACTGGAGATGTTTGGGTTGATTGTTGGACTGTTAATGCAGTTAATTCTTGGGCTATTTGTTCTTGATTAGCATCAGGATTACATGTTTGAATATAGGAATCTAAAAGATTTAAATAGTCAATAATTTCTTTTAATGTTGTTTTTAATATAACTAATAATAAACCAAATGAAGATATAATAGCTTGATATTTTTTTATTTTTTTATCGGTTTCATCCAAAGCAATACTTGCAGCGGGGGGTAAAGGGACAGGGATAACTAATGCTGTTGTTTTAGCAGTTTGGAGTTTAGTAAGAAAAAGTTCTAATCCAGATATAAAAATTGTAGTAGCTTCTATAATTTTGTAAGTAGTATTTAATTGCTTTACTAGTTTATTTTTTTTATTAATAATCTCTAATAATTCAGCCTGTGTGGGGCAATTTGGTTGTATATTAAGTTTTTTATCTAAAGCTTGTTGTATATTAACTACTCCAAATTTATAAAATTGTTTTAATATAAGTGGAAGTAAAGTATATTTTAAAGTTTTTAATAAATTAATAAGTTTTTGTTGTTGAAGTGTTTCAAAATCTGTTTTTGAAGCTACAATAGCATCTATAGATGATTTAGATAAAGATGATTCTTTAGATATATTTTCTCCAAGCCCTAAAATTAAAGGAGACATTACTAAAACACCTAAATCAGATATTATTTTATCATTTGAATCAAATGGAAATGTAATAAATGTAGCATATTTTTTATTTGGGTCTGTTATCTCAACATTAAATGGTTCTGAATAGATTCCTTTAAGGAAAAAGTTTCCATTAGCATCAGTAATTACTTCATCAAGAATGTTATTTTCTTTAGCACTAACTTTTAATCCTATAATGGGTTCATTATTGTAAGCTATTTTACCTTTGATTTGAAATGTGTCTTCTGGGGTAACATAAAGAAATAATTTGTCATGTCCTGCTTGGGTTAGATTTTTCCAGATTTTATAAGAATTTCCTATTGGGGAAGCTATTGCTTTTTCAAAATCTACTTTAAGAGCATAAGCCCATATTTCTCCGGGTTTTGTTCCTTTTACTAATGGATCATCTGATAGATTTACAAGGGATTCTTTTAATTCAGCATAAACATATGGATCACTATTACTTGTAGTAAATATAAAATGATTTATAAAAGCTTCAGAATAATATGGGTATCTTATTTGTGACATTATAAAGTTTTAACAGTGTTAGATAAAATACTTTTAAGAGTAGTTTGAATTTCTTGTAAATCCGCTAATGTCATTTCAGCTGTTGTAGCTAAACCAGCATCAAGTGCTGCTTGACCTGCAGGCCATATTTGAGTAACCTTTAAAACTGTAGTAAGAGTTATTAATGTGGATAACATCTTATCTAATTTATTATATAATGTATCACCCTTAACACCATGTTCTACGGCATTTGGATCTCCTAAAAATATATTAGTGGACTTAATAACGGTTGAAGGTGAATCTACATTTACAGATTTAATAGAGGATAAACTAATTGAATTTTTTGAATTTAAAAAGATGTTATCCTTTTTAGAATTAATAACTATATTATCTGAGTTAAGTATGATTTGAGGTGAGGTGTATACTGATGGAAGTGTTGGTTTTTTATTTCCATAAGATAGAAAACTATTACTTGATAAAGTAAATTGGTTTAATTGTTGATACGATGTCAAATAAATAGAGGATAAGTCATCATCTAAATTTTCTGTAATTGGAATCCAACCTTCATCTGATGATGCTACCGGTTGACCATTTCTTAAAATAGTAATGGGATCACCATTTGAACCAGTAGTAGACCAATTATTATTTATTGAAAGGGGTTGACTATCTAATGGTGGTTTAGCTGTACTTCCAAAACGAATACTCTGACCATGTCTTCCCTCTAATAAAACATCCCCCATAAAAGGCATTAATGGGTGGATATTTGCTTTTTCTTCAAATGTAAATTGAGAAGTATTACTTTTACTATTTAATTCACTATCAGGAAAATATTCATTATCATCTCCTACTCGCCTAACGGAACCACTTACCTCACCTAAAGAAACATAATCATCTGATTGGTTGGGGGTTGGGTTACCATTATTATTAGGTAATGGATTTGGATATGCATCGTGGTGTGGATGATTCCAAATATTTACTGGGTTTAGGTAGAAATATGATGTTGAAGAGGCTAATGCTCCTGTTTGATTATTAGGAATATTAATTAATATAACATATTCATTTATTAAAGGATATGTTTTTAATTGGGGATCATATGGAAGAGCAAAATTAGCTCCATCAGTTTTAGTTCCAGATTCATTTACTTTTTCATAGTAAATAGCTCCAATTCCATTATATTCACCAACTGTTTTAAATTTTGGATGATTTTCATTTAATATTATATCGGTTACACGAGCAGTAATTATAAAATTACTTAATGAAGCAATAGAACTTCCAATCGAACTGTTTATAGCAGTTTGATCAGGTAAAGAATTGATAACTTGTCCAGTATTACTTACTCTATTTACAGCCATTAATCTTTAGGGTTAAATTTTTTAACTTCAGATAATAACTGTTCTTTTTCTTCTTTTGTCATTCCAAATCCTTCTTCTTCAGATTTGTTAGATGAAACAGCACGTTGAATAATTGTAGCCATTTTAACTAATTGCTCATCATTCTTAATCCCCAATTCCATATATTCTTTAATTAATGGAACTATTAAGGTAGCATCACCAATATCATTGATAAGTGGTTTTAATTCACCTATCAAAGCAGATATTTGAACTTCTTTTTTCTTTTGGTTGTCGTATATTTCTTTTAGGATATCAGAAAATGTTTTCTTACCCCAAACGTTTGATTCTAAATTACTCATATAAGTACTTTTGGGTATAAATATAGAAAATTATTAGAGTTGAAAATGGGTATATCCCTGATCTAAATAAAATAAATAATTTTTCTTAAATACATCATATAGTACTCCCGCTATTTTAGTAATTTTTGGTGTTTTTACCTCTGGGATCATTTCGTGAATGTAGATGTATAGGGCTTTTTTATTAAAAACATCAATTGATTCTCGTTTACGAAACAACTCTAAGATCGCGTCTGCAATCTTAGCATCATATTCTTTAGGGAATATTTCATATATGTTTAAACTAACAAATTCTACGTATTCATCCATGAATTTAGATAGCTTATCATTAACACTTGATGTCTCTATAGTATATGAATGTGTATCATCTTTTAATAATTCATCAGTTGATACTTTTTTGATTTTACTTTTATAATTTTTGTCATTATAAAGTATACACCAACGCTTAACAATGGTACCAAAGTAAGAATATGCTTTGGCACCTTTGCTAGGATCAAATAGGTGGATTTTTGATAATAAAAACACTATAATCTCATGTTGTAGGTGTTCTAAATTTTCTACCTCGGTATGATAGAATTTGAACGTATGGATTATGTTTTGTGTTAATTTGAAGAAAGCATAGTGTATCTTGTCTTCATAAATTTGACTTCTTATTTCAAAGTCAGTTGTATTATTGTACAAAACGATAGCATCCTCAGTTTCCTGAGTGAAATAATTCTTGCTAACTCGTTTTTTAGGCACTTTAATTGGATTTTCTAATGTTAAACTCATTTAGGATCTCTTGGATTTTTAATATTGATTGAAATATAACTCCAACTTCATCATCCTTTTCAAATACACCTCCACGATCTAATTCTTTTAATTTCTTGTCTGAAATTTCGATTGTGCGAGATAGACTATCTAAATAAGCTAAATAACCTGCTACTATATCTTCTTGCTTCTCATTTTTTTTAAGAAGATTATAAGTTGTAAATCCTAAAATTACAACTAATACCGCTAATACGCTAATTACTACTGTTACTATCATAAACTATCAAATATATTTTTTAAACCTTCACTCTTAAATGATCCAAGAGCTTTGGTTTTAGTTGATGTCTTTTTAGACATGTTGGGTTTATTCCCCAATGTAAAATTTCCCTTTCCGGCATCCACGGACTTTTTGTCCTCTTTTAACTTAGGTAACCATTCACGTTCAAATTCGATACGTGCTGCCATTAAATCCGCCTGATGTAAGATAAAAGGTAGAGATGTTCTAGGTTTTTGTTCTGGCATAAACGACATAAGATATTTTTCATTTGCCTTATCATATAAACCATCATGCGTCTGAATAGCAACCATTTCATTAAATGTGTACTGAATACCATGTGATTGAAGCATAAATAAACCTCTATCGGGAACTGAAGCAAATGGGACTTTGGTATTAAACATATAATCCTCTCCTAATTTTTCACGTCTCCAATTATCTGTCTGAGGGATATAGGCTTCTTGTTCTTCATCTCCCATTTTACCTAAATCATGATTCAGGGCTGAAAATACTAATTCTTCAGTTGTAAATGTATTCATATCACATCCTTCAGATTGCCATAATCCAGCTTGTCTAAGAGAACATCGAATAACGCGTAAAACATGTTCTACATATCCTCCGGGGAAAGCATTATGATATTCTTTTTTATGCGCGGCAGGCATTAACATTATACGTTCGGCATATTGCTCATAAAATGCTAATAATTTTTCTTTACGAGGTTCGGAAATATATTCATTAATATAATCCATTAATTCATTCCAATTTTCTTGGATTTGTTCGGCTGTCAAATTCATAACTTTTATTTAATTTAATTATTGTTCACGTTCAACAATTGATTGGATGTCATCTCTTAATTCAAGAGTTTCTTGCAATATTTGACGTGCATCATCAATGTTTCTTTCATTTAAAGCGTTTCTTAAACGTTTTAATTTTCCTTCTAAAGACTCTACCCGTCTCAATACTAATTCTTTATTTCTCATTTTGTTTTATTTTATTTGATTATTAATTTAAATTTTTTCCTTTTTCCTTTTACATTTCAATAATTTTAAAATCAAAATATAATTGAAGGTAATAACTTTATTTTACTTAGGCAAGTTCTTTTCAATAAAGTCTTGGATTTTTTTCAAATGGGCACATTTTTCATATTCTTCTATACCTTCGAAATATGAAATACTTAATCTAACTGACACGGCAAAATCTTCACTCGCATATTGTTTCAAAGCCTCTTTCCATTCCTTCTTTCTAATTCGAACTTGTTCAATCCAAAACCATGCTCGAGTATACATCATATATTCCCCAGCTTGATCTATTCCTTTCACATCTAATTCAGGATCTGCTTTAGCAAAAAACTTTATAATTTGTTTTGAAAATAAACTTCCATTCATGATTAGTTTATGAAACATCCCCAACTTAAAATGAGGAGTATCTTTGAACATGTCTAATTCAACCTCTATTCTTTTGAGATCTTCTTTTCCTTCATCCGAAAACCCAAAAAGAGAAAATATATCACTTAGTGCCATTTTTATTAATACATATTAATCAAGCGTATCTCCCAATGATTCTATAACTTTAATCGCTTCATCCACGTTAACATAAAAGAATTCACGTTGACTATTTACACGTTTTTTACGAAAATGTTTATGAACTGCTTTTTCTATTCTTTCACCATTAAAGCAACTGTACGAATATACAACATTAAATGGGGTAGGCACACCTGTAGATTTACTTAATTGATTAGCTCGTTCTGTTGGATCATTTTTTGTATAACCTATCTTTACCATTTCAGGCATAGAAGAACTTTCTAATATATAAACGTGTTGGTCTCCGTTATTTCCATTAACACTTTGTCTAAAACGTGCTGTATAATATTTTACTTCATCCCATCCATCTTTATCTACAAAAATAGAAAAGTACGTGGGTTGAGGTGAGAGAGGAGTACGTTCATATGGTACATAATTTTGAGCTTCCTCATTTGATATACGTGTCATAACCTTTATTTTGCGTCTAAAGTACCTAATTTTCTAGATAACTCTAAATATTTTTTAACTTTATCCTTCTTATCATTCTTTAACATCTGGGATATAATGTCTTGTTCATCAAATACCATTTCAATAACAGCTAATAGATCATTTATTTCTAAAATTAATCTATCTTTATTGGTATAGGGTTGTCCGGGTTCACTTCCCTTAGGATCTTTTAACCCAAATCTTAAAGCTTTAGCTGCACGTTGAGCAACCTCATTACATTCCTCAGCTAAGATAATTAACAAGTGTTCTTCTCGAGTCATAAATCAAAATCTAGCTTTAGCACCCGACCCTTTATACCAAGGTAAACCTTCTCTACCTTTAACTCTTTCCTTCCATTCCGCTTCGGAATATTGGATTCCATTCAAGTAATACTCTCTTTTACGCTTATTTCCTTCAGGAATCAAAGCTGGTCCTTCCCAGTTGTGTAATTTACCATCAAAAATAACCATAATGGTACCATCGGGTCTAGTAATTGTCTTCCCCTTTTCAAATTGCTTATCCATAAAAATTGATTATTTGTTTAAGATTACTTATTTTCGTATTTTTCTTCAAAAGCATCGATATCATCCATTGCTTCGTAAATTCTCATCATTATTTCCTTAACATTTCTGTTTTGAACATTTTTTCTAAACAAAATAATTGTTCCAATAATTACTCCTAAAGAAATAGCATTTAATGCTGTGATTGAAAGCAATACCAAAATTGATTGGATTAAAATGATTGCTAAAAATGTGTAAAGAATTCGATCGATTGATTTAATTTCTTTCTCTAATACTTGAATTTTGTTTTTCGTTTCCATGACCTTTATTTTTTATTATGTCATTAATATACGAACAATAAATTAAAAGGGCAAGGACTTTTTATGATATGGTAAGAGAATACATACCTGTTCCTCTCAAACGATAATTTGAACCTGAAACAGTAGCTAAACTAGAGCTAAATTTAAATGAAGAAACACCTGGTTGTACCACAACACTAGCTATATAAGAAGATGTTACTAACCCCATAGAAGCTGATCTAATATAAGACCCAGAAAAGTTAGTTATTGAACCTGAATCATAAAATCCTTGATTATTACGAATGGTTTCCATTGTAAAATAAGAAGAAGCACTCGGGTTAGTAAACGTAAAAGTCTTTTGTCCGGTAAGATTTTCTCCTAATGATCCAGTTCCGTATAGTTGGGTATAAGTATAAGTAGCCATTATTTAACGGTCCAACTAAATAAGTTGTTTAAGTATTTTTTACGTTTAGTACAATCGCATTCTTGCAAACCAAACCATTCTTTATAACGCTCTTGAGTAATACCAAATTTATTTAAAGCACCCTCAACGACATCACCTAAACCTCTAGTTTTTAATTCTTGGATAGGTGTATCAAAATTAACACCTTTATTTTCCAATTCATTGATCACTCGATCCATTTCTGTTCTTACGTCACTCATAATTTTTATTTATTATAAATATTTAAATCCTCAGGAAAATATGTGAATAAACAAAAACCTATTGAGTAGCACTTACCCCATCCCCAACTACAAAGATACGTATATACCTTACTTTATATGCCCTTTAGCATATAACTCGGATTATATGCCTTTTTGCATATAGTTTATTTAAGCTAACCTAATCTGGTTAGATTAGTTTATATTTGGAAAATCTGAGAATTTAAGTCCGTATTGTAAACAAAACCATTCCATTTGGTGTTCAGCTATGGCTTTTGTTGTTCTAAATTTTTTACGTAAATAGTCGGTACCCCATTTTTTTAGTTCTTTGTTTTGTTTTGTGGTCATGGTCCATTGGAGGTACCAAGCATCTTTACGGTCTTTAACATCATCAAAGGTAACTTCATGACCCGCTATGATAAACATCTGGTTAATTAGATCTTCTATGGATTGTTCTTCTTTTTGTTTTCGTGTTAGTCTCATAACTTATTTATTTTATTTTGAATATACGTATATCCTATGTCGATGCCAAATATTTTTATAAGAAGAAGAGGTTGGATTCTCGTGGGTTTTATCCCCTTTGGTCAATATGGAAATTGGGTTTCATTTATGGGGTATATAGGGATATATTATCATGATGGGAGACTTAAAGGGTAAGTCCGGCCTTTACTCTAATACACGGTCCTCACCACCCCGCCATATATTGACATCGGCGCGCGTGGGGCGATACGGCTATATTACGCACATATATATACCGCCGGCGTACGTACCCCATACCCCCTTACTACCTTGGATCTTAGGCTCTCGAACTTACCATCACACCATCTTCAAAATAGTAGAACTCCAACTTGCCATTGGATC
>Ga0181352_1000260_pt1 | contig 23516 bp, 23 predicted proteins | sample Fa13VDMLBSN_FD_130103 | JGI IMG/M metagenome (GOLD analysis project Ga0181352, IMG submission 130103) | Freshwater viral communities from Lake Michigan, USA - Fa13.VD.MLB.S.N | ecosystem: Environmental > Aquatic > Freshwater > Lake | place: USA: Michigan | collected 2013-09-23 | reverse complement strand
CCTAAAGTAGCAGATACAACACCATTTAATAAGATAGCACAAACAGGATATACAGGTCCGACAGCACCTAATTTTAATGTTCAGCCTAAACTTCCTACGCCACCAGCAGGTATACAAGATGGCATAAAAATGGCTAATGCCCAACCTGCAGGAGTTCAAAATATTGGAGCGCCAGAGTTTACAAAATCTCAACAAATACCTATTCCTGATGCAACAGAACCCGTAACACTTACAGGCAGTTTATCAAAAGTATTAGAAGATCCTGTAGGTTTTGCTAGAGAAGTCGGTGAAGGCGATGCTCTTATGGGTGCGGGTAAAATTGGTATGTACGCTGCTGCTCCATTTGCAGAAGATATTTTACAGCCTCCAGAATTTAATATGGACAGAAGCGAGGATGAAAAATATGATCCTAATAGACGCTTATATTTAAATAACGATACGGGTCTTAGATTACTACCTAATTTAAATCAACCTATGCGCGCAGCAAAAGGTGGCGCAATTAAATCATATGCTATTGGAGGTAATGTAGGAAACCCATCTGTAGGTGGCGGATTATCTGATTTATATAATAGACCTGAAGGACAAACACTACAAAATATTTCAAATGATGCCTATGGATTAGGTAGATTAAGTAACCTAGGTAGTGAACAAGCAATGAACCAGGCTAAAATATTAGGTTATGCAGATGGTGGCGATGTCTCTAATTATAGACAAGATCAAAAAGCTTTAAATCTAAATGAGCTTCCTACACTTAATGTAACTACCGGTCAAAGTACTTATATGACTCCGGACGGAAATGGTCTATATGCAAGTAGATTCTTTAAAGATGCGTATAGAGAAGACCCTAATCCTCTATTTAGATTATTTAGTAATTTGCCTGATGATTTGGTATTTAATAAACAAATGGCTAAAGGTGGGTATTTAGATGGCGCTGGTGATGGCATGTCTGACTCAATTCCTGCTACAATAGAAGGTAAACAACCAGCTCGTTTAGCTGACGGTGAATTTGTAGTACCTGCAGATGTTGTAAGTCATTTAGGTAATGGCTCATCTAAAGCAGGATCTAAACGTCTTTATGCTATGTTAGATAAAGTAAGACACGCACGAACAGGAACTAAAAAGCAAGGAAAGCAAATTAACCCTGCTAAATACATGCCTAAAGTTGCATGAAACAAGTACAAATAGTATCACCAGGTCATATCTTAGCTATATGGGAAACTGTATGGCCGATGCTAAATATAGCTTTTATTAATTATGAACATAGTGATTACGATATAGAACAACTTAAAGTTTTATTAATAAAAGAATTTCAAATATTATTTGTAGTTGTAGAAAATAATAAAATTATAGGAGCCTTTACAGTAGAAATTAATAATCAACCTAACCACAAAATTGCACACACAACATGCATGGGGGGCAAAGGAGTATTTGATAACGATACTGTAAAACAGTATGAAGATTGGTGTAAAGGTAATGGCATTACAAAAATCAGAGCTTATGCTCAAGATTCACAAGCAAGACTATTTAAAATGAAATTAGGACTTGAGAAAGTCACAAACGTGGTGGAGAAAACTTTATGATGAATTTGTTTAATTGGCTAGAGAACCTTGTAGGTTTCTTCACGCTTACTATTGGTGGCTCAAAAGGCGGCGGTGGAGGCGGAGGTAATACGACACAAACTTCGTATTCTACAAACTTGCCTGAATATGCTAAGCCATACTATGAAGAGCTTTTAAAACAAACAGGTCAACAAATTTATAAAACTGATGCATCTGGCGGAGTTACAGGTGTTAAAGAGTTCGTACCTTATACTGGCGCTCGTGTTGCAGAATTTACTCCAGAACAAAGAGCAATTCAAGCTCAAACAGCGGGACTAACTCAACCAGGTCAATTTGCTGGAGCTACAACAGGACTAGGTGCTGGAACTACTATGGGCCTTGGCGCAGGAGCTACAGGATTAGGTCAAGCATTTGGATATAGCCCTATGGCTGTTTCAGGCGGAACATTTGATGCCCCAGCAGCTTCATACTATATGTCTCCATATCAATCTAATGTTACAGACATTGCAGTACGTGAAGCAAGACGACAAGGTGATATTGAGAGATCTCGTGGTGCATTAGGTGCTATTGGTCGAGGTACGTTTGGTGGTGCTCGTCAAGCTTTAATGCAATCTGAACAAGATAGAAACTTAGCACAAAATATTTCAGACCTTAGAGCTCGAGGTCAACAAGAATCATTTATGAATGCTCAGCAACAGTTTGAACGCGATCAAGCACGTCGATTACAAGCAGCTCAACTCGGTCAACAAGCTCAACAGTTCCAAGCAGGACTAGGTAAAGATATTGGTCTAGCTGGATTAACAGCAGGCTTACAAGGTTCTCAAGCTCTTGGTGCATTAGGCGCACAGCAACAAGCAAGTGACATCGAAAGACTTAAAGCGCAGGCAGCGTCAGCAGGCGAGTCACAAGCTATGCAACAAGAACGACTTAACCAAGCTTACCAACAATTCCAGGAACAACAAAATTATCAAAAAGCTCAACTTGATTACCTCAGTAATATTCTTCGTGGTAACGCTGGTGCACTTGGTTCAACTCAGGTCGCTTACGCGCCAGCTCCAAGTATAGCTTCTCAACTAGGTGGTTTAGGTCTAGCAGGACTAGGTTTATATAATGTATTAGGCGGAAAAGGATAACTATGAACATCGTTAAACTTCAAAATCAATTAAAATCTGTTCCTGTTGAGACTTTAATTAAGTACGTACAAGGTATGAACCCAGAAGTACCTAGTTACTTAGCATTAGCTGAGATTAAAAATCGTAAAGAAATGGAAGCAAGATATGCTTCACAAAATCAACAAGCTCCTCAAAAAAGTGTTGCTGAAGATTTAATACAAGCTCCTCAATCAAGCGGCCTTGCGATGCTAGCTAAAAACCCTGACCTCTCTCCAGGTGCTCCTGCTTCGCAAGGTGTCGCTGACTTACCTGTGCCTGATGATATGTATGATGAGCAAAACTTTGCAGCAGGTGGTATTGTTGCGTTTGGACCAGGTGGTGACGTAGCATCTAAGAGATACCAAGCAGCATTAGAAGATAGTTACTTCTCTCCAGGCTCAATCTATGCAGGCGCTAAAGACTTGTTAGGTATGCCGTTCCAATACGGTTGGACAACAGATCCAGTAACAGGCAAGTTAGTACGTCGCAAAGATGTTGAAGGTATGACACCTAATTTAGATGCGTATAGAAAAGCAGCAGAGTTAAAAAAGAAAGGACTACTTGCAGAAGCAGATACATTAGAGAAAGCTGCATCATCTCCACAAGTTAATCGCAAAGGTTTGGCATCTGTTGATACATCTGCAGTTGAGCCAGGTATGACATTTAGTCGTGACGAGATAGCTAACATTTATCAAAGCACTCTACCTCCAACTAAAACAAAAGCACCTGCGGTTGATACTACTACACCTAAAGAAGATATAACTAAACCAGCAGCAGGTCCAGCGCCTACGCCAAAAGAAGCAGGTATTGAAAGCTTACTAGAGAATACAGATGGACTAGCTGAAAAGAGAATGAAACGCTACAAAGAAATGGTTGGCGAAGATCCAGAACGCGCTAAACTAGAAGACCTAGTTAGAAAATATGAAACAGGTGCTACAGAACAAGAACGTATAGCTCCATGGATGGCGTTAGCTAGAGCAGGATTTACTATGGCTGGCGGTAAATCACCATTTGCAATTCAAAACTTATCTGAAGGTGCTGTTGCAGGTCTTTCTGATTACGCACAAGCTAAAGATAGACTTGATAAGCTCACTGAAAAACAAATTGATGTTAGAACTAAAATGCAACAAGCTAGACGTGCAGAAGATATTGCCGCTGCTACATATGGTCTTAACAGTGAAGCTGCTGTTGAAGCGCGTAACGCACAAGTTAAACTTAAAGCTATGGAAGAAGATAACGCATTCAAGCGTACTAAATACGCTGCTGATGTTTCAACTAAGAATGCTATGATTCAAGCTGCTAAAAAATCTGACTACGAAACATTTATGGATCTTGCTAAACAAGATGATGATAACTTTAAAACTGTTAAAGACAAAGATGGTACAGTTCGTAAAGTGTTTGACGCAGGTAAGGTTACTCAAATTTGGAAATCATTTAGTGGCTCAAGTGGTTTAGATGATGATAAATTAGCAATTATTTGGGATAATAATAAATATGATAAAGATTTCGTTAAAAAATATCCAACTCCGGCAGATTATATACTAGACCAAAGAGCTAAACTTTCTGGTACAAGTGCTCCTTCAGCTTCTTCCTCATCATGGGGACCATTAAAAGTTAAATAATGCCTACGTATTCAATTACAGGACCTGACGGTAAAGAGTATTCTATTGATGGGCCCGAGGGAGCTACTCGTGAGCAAGTTATTTCTGCTATTGAGGATCAGCTAGCTCTACAAAATAAACCTATTCAAACAGCGGGTCCATTAGAAGCCGCAATTGGTAGTACTAAACGTTTAGCTTCTAGTGCACTTACTGGAGTTCAATTACCTTTTGGTGCAAGCGAAGCTGCCATGGAAGGTATCTCAAGACAAAAAGATATTACCGAAAAACCTGCAGGTAGTTTAGAAGCTGTTAAACAAGCCTATGAACAACGTGGTTTCTTCCCCGCAGCAAAAGAAGTTATTACTCAAGCTCCTGGCGTTATAGCAGAACAATTTCCTTTAATAGGATCTATGGCTCTTGGAGCTAGGGCAGGTGCTATAGGCGGTCCATGGGGTGCGTTAGCAGGTTCAATTTTACTTCCATTAATATCTTATGCCGGATCTAGTGCAGAACGTAAAGCAGAAGAACAAATTGCTCGTGGTGAAAAAGTTGATGTGGATGCAGCAGGTGCCTTTGCTTCAGGTGCAGGTCAAGCAGCATTAGATAGATTATCATTAGGTTTAAGTGGGCTTTCAAGAGTGTTTGGAATTAGTGCCAAAGATTTAGCCTCAGAAGCTGGACAAAAGTTAGCTAAAGAGTCACTAGCTGCAGCAATTGCTAAAGGTACACTAAAAACAGAATTAGCTGAAATACCTACAGAAATTGCACAACAAGCTATTGAAAGATATTACGCAGGACTTCCGCTTACAGGCGAAGACGCTTTAAAAGAATATGGTGATATAGCGTATCAAACATCTCTCATGGGACCACTTGGTGGCGCTGGTCGTGTCTACGAACGCGGTGAACAACGTGACATCATCAAAGGACAAGAACAACGTCAACAACGTGAACTAAATAGAATTGATGCTGAACGTGCTCGTATAGATCAAATAACACTCGATGCTAAATTAGAAAATATTAATGCTGAACGTGATCGAATTAATAAAATAGCAGAAGATGCTAAAACTGAAGCAGAAGTAATTAAAGCTAAAGAAGCTGCTGATGCGTTGTATCAATCAACAATTAATTCACTAGGTAACAAAGCTCCAGAAAAATCTAAGCTTGCTAAGTCTATTGCTAAAATGCAATCTGATTTTGATAAAGCTATTCAAGAAGGCGATATCGACGCACAGAAAAAAGCTATTGCAGAATTGACTGATGTACCTACTAATATTGTATCTCTTGCTACTCAACCTAATGCTATTACTGATAAAACTTTAGCTGATATGAATATTGGTTTTACTGCAACTATCAGAAGAGATAAAGTATTACAGGGTTTGAATCCTGATAAACCTTCCGACAATGCACAGATTAGAAATGTATTAGATGCATTGTTAGAAACTAAACAAGAAGGATCTAAACAATACGATGGTATTAAAAAGTATTTAAATTCAATCCCTATGTTCCCAACTATTGAAGGAAAACAAGATGAAGCAGTTATCAGCACAGGACTTGGAGAAGGCGTTCAAATACTTGGACAATCCATGGCAGGAGAAACTACCGGAGGAGTTGAAGGGATTGACAGAACTGGACTGGGAGGTACTACAGGTGATGTTCGACAACTTGCTGGACGAGAGGAAACACGCGGAGCTCCACTAGCACCTGAAACTACCGAAGTATTAAAGAGCGAGAAAAAATTAGCACCATCTTTAGGTATTCAAGCATATTTAAAACAACGTGGTGGTATTAGTACAGAACATCTTCAGGATTTAACAGGCGAGAAAAGCGTTAATAAATCTGGTGCAACAGTCGGACTATTTACTAAAAATGGTAAGGGTTTAGATGATGCAGTTCAAGATGCGATTGATGGTGGATATTTACCTGCTGATGTATTAAACCAAGTTGATGGGGGTGTACAAGATTTAGCAGATCTTATTGAAGATGAGATATATGGCAAGAAAGCTGTACCGCTAGATCAACAAGCTGATGCAGAATTAGAAGCATACCTAGCTCGTGAAGAACAAAAAGCAGCTATGGCAGAAATAGCTCCAACAGAAGCTACTCCGATGCGTACTCTTGAGCCATATCCAGAAGGAACAACTATAGAAGAAGCTAGAGCTAAACCAAGAGAAACAATCGGTGAATTTTTAGCTAGAGCAACTCCAGAAGAACTGGAAGCTTTCAGACAAAAAAATCGTGCATTAGATATGTCTGATGAAGGAAGAAGAATAAGAGCTGAAGAGGAAGCTAACAAAAGATTAGCAGAAGCTAGTGCGGAAGAAAAAGGTATACTTGAAGGTCCAGCTCAACAATTAGGTGAACCTAATCCTATCTTATCTAAGGTTACTAACGGTAAAGACCTTTTAAAAGCAGCTACAAAATTAGCGTCAAATAGATCAGATAAAGCAATTATTAATATGCTTGAAAAGGTGCCTAATTTAGATACAGTTAAATTTACTACAGTCAATAACTCAACTGACCCTGAACTACAAGGTGCTTCGGGTTATTTTGATCCTAATACAAATACTATATTTGTAGATCCGCGCGTATCAGATTTAGCTCACATTGTAGAACATGAGTTATTACATGCTGCAACTGATGTTGAATTTGATAAGCACGTTAAGATTGAAAATAATGTTCATACTGCATTAACACCGCTAGGTAAAAAAGCAGTTAAATTATTTGAAGCATTTATGGATGCATCTTTGAAAAGCAAACAAGGCTTTTATGCACAAAAAAATGTTAAAGAATTTTTCATGGAAGGTAATACAGATCCAGCATTAAAACAATTCTTACAAAATAAAGCTGGAGTATTAGGTCTTAAACCAGCTAAAGGTAAGATACAAACTTTGTGGTCTGATTTTGTTAACATAATTAAATCTATGTTTGGTATTCCTGAATACGCTCATAGTATGTTAGATGAAGTATTATTATTGACTCCTGAATTTATGAAAGGCCCAGGCGCAGTTACAACAGGTAAAGAAATATCACAAGCTAGACAAGCACCTGAAGGTATGACTCGTCCTGATGGCACTCCACTTAAATACATAGAAGATAATGAAGAAGGAATAATTCAGAAATTTAAAAATGTATTTAATGACGACACTAATCAATGGCGTAAATGGATGGATCAGCTTGGTAATAAGATTGTTGGTGGCCGTTATAGCGTTGAGCGTAAAGCATTAGATGCTGACTTGCCTGCAGCTGACGCATTTAGAGAAGGTAAAATCCGTGGCGACTTAATTAATCTACAAGCCTATAACTCAATGTCATTAGCACAAGCAGGACTTTATTTAGGTAGATTGCTACGTCGTAAGAGTGGTTTAATTATTGCTGATGAAAGCACAGGCCCAGATAAAGTTAAGATGTTAGATATATCTAAAGGCTGGAATGAATTAGTTGACAAAGCTACTCAAGATTTAGGTTCTAAAGAACTTGCATACGACATGTTAGTAGCTGGATACTATGGTCCTCGTTATGCAGAGTTAGCTGAATTCAACAAGACAGCATCTTCCGATGAAAAGATTAATATTGATGAGTGGACAGAATCTGACAAACGCACTGCTGAAGAAGCATATAGACGATATGGTACAGAATTAAAACGTCTTCAAGATATGCGTAATGTACAACGTAAAGACTTGTTAGATTTTATGGTTGATACAGGATTATACACAAGAGAAAAAGCAGATAGGTTCTTAAAAAGGGCAGAGTATGTAGCTTTATATCGTGTACCTGAAGAAGAGATTGAAACATTTGATAGACCTAATATACGTGGTAAAGGCCTACTAGGCGCAGGTAAAGAGTATAGACTTGTAGGTTCTAAACGTGCAGCTGCTGATCCTATTGATAACTACATAGCTAATATGTCATGGATGATGCAACGCGGCATTAAAAATAATGCAGCTAAAGAAACTGCTAACATGATGCAACAACTTGGTATTGGTCAATGGTATGACAGACCTATGACTGATGTAGAGAAAAAAGCATATCATCATATTACAGTTCATGTTGATGGATTACCTAAAGACTTTAGAGTTTTAGATCCTAATGATATGGCAGCTTTCTCAGCTTCACCAATTATTACAGGTGCTGTATGGGATATTATGAAGTATCCAGTATCAGGCTTACGTCACGGTATTACTATGATGCCTCAATTCGTATGGAACCAGGCTTGGGAAGATCCTATCCGTGCAACATTTACTTCAGGCAATAAAGCAGGATTCTTAAATAATATATCTAAGACTTGGAAGTCTATTGCTAACAATCAGTTTAAAGCTGATCGCACACCTAATGCAGCTATGCTTAATCGTTATGGTATCGTAGGTCAAAAAGATGTATTAGATAGCGCAGATATTATAAATCTGTATAAAGGCAAAGATAAAAAGTTATGGGAGAAGTCTTTATTCTTCTTCGAACGTATGGCACAAGGTTCTGATTTAGGTGCACGAGAAGCTATCTATGAAAACGCTATAAAAGAATTAGAAGTGGAAGGGTATGATAGAGAAACTGCAGAAGACTTAGCGGCGGTAAGATCACATCAATACATGCCTTATCAACAGATGGGTATGTCTAGATCATTAGCTTATTTACGTCGTATGATGCCTTTCGTTAACCCGCCTATTCAAGGTATGGCACGTGATATTGCTGCCGCTCGTGGTCGCATAAGTGGCGTATCTAAAGCTGAGGGTAAAAAATTATTGGCGTTCCGTTTAGCTAAATACTTAATGTTTACTGCTATGTATGCAGCATTTATGAGTGGCGATGATGACTACGAAAATCAAAGTGAAGAACAACAAGATAATAACTTCTTCATTGGCGGACTCCGTATGCCAGTACCTCAAGAGTTAAGACCAATAAAAGTTGCAGCTGAACGAGGCACTAGAGCTTGGGTATTAAATTCACCTAAAGCTGACATAGAAGATATGGATGTTGCCGCTGCAGCGCTTCGTAAGTCATGGGAATTAATAGCAGGATTTGCACCTGTACCTTCTGCTGTCAGACCTTTAGTTGAAAATTATACTAACTTCGATATATTCTCAGGTCTTCCTGTAGTGAGTGCGGGCCAACAAAGAAAAGAACCATACTTACAATATACAGAAAAGACTTCTGAGTTAGCTAAAGTAGTAGGAGCGCAACTTAATTATTCACCTATTAAGATTGACAAACTTCTAAAAGGATACTTCGGTTATCTAGGCCAAACATTAGGACAAGTCACTAATTACTTTGCTGGTGATAGACCTGCACCGACTGCTAACGATATTATCTTTGTAGGATCAATGTTAGAAAACCAAAGAGCTACAGGTAATCGTGGTGACTTCTATGACTTATATGACAAAGTAGTCACTGCTAAAACATCTGCAAACGCTTTATTACAAGAAGGTAGGGTAGATGAATATAGAGACTATGTAGCTAAAAATAGAGGCTATATGGCAATTGAAAAACCAATTAATAACTTACATAATCAGCTAACAAAAATTAGAGAGTATAAACGTATGATTATGGCAAGTAACAGATCTGCGGAAGAGAAACGCGAAGCGTTAGATAGATTAACTGAATCTGAAAATAATATGTTAGATAATATTAAAGAGTTAAATAGACGCGCAGTTGAGATCAATAAACAAGACTAGGCAAGTCGCCAACATCTTACACCCATACAACCATCTTTCATTGTAGTAAATGCTCTGATCTTAACACCTGCTCGTTTTGCTCCGCATTCTATTGCATAAATGAGTGGTGAGGGTTTAAGTGTAGGAACAAAGAAGCTATCCCCAATACCCATACCCTCAAATGGAAACACCCATTCTATTTCGTTATATAAGCTCAGGTGCGCCTCCTAAAACCTTACCTGATAATTTAGTTGTGTCTATTACATAAGTCTCGATATTAATTGTACCTGTTGCATCTTTCCAACCTGTACCCATCTTCTTACGTTTCTCAATAATATCTATACCTAGTTGTTTCATTTGATATAAGAACTCACGAGAACTGACTTGGTTTTCAGCTAAGTGTTTTCTAAACTCAGGCTTAGATATATAGATCAAGTGACTATCAAGTTCAGCACGAATGACTAAAGGCGAACGAGGTTCCATTGAAATCTTATTATCTTTGAACGCAAGAATACCTGTCTGATGACTATTAATAAACTCACCAATTAAAGCTTCGTAATCAATCACGTTAACCTTAACTACGTTATCACGTATAGCTACCATTTCGCCGACAATCCTGTTATAGATCTTTTTCAAATCGAATCCAACTACGCCTGCTTCAATAGCTATTTCACCTGCTGTCATCGTAGCTGCAATTAAGTTTTCATAGAATCGATAAGCTGTATCTTCGCCGAAGTCTTTTCTAAATTGGTCGACCCATTTATCCATCATCTTTTGTATTTCGTCATCACTACGTTTGTATAAAGCAAAGATAAACTCTCTGCCTGCCCAGCCATAATTGAATCTAAACTTATCAAAGATTTCTTTACCGAGTGTAGGCTCGTCCACAAAGGCTTGTGGTTTACGTACTGAGAACTCAATTAACCTAGCAACTTCACCATTAGGGTCTTTCTTTAAAATACTTAGTTTGTCATACATACTTTGGTTAGAAGTAAATATAGCAATCAATGATGCTGACATCTCATGATCTCGTTCTGCATTGACTGATGCTTGCATACGGATTTTAGATTTACCTTGTGAAATCTTGTGTACTAATTGAGATAGGTCTTTAGGAATAATATTACCTACTTCATCTAAACCGAATGGAATATTGTGAAGACCTAGATAACGACCTGTCATACCATTTGATGTAGCTTCTAGTACCGATAGGTCTTTTGGATTACCCCACACAGATAAACAACTATATAGCGCACCTGTCTTGGCTGCACCTGATTCACCTGTTAGGGATATTGTCACGCCGGAGGTTGATGTTTTGTGTATTAGAACTGAGCCAAACCCTGTTAACAAAGTAAAGGCGTGTAGTTCTAAACTAGGTTTAGTAAGCTTGTTAGCGGCTTCCTTCCATGCTTCATAAGAACCTGCAGGCATTAAGTGTTTAGCTATACTCTTACATAATGGTGATGTAGGTGATGTAACTTCCTTACCATCTCGTAATAGCTCTGACTCGCCTACTACAAACGATTCTTGATTGGGTGTCCAACCCATTTGCATACGCATGATTTCTGCTGCATTTTTATTTGTGAGGTAGTGACCCCATTTGACTATGTAATTCATAAGATATTGGCCTCCTTTGGCATCTGTATTAAATAAAACACCCTGAGACGCAATAATCTTTTTTAGATCCTCTACCGCATAAACTCTGCTCATAGGGAGTAAAAACTCACGCTCAGGGTCATTTGGCAATATCGCTTTCATCAATAAGCAATCCCCATCTGCTGGACTATAAATCCTCTTTAATGGGAATAGGTCATACAATGTTACTAATATTGGATCACCAGGAATAGGCACACCATCTTCATCGTACTTAGGAGCGGGCATACAATAGATACCACCTTCCTTACCGTATACGAATGGATAGAGAGCCTCGGGCAACGATGATAAACCCCGAGTGACTACTTCTGCATGTTCTTTAATATGCTCAATAGTCTTGACTGACATTGACTGATCTAATGGTTTGATCGGTTCTTCGACAGCCATCTTAAATACTTTACCTAATGCGAGTGGATTAGTGATCTTGCCACGATTAGGGCAGCCGTTGCATACGCCAGGATTGACATTATTAAAAGTATCACATGAGTGAGGCATTCCTTGCGTGGCTTGCGCTTTTCTAATAGTTTCTTTTTCGTCATAATTAGGATAGTCCTTTGATATTAAATGTATGGCTGTGTCTCTGTCTTCACAATGTTGAGCAATGGATAACCCTGAATACCATAATGGTTCAGGTAAGGTTTTAACATTATCCATAATAAAGTTAATCTGAGCACAACCTTTTGTTTGTAGAATCTTCTCAAAGTTAGAATCAAAGTTATCTAGCTTCAATGCTTTACGTTGATCTTCACTAAGACCTTTAGGTGCGGCTTGTAATATATCTGCAAGACTAGGTTCTAGATTACCTAAGAATTCTTTGAACTCATCAAATACATAAATAGGTAAGTCATCACCAATCACTTTGGTTGGCATAGGTGGTGAGGTCTTTTGATTGAATGTATCAGGACAGCGTAAGATGCGTGCTAGATCAGCGGTGACTACCGGGTCTATGTTTAGGCCATGATTTAAACAAAAGTCTTTAAACTTTTCTGCATAAGGTTTCCACTCGGTTGCGGGAATATCTCTGTCAAAAAGCCAATAAGAATGGATACCTGTTCCCGAGTCAATCTTAACAGGGGGAGGTAAATTATTTTCTAGTATGAATTGGTCAATCGCTTTGACAGCATCTTCTTTAGAATCGTAGCCTTTGCCTTCGCCAACATCAAGGTCAACGAAGAATGACCTAACAAACTTAGCTTCATCAGCTTTGCGACTATATCCACCAAATGAACTAAGTGCAACAAAGATATTAGTAGGTGTATTTTTCTTTGACTCGACGAACTCAGCAAGCTCATCAACGTTTTCTACGAATTTATGTTTAGTGATTTTAGCTATCGGGTCAATCGTAGCTACACAGTAAACGCCTGTAGATGGCAGTGCTTTCTTGTAAAATTCTTTCATCATTTGCAGTTTCCTAAATTTTTAGTCAACAGTATCCCACCGCATAAAACTATGCGTTTTTTTATCGCTCACTAGGGAGGATTCTATTCTACTACGTTTTTATAGTTTGTCGATCACTTTAGTATCAATAAATTTTTTTGCGTCGATAGTACTTGACACGGGCAATTCTCCTGCCTCTATATATTGATCGATAATGTCTATAAGTTTTTCAATTCTATCTACCGTTTTACTTCGTATGGGGCTCCCCCTAAACCAACTATAAACCGACATACGAGATACGCCTATTACTTCTGCGATCATACTAGGTGGCAGATTAGCTTTTACACACTTCTTACCTAACTGCACACCTAGTCTTTTTTCGTTAAGGCCGTTTAAACTAAGTAAATACTTTTCACTATATTGCTTAGCCATAATAATCCTTAAGTTTTAACTGACCACTTTTTAACAATAGAACTTACATCATTAGGCTTTTGCACAGGTGCAGGTTCAGCTCTTAATGTAGGTTGATCTACTGCTACATCTGATTGTGGTAAGGTTGAAGGGTCTGCAGGTGCAGGTGGTGTTGCTTGTTGCGCTTGCGGTGCAGGTGCTTCACCTTCTTCTTTAGGTTTGTATACAGTTAGCTTAATATAATTATCTGCTGTTTGAGACTTAGCTTGTTTCTCTACTTCAGCTATTTGCTCAGGTGATAATACACCAACAGGTGAGAATAATAGTTTAGGCGTAGGTGACTTAGTATCAAACTGCATCTTAGTAATAACTTTACTTGCGCCTACATTGTTATTAGCTAGCATCTGTACATAAGGTCTGAAACCCCACTTGCCATTATCTTCTTTTTGCCAACATGATGTTGATGGTAATACTAATTGGTAGATGTCACCACTTGGATCGCCAGGAACTACGACCGCTGTTCTCCATGATAAACGACATGCTGAACCATTACCCGCTACAGAATTCTTAACGCTGTATGGACATTGATCGCATGAACTTGCTGGAGGATTTGTTACATCAGCATCAGGTGTACGAGAATCACTAGACCAGCATGTAGGTACAATCTTCTCGCCATCTTTGTATGATGATGCGTAATACATTCTTGATGCATTGTGAGCCATACGGATAAAGACTACATTCATTGAACGGTCTTCAATCGTACCAACTTCTTCACCGCCTGCGTACTTGCGGAATACACCACCTTTGATTGAGATACGTTTAGTGACATTGTTACCGCCACCGCCAGCAACAGCTAGTGTATCTGCGTCTAGCCCTGTTTGAAGTAAGGCTGGGTTTTGTTGTAATAAAACTGCTAATTCGTTACTCATAATTTACTCCTTAATTTTTACTAGGTTTCTTAACTACAATACTATATTCTCTAAAAGAACTAACACCTGGAGGCATACCTTCACCTTCGTGTGTTGCTAGATATTCTTTTAAATTAGTATTATGTAATCGTTGTTGCATCAACTCAATCAATCCATTTTCTAGAATGAAAGACTTAAGGCCGTCCCAATCACTACATATATAACTTTCTCTTAATGTTTTAACTACTGTACCTGCGCCTGTACGTATTGTCTCGGCGTTCATTTCATTGCACTGCTCTAATAACACTTGTTCTAATTGCGCTTGTTCTGCTTTTAGCTCAGCGTCCTTTAATTCAAACTCTCTTGCTATGTTCTCACGTTGACCACGTATTGTCAAGTAAGCCTGTACAATCTCATCTAACTTAATTTGTTCACTCATGACTCTAACTCCTCTCTATATAAATCAACTAACTTGGTATGTAAATCTACTTTGCCTTGCAACATCTTATAAATCCTTTTCTCTACATCTGATCCTTCAAGATGAACGACTGTCATCTTATTTTTCTGACCTACACGATCAATACGAGCTACACATTGTAGGTAAGTCTCAACCCCCATCACAGGCGACCAAAACACAATCGTATCTGCTCTAGTTAGCGTCACTCCGTGAGAAGCCGCTTGTGGTTGAATCACTAATACACGAGGGTCGTCCATCGTTTGAAAGCGTTGAATGATATGTCCTCGATCTGTTGCTGATACTTCGCCATTAATGATTTCGTTTGATATATTTTGTTTAGCTAAATATTGTGACACTACTTGAATCGTATGACGATAAGGTACAAAGACTAAGACTTTATGTTCTGTTTGGTCAATAACCTCCATTAACGCATTAAGACGAGGTTGAATATCAAACTCAACAACTTCTTTTTTATCTGTATATACGGCACCTCCTGATATTTGTAATAGCTTATTAAGATTCGCTGCTGCATTTACAGCACTGATTGATTCCCCTGAAGTCTCAATCAGCATCTGTTCTTTTAACTGCTTGTAATATTTCTGAACTTGTGGTGTCAATGGTATATCTCGTGTTTGATACATGACATCAGGTAAGTCCAAGCAATCATTTTTAGCGTAGCGTATTGCGGGTTGTAATGCTTTGAATACTTCATCTTTAGCATTATGTTTTGGTATCCATTTAAATCTTGTAATCTGTTGCATAACTTTATCTCGCCACGCCATTGCAAATTTAGGTACACGTTGTGGACAGACAAGTTTAGCCAAGCCATAAGCATCAACAGGTGATTGAGCCGCGGGCGTACCTGTGAGTAGCCATAATCTTGTTTCAGGTTTAAGAACTTTAAATAATGTTTTCCATCTTGCTGTTGAAGGACTCTTGTAAGCATTAGCTTCATCAACCACAATAAGATCAAACCCACCTTTGATAATAGCTTCTTTCACAATAGCTACACCATCATAGTTAATAATAACTATCTCGTAGTCGCCGTTAATAATCCGTTCACGTTTAGTCGAAGTACCATGAGCGATACCTACCGATCTATGCATGCACGTATTAAAGACATCGCCTTGCCAAGCAGAATACATAATAGATAAAGGACATATAATAAGAACGCGTTTAACTTTACCTTGCTTCATCAAATAATCTGTAGCCCAAAGTACTGACGAGGTTTTACCTGTACCTGCTTCGTTGAAACAAAAAGCACGATGATTGATAGATAAAAACTCGGCTGTAATACGTTGGTGATCAAACGGCTTGTAGATACCAGGCCAATCATAATCACGAACGATAGGTGAGGGTAAGTTATTTTTGAACGCAATAAGCTGATTAAGGCGAGTCATCTCATCGACACCCCAAAATACAACGAGGTCTGTGAGATTGCCTTTGTGTTCGAGTACTTCACACTTCTCAATGTTGCTTGTAATGTGAGGCACAATGTGCTGAGGCACAGTAAGTTTAACTGCAGTATTATCTATAATTTCCATTAACTAAGACCCCAAGGTCGCTCTTTCAATAACTAGAATAGGTAGTTTAACACACCTATTGGTGTTGTCAAGTATTACTTGACTTTCTTTTTACTTTCTCTTTTACTTACTTCTGATACTAATTTGTGTTGCGAATTTCTTTTAAATGATCTGTTAGCTGATGAGGATTCAAGACGTAAGCCGTCTTTGTTTGAACCACCTTTAGATAAGGCTTTGACATGAGCTACATCTTTACCTTTACGAGATATACCTTCTTTATCAAGTTTACGACGTGCACGTTGACGCTCCATACGCTTTTCATGTTCAAGCGGGGAGTCTTTATAAATAGGTCTAGGTTTATTAACGAAAGGCATGCGCTATTATATCACGTTCTATTAAACTCGCAGGACTTCACAGGACAGAATTTACAGAGTGGCGTAGGGTTAGCTACCCATGTATTCGTTTCATACGAGTTATCAAGTCTCGCTAGAGACACAGTAAATTTACCCCATGAGGCTTCTATATCTTCTCGTTTATATTCTTCTGTAATAAAGACATTGTTCATGACAAACAATAACCCTGCTTTAATTTTATTGACTTGAGGAAAGTGAGCAAAAGTCATCAATGCCATAAGTCTTAACTGCTTAGGATCAGGGTATTTATGAGAGCCAGTTTTATAATCCACGATAAAAGCGTAATCATTATCAACAATAAGTAAGTCAACAATACCACGCACCCAACGCTTATCATCACTGAAATCGCACGGCGTACGGTCTTTATAGAGAGCCATTTCATGTTCAGGATATTTAGTGCCGGGAATTTCTTTAAGTGAATCAACAGCGGGCTTAAAGCGTAAGTAATTAATAGCCAATTCTTTGCCGTCTTTAACGTAGTCTTCAAGTGCTTTATGTACTTCTGTACCATAGATCATCTTCTCCGATGGAATAACTGTGTAGTTTTGAGCTACACGGATCTCGTAATATTTCTTGGGACAATTCTCATACTCTTTTAGGGCAGAGTAAGACCATGTAAAGTTAGCCATCTATTTTATACCTATTATTTTTTTTAGAATTCTCTGAACCTAAAATAATCTGTAGGTTAGAGGGCACATGTAACCCTGATACGTTCTTGCCTTTAAGTGGAATGATATGATCGACATGCCATTCTTTACCTGTTGTTTCTTTTAATATCTTTGCAAGATTATACATTTCTTTTATTTGTTGTTTGTCACTATCCGTTAGCCATTTAGGCATTCGTTGTAATCTATTTGTTCTTCTTTTGGCGGTATGAGTATTGACGATATGTTTATTTTCAGCGCGCCATTTTTTATTATACTCATCTTTCTTTTTAAGTTTGTCGGGATTAGCGTGATACCAAGCTAATATTCTAGCCGATTCTTTTTCACGATTTAGTTCTCTATATCTTGTAGCATATATGCGTTGTTTTTCTAGATATTCAGGAAGTTTTCTACGCGCCCGAATTTGCTCTTTATTATCACGATAGTACTTTAATGCTCTTATCCTATCTCTTTCCTTACGTTCTTCAGGAGTCAATAGAGATTTAGACATTTACTTACCCTCGACCTTTTCTACCTCACCCGTCGACTTGTTGAGTTCGTATGTATAGTGCAAGCCATCGTTACCATTCTGCCCTACTACATCAATACGAGATTCTTCTTTCTTATTTTTGTTTCTGAAGATTCTATCAAAGTTTTCTTCGAACTGTTTCGAGTTAGGCTTACTATGTAGCCAATCACCCGTGACATCATTTTGAGCTGTATTCTTCATGTTGTTTTCCTATTAATATTATTAAATATAGTACCCACCATATCCAATGTGCTTCTAATCTGTATAAAGTAAATGCTACAAGTAATTCTAACATATTATTTAAAGTATGGTCCAACCATCCAAGTTACGATAGAGTATCTAATACCTTTAGTCACAGCCTCTACACCATGTGGCATAAATGATGGAAATATTATTACTGACCCTTTCTTTTGTTCGGGATACATTCTTTCGTGACCATTGGCGATATAGAATTTACCTCCTTCAAAGTCGTCATTTAAAAATACCAATACTGTTAACTTTCTTGTTTCATTTGTTCTTTGATGAAATGTATCTACATGTGTTTCGTATTTACCTTTTACATCATACATTAAAAATTCAGATTGATTAGAATGAGTAATATCATATTTCCATATCTCATGATTTACATTTAAACCTATGGATGTAAGTGTTGCACCTATACCTGCATATAAAGGAAGTTGTAATCTTTGCACGTTTCTAATATCTAAATCTATTGAGCCGTCGCCGTTACCAATAACAGGAGGTAGCTTTTCTACTTCAGGTTTAGAATACTCTTGAATAAGCCTATCACAAAAAGCTGGAGATACGGCATCTCTAACAATATAACAATCTTCGAAGGTTTGTATTTGACTACTATTTGTTTTACTTACGCCTAATGATTCGCGCTTATCATATTTCCATTCAGCATGAGGACCATTCTGATCTACATAGTGTAAGAATACTTGAGCCTGCCATTTACCTTCTTTATAAGCCTCACGCCAATGATATATATCACAACCTCGATACATAACCGCATCACCTATACTCATCTTAATTTCGGTAGCATTAGACTTATCTTCATTAGCACCCATATAGATAGGCCATACATCACCTTCAAAATCAAGCGTTAGTGTTGCAGATATTTCACACGCAGGTCTATCTCTATGCTTCTCTAGTTCTTCGCCTTGAGTGTTATATAGTCGTGCGTAGGAATAAGTAGGAAAAAGTTTAAGTCCGCTTGCGGCTTCAAAATGTGATGTTAAATCTTCTAATAACTTATCAAAAGTTACTGAGCCATGTATGGCTTCAGACTTAGGGCATTGATCATCTTTAACTGTTTTCTTTTGATCTACTAGTTTTTTTAATTCTTTGGTTAATTCTTTACAAGAATCTAGATGTAAGAAATCTTTTAAATGAACGTAACCTTTCTCTTTAAATTCTGCTATGGTATCCATACTATCCTCTAGTTATAGTTCTGTTGCACGTCTTTAAGTAGCTCTTCAAAACTTAGCTCGTCTTTATTTTTAGCAAATTCAACGCTTAATAAATATCGGGTGGTTTCAAAATTATATACTGTATGAGGCACTTGCGTATTAAATAAATAGTACGTTGACGGCTTATATTTTAGTTCTTCTATTTTAAATACGGCGTCTTCTTTATTATGAGTAAATGCACAAACGCTCCTAGCAAACGGAGTAAGTAACATGTTAATACCTACACCTCGTCTTGTATCTGTATGCCAATCATAGCAAATATATGGGTCTAGCTTAAGTATACCCGCCACAAAACTATAACGATGTGATAACCATACAAAGAAGTCGTCTTGAAATATAATCTCAGGGGGGACGCGCTTCGCATCAAAGTTATAATATGGTAGCCACTCTGATGGACTAAATGCAAAGTCCTTAAGGTCATTAGCTATAGTTGACTTCTTACCTATCTCATAATATGGCTTCATTAACAATCCCCATAAGATGAACCATAATGAGCTTCACATGCAACAGGTAACCCTGTAGCCCAATCAGGTGGTGTCGACATCGTATCAATAATATACTTCATCGCATCATCTATCTCTGCTTCAGGTATAACATTCACTACCGCATCATGTACCGTTAAGACAGGTCTATACTTCTGATTAATCTTTAACATCTGCTCACCAATAATAATCCGAGCCAATGCCTGCACCACGTTCTCTACCACAGATCCGCCCCAAATAGATATGAACCCACGTCTTGATTTATATACATATTTAGATTTAGCTTCTGATGTATCCCATGTAAGACCAGGATATTTAATGTATAAGCCGTTAGGTAATTTAATACCTTCAGGTGTTGCGTATAACGCATTATGTTTACCAATAGGATATGATGGTTTACCTTGAGGCCATGATGCTATATCTCGTAAGGCTTCTTCACACTCACGCCATAGATCAATCACACGACTATTCACCTGACGATATACGCCTACTAACCTTTTACATTCTTGTTCATCAAGTGTCACGCCTGCCGCCAATTTTAAAGTCTGTTGTAGTTTAGCCCACCCTGTACCATAACCTAGTCCTAGAATACATGTCTTACCTACGGCACGTTCTGTCTTATTAGCTTTAGTAATAGGTCGTTCATACACGGTTGTAGCAAACTCACAGTATACATCTCGTTCTTCTTTATACCATTGAACGACATCGTTCTGTCCTGCTAACCATACTAATACTCGAGCCTCAATCTGTGATGAGTCGGCATTGATAACCTTATACCCATCAGGTGCGATGACTGCGTTCTTTAATGCTTTCTTTTTAACATCTCGTGCGGGTAAGTTTTGGAAGTTAACCTTATCTGATCCTGCCCATCGTCCTGTATGAGCACCATAATATTTGAGTGGGATAGATAGTTTACCTTTGTTACGAGCACCAATACCGATGAACCTTTCAATACGAGATTCTTCTATTGTGGACTTGGTACCAAGACGTACGGTACAAAGTTGTTGAATGAATGGATCTTCGTGTTCACATAAATCTAGGAAGCCTTGATCGCCTTTAGCGAGTGCATACGTTTCTTTCCCGGTCGCTGGACTAATCTTTGTAGGCACGGTCACACCGAGTTCTTGTAGTATCTCAGCAAACTGCTTGTTACTTGCTAGTTTGGCTCTGACACATTCTTCTGTATCACATTCTAGTTTAGCCATGAGGCCTTGTAATAACTCTGACTTTTCTTGTTGGACTTCTTCTAACCTAGCTTGAAGCAAAGCGTCATCAACCTCGAGTAGAGGCTCAGTATACATACGAAGTGTTAAGTCGATGAGATGTATCTCTGACTCGGGGAAGATTGGAGCTAAGACTTGAAATAGTTTGTAAGTAAGTTCAACGTCGTTTACACAGTAGCCAGCGTATGCTGACAATTCAGGAGCGGTAAAGTCTTCTAGTCTTTTACCTTTTGCGTTAACCACTTCGGTGCCTTTAACTCCAAGATTGTATTTCTCAACCAAGAAAGCAAGACTTCCACCGACGTCAACACCATGTATAGCACGAGCCATAGACAAAGTGTCAAGGTATAGACCAGGAATAATCCCATACCTAAAAGACAGAATGCCACCGTCGAACTGAGTATTGTGACAGAGGAGTGCTGAGTTTTTCCAGTCAATCTTATCAAGCGCTTCTTTAATGTCTTGGTGTGACCCCGTAACCCAATACGTTTCACCCTCCTCGACTTTAATACCAACGCCAATGACTTGGAATCTAGCATCTCTGATGTACTCCTCCGTAGTTAAACCTGAAAGAGAAAAACCTACGTCATAGTAGGTCTCAAAATCTAATGTAATTAATTTCATTATATGATGTTTTGTTTTTTTAAATACTTATAAAATTTATCGGTTGAGTATTGTTTTTTATTGTAATTATTTATGCCAGCCCTTTGATGTTTCACTTTAAGATTTTTATATCCTATGAGTTGTTCAGGGTCTCTATTACTTTCAACGATGTTTATCATAGCTTGAGCATAACAAGTTTTACATTGGTATAATTTTTTATATCTACCTATCTTCTTATCTGACCTAGATTCTATCGGCCTACGTTTACCACAATGGAAACAATAAAAATCGTCTGACATATATACTTTTTAACTTTATATGATCGCTAATAATAACATAACTCCTGCTACTATCACCATCATTATTTTTTGGTTACGTTCTTCTTTTCTTTCAAAGTCATCAGTTTTATATGGTGCGCCCCATGCCTCTTTAGCTGAACGAGGTGTAGGTTTGTCGAAGGTATCGGGTTGGAAGAATCGCCACCCTTTCTTTGCATTTTTTGCAAATACTTTCATTTGCCACTTCTCAAATTCTCTAATTGCTATACGTGCTTCGGGATTAAAGTTATTTAAATTTGCGTTTTGCACAAAAGTTCTCCTTTTATTTTGCGTATTTTTCAAATTCGTTACGGCACTCAACCGAGCACCAGCGACGGTCATCTTGGACGGGTGTTTCACACCATATACAATGCCCTGTTTGATTAGAAGGTTTTTTGATTTGATCATGTGCGTTCCTTATTCCAACATCGATTGCGTGTTGTGCTAAATCATTTGCTATATCGATGTCATCACTCATACGTTATATTTCATGCCTGTTCTTTTTGCATTATTTTCTGAAGCGTATTTAAAATATTTAGCCCAATCGCTTTTTGAGCCTGATGGTAATGGTGCGGGTAATGTAATAAGACCCCGTTTCTCTAACTCTCGTACTCGAGTAGGATTGCCTGTTGCATGTTGAATTATTTTATTGCGACTTGCGTTTGGGTACCTCTGCATGTAAGCGTTGACAAGTTCAATCATTTGCTCATCTGTTTTCTTTTTATAACCTAATATCATTTAATACAATGCCCCTCCTACTAAATTAAATAGTTCTTGTTGAATTTGTGGTTGTGTTGGTTTAGGTTCTTTATCTAGTTTGATTACTTTAACATCAGGATTCTTTTCTGTAAACCACTTTGCCTCCTTGACAGACCACCTATATTTGCGTATGACTTCACCTTCATCATCAACTATTGCATAACTAAATGGGATCATTTCTTTTGTTCCGTTTGTTGTGTTTGTTCTGTTGGTTTGTCAAGACCTAAATCTTTTTTAATATCATTCTTGTATAACCCTACCCACAAAGCTAAATAAATAGCAAGTATAACTGCACCTGTTTCCATATTAAAAACTCCTTTGTTCAAAACATTCAAGGTGTGACTTTACATAAAAGTTATGTTTAATTTCTTCATAAAGTTCACCCTGTATACATTTAAGATTCGCCTTGTATTTCTTTTGCGTATTAGTTGCTTCCATCACTGCCCATGTAAGTAATATACCTATGATAAATCCTACTATTACAAACCCCGTGCCTTCGTATTTTTTATCCATTATGCTCTCCTATATTGTCTATAAACTCTACACATCTTATTACCTTTAATTACATTATATAAATTACATCTTATGGCAGGTTTGTTTTGTGCTATCAAATACTGTTCACCTACTACCTGCACCCCTGCTTGAGTAGCAACGCTTGTGGCAACAGTCATACACCCTAAATTAAAGACCGCTATAAGCATCAGTAAGACGTTGCGTAGACTCACGATAACTTTTAACTCCTGTAATTTTTTCAGCTTTTTCTTCACACTTATATAATGGTGTGATCGTTAT
>Ga0181352_1000258_pt1 | contig 23772 bp, 33 predicted proteins | sample Fa13VDMLBSN_FD_130103 | JGI IMG/M metagenome (GOLD analysis project Ga0181352, IMG submission 130103) | Freshwater viral communities from Lake Michigan, USA - Fa13.VD.MLB.S.N | ecosystem: Environmental > Aquatic > Freshwater > Lake | place: USA: Michigan | collected 2013-09-23 | reverse complement strand
GCAGTGACGCTGTGACGTTAGGCAACGCTGTGCATACCGAGGGCTATCTTTACGAGGATAGCATGGCCAACCTTATGACGCTGCGTGACCTTGAGCCTCACATACGTGAGCTTGTGGATATTTGCGTAGCGTCAGGCATCCAGTGCGATGCGCTTTATCAGATTATCAGAATCATGGGAGAAGACTAATGGATAAGACCAACATGACCAAGAAAATGTATGCCACCGTCCTGCTACGCAAGTATGACCAGATACGGGCAGAGATGCGAGTAACAGAGCGGGAGCTTGCCAAAGCTGTCACCGATTATGGACGTGAGACGGGACATTGGGGCTTGAACAAAGACCATTTCCGCATCCAGCTTGATAACGAGGAGCGTATGCGTCTTGAGGACGCAGCCGAGCGTAACGCATGGGAGAAGGCCAATGCTTAACACCATCCTGCACGTAGCAGCCGAAATCTTTTTCATCAGCGTGGGCATCTTCGCAATCTGGGCAATCCACGCAACCATCAAGGGGAATTAACATGACCACACCAACCAAAGACCGCAACTACTACCGTATGCTATCAACGTCCGAGCTAGAACATCTAAACCACTACGGCACGGATGAGAATTGGAAGGAGCTTGCCATCGCTGTATGCGAACGGCTGGAGACCATCCGCGACGAGGTATACGAAGAAACGCGGGACGCATGTGACTGCGACTGCTATTGACATTGTATACCTACTACGCTATACAGTAAGGGCGGGGCAGAAGTGAGAAGCGCCCCGCCATCTACCTTACCCAAGTAAGCAAATCATCGGGAGCAAAACGATGACGATAACTGCCGAGCGCAAGCTCAAGAAAGCCAAGATCGACGTAATGCGTTCGACCATACCGAGCCTTCGGTTATGGTCGGGTATCATGTCAATCGGCAAGACCAGCATCTGTGACAATACGCCAACGGCGTATACCAATGGACGCGACGAGACCTATGGCCGCGACTTCGTGGAGCGGTTGCCTGTGGCACAGCTTAGCTTCGTCTGCCTCCATGAGGCGATGCACAAGGGACTGCGACACCTGACCGTATGGCGCAAGCTGTTCGACGAGGACAAGCAACTAGCCAATATCGCCTGTGACTACGTTGTTAACCGTATGATTGTGGCGGCTGACCCAAGTGAGAGCGTGGTTCAGTTCCCGCGCAACCCAGACGGTAGCAGGATGGGCCTATACGATAAGAAGTATGACGGCATGTCGGCACGGCAAGTCTTCGACCTACTAAAGCAGGAGAAGAAGGACAACCCCGACGGTGGCGGTGGCGGCGAGGGCGGCGGTGGCCAAGGCGATGGCCAGTCGTTCGACGAGCATGGCTGGGATGACGCACAGTCCCTATCCACTGATGAGCAGAAGGAGCTACAGAAGGAGATTGAACACGCCATGCGTCGAGGCGAGGCCGAGGCCAAGCGTTGCGGTGCTGGCAAGGGCGACATCCCTGCCGAGATAGGCCAGCTACTGCGTCCGCAGATCGACTGGAAGACTGCGCTGCGCGAGTTCATCACGCAGAATTGCACGACCAAGGACGATACGACCTATCGACGCCTCAACCGTAGGTTCCATGCACTAGACTTAATCATGCCCACCACCTACGGTGAGAGCCTTGGACATATCGTGGCATGTGCAGACCTGTCCGGTTCCATGTGGATGGGTGACCCGTCCGACATGAAGAAAGTTCTGTCCGAGTTCGTCGGTGTCGTGAACCAAGTGAACCCAGAGCATGTTGACCTGCTTTACTGGGACGGCGAGGTGACTGGCCACGAGGAATACAAGCGTGGTGACTATGAGAATATCGCCAACGCCATGCGACCCAAGGGTGGCGGTGGCACTGACCCGCGATGCGTGGAGAGTTACCTTCGCATCAACGGCATCAAACCAGACTGCATCATTATGTTCACGGACGGCCACGTCTTTGACCAATGGGGCGACAACTGGCCAGCACCCATATTGTGGGTGATATGTGGCAACCCAAGCACAACAAGTAAGACGGGCAAGACCGTCCACATGCAATAACAAGGAGCAAACAATATCATGAGCACTATCGACTTTACCAATCGCGTTTCCCTGTCCGAAGCAGCCGAGCTTATCGCTGCCATCGGCGCAACCAATACCATCCTACTCAAGGGCGAGAAGGGTATCGGCAAGTCTTCCATCATGAAGATGCTGCCCGACTTGTTAGGCCACGGCTATGAGTATGCCTACTTCGATATGGGTAACAAGTCCGAGGGCGACACTGCCATCCCGTTCCCCGACAAGGAGCGCAAGGTTATGGAGTTCTTCATCAACACGGCGCTCAAGCTGCACACTGGCAAGCCTGTTGTCATTATGCTCGACGAGTTCGGCAAAGCGCCGCGCTCCATCCAGAACATGATGCACACCCTGCTTGAGGTGAACAACAAGCGCATCCAAGACACCATGCTGCCAGAGGGTAGCATCGTCTTCCTCACCACCAACCTGTCCGAGGAAGGGCTTGGCGATACGCTGCTAGACCATAGCATCGACCGTCTGACTGTGGTTGAAGTCCGCAAGTCTACCGCCAACGAGTGGCTGCCTTGGGCTGCCGAGAACAACATCCACCCTGCGCTCATGGCGTGGGTTAACCAAACGCCTACAGTGCTAGCCTCATTCAGAGACGACGACTTCGATCAGGACAACCCCTACGTCTATAACCCCAAGCGAGTGCAGGGTAAGTTCATCACGCCACGTTCGCTTGAGCTTGGCTCCAACGTCATGTGGGGCCGCGACAAGATTAGTCAGAACACGCTAGTCTGTGCGCTAGTAGGCACAGTAGGGAGCGCAGGGGCCAATGACATCGCGTCCTTCCTTGCGTATCAGGATGAGATTCCTACCCGCGAGAGCATCATCAACACGCCGGAATCGGCTACGATACCTGCGTCTACCGGTGCAGTAGTAACATTGCTGTTCAACCTTGAACGTGCGGTGGACAGCGAGACCATCACGCCCATCATGAAGTATGTGTCGCGGCTTGAGGAAGAGTATCAGGCTGTGTTCTGCACATCGCTGGCGCGGTCTAAGTCTAAGCAGAAGATTGCCTTCACCAACAAAGCGTTCACCGACTGGGCGCGTGACAATCAGGATATTCTGTAATGGAGAAGACGGACTGGTATTACATCCGTAGCGGTGATGACTGGAAGGTAATCCCCATTGGGGAGTTCACCGACGATGACGAAGGCAGGGAGGAGGCAATCGAGGTCGCTAACGCCGATGCTGAAAAGGCGGGAGAGACAGCCTTACTCTATCTCCATGTCGATGCACTAATCGACTTAATAGACGACCTGCAACGTGCGTTCGACGAGACGCATAAAGACTTTGAATAAGGAGCAAACCAATGACCATTTCAAATGCAGCAATGCTGGTTGAGCTTAACATCTCCGTATGGACGGCCAACAAAATCGACAAGGACGCAAGTCGCAAGGTGGCTGACGATAACCGTGCGTCTGCTGACGCTGGGCAGTTCCGCAAGAACCTTATGGCAGGGAGCCATCTACGTAAGGAGATTGCTGACTACGCTGCTGGCTGTCGCCTGTGGCACAACACCCGCACCATGCCTTGGGCTGATCGAGGGCCGAGGCTTCTACCTACGTCGCTATTCTTTGACTACAAGACCGAGGCCAATGCGCGACGAGCCTACTTCATGGACAAGCGGGACAAGTTCGGGCTTGAGTATCCACGTCTGGTGCACACCGCACAGAATTACTTGGGCAGTCTGTTCGACCCATTGGACTACCCTGATGTTGACGAGGTTATGGCCAAGTTCGACTTCCGTCTTGTGTTCTCACCTGTGCCTGATGCGGGCGACTTCCGCTTAGACCTACCTGCACAGGAGCTAGACGCGATGCGAGCACAGTATGAAAGCGATGCCAATGAGCGTGTCGAAGCTGCCATGCGTGAGCAATGGAGCAAGCTGCACGACATGGTGTCACGCATGTCTGACAAGCTGGTCGAGCCGGAGGATGAGGACAAGCGCCGCTGGCACGATACGTTCCTGACCAACGCACAAGAGATGTGCAGCATGTTGACCCACCTGAACGTGACTCGTGACCCTACTCTAGAAGAGGCAAGACGTGGACTTGAGCGTGCCATTGCTAACGTGGACATCTCCGAGATTAAGGAGAGCATCGACGTGCGCGAAGATGTGAAGGGAAAGCTAGATGCCATCCTCAAACAATACGAGTGGTGAACACCAGATATATAAGGTGGCGGCATGGAGCGAGTCCCGTGGGACAAAATACTTCTCCGTATATTGGACGCATGGCGGCAACGGCTTGAAGTATGTGTTCCCCAACATCGAGGCCCGTGACGAGCTAGAGGCATACACCATCGGGCTACAGAAATTAAAAGAAGGAGCAGACTAATGTTTATCGACGACATCAAGAACCGTTACACCTACCTCAATAGCATGAAGAACATTGTGCACGAGGAATTGCTTGACCGACCCGAGTATCCAGATCGGGTGATTATCATACACGAGGCGCTTCCCGCAGTGTTGGATAGGCTGATGAAGGAACGTCCGACATGGCGCTACAAATCCATCCAGCCTTTCTACGGTAGCAGCGCAAGAGTGAATGAGCTTATCATCTACGATAATGACGAGGAGCTTGGGAAACTGTGGCTTGAGACGCACTGGCGCGACGAGACCATCCGCTACTTCTTTGATAACTTCCGGCTCAAGCAGGAACGGCAACGCCACATGCCTACCTTCTCTACCAAGCCAGACGTTGCGGCCAAGCGGATTGTCAAAGCGTTCCACCTCAAGACACCCAAGGAACGTGCTGCCGATGCGTTCAAGGAGACGCACCCCATCATCAACAGTATACTCGCTGATACGTCATGGCCCTTCCGTCGTGCCAAGGGTGCGCTCGAAGAAAAGCTGTTCGACTATGCGGCGCGTAACTGGGAGACCATCAAGCACCACCTTGGTGTCGATACCGCCAACCTAGACCTTCCCGCGCTGGCCGAGGCTTACCACGAAGGAGGACGTATGAACACAGCTTACGCCAACAACGAGGGTGTCACTGTGCGTATCGAGGCCAACGGCGCTTATCTTGTATCCCGCAAAGATGCCAATGGTGCGGTGGATGCAGTGACCCATACAGACGCAAGCCTGACCGACCACCTGCGCGGTGCGCTGGGCCTACTCAAGCTGATGGACATCAAGGGCTACATTGACGGTGTAGGCGTCCGCGTCAACACCAACCTCTACTTCGTTATGGATAAGAAAGCAGAGGGCTAAAACGGCGTAATTAATTACGCGGGATATTTTCGGCGAAATTACGGCGCAATTTGACGGCGCAATTATTTACCTTACCCGAGTAAGCAAACACCTATTGACAATGTATGGCACTACTGTAATTATCACCAACAAGGAGCAAACAACATGGCATCTACACCTGAGAAAAGGGTGAAGGAGAAGGTCGTTCGCGTTCTCAAAGAAGAGAGCGTCTATTACTTCTTCCCTGCAACCCACGGCTACGGACGCAGCGGCGTCCCCGACATCATCATCTGCGTGAACGGACTGTTCCTTGCCGTCGAGTGCAAGGCAGGGACGAACAAGCCTACCGCACTACAAGTCAGCGAGATCGAAGCTATCCGGCGCAACAACGGCGTGGCCGTGGTGGTGAACGAAGAGAACTGGGATATGGTGCGCGAACTTATCCGCAAGCTCAAGGCTGCTACTATCATAGGAGGAGAGCATGTTTCGACGTCTGATAAACTGGGTGCTGTCGCGCCTGTTCCAGAACAGTAAGGACTGGGACCAATGAGCGAACCAACAATCACCTGCCCGAACTGTTCGGCGGACCTTGACGGAGGCTCAATCTGGCAGACGTTTATGGACCGATACCAAGACGAGGCAAAGGCGGACGAAACCGCTGAAATGTATGGCGCGACCAGAACCACAGGACGCTGGGGGCGTCAGATTAGCATTTACTCACAAGAGCGTGACCGCACCGTCGCGTGGGCTTGCCCCGACTGCAAACATGAATGGGAAAGAAAATGAACGACAACACCAAACCACGATGGACTGTTAAACTAACCTATCGCTACAGCGAAGGGCCACGCAGCATCACACTTAACGTCGAGGAGCTTTTCGAGCTTCAAGACATCGTTGAGTGCGGACCTAGCTTCTACACCATCAAGAGCATCGAGATCAAACCAAGTGACCGTTGTCCGAAGGTGACCGTGGAAGAGGCGGCGAAGCAATGAGCAGTAACCAACTTCTTTTCGCCATCTTCATAGGGGTGCTGGGCCTAACAGCATATCTTATCGCAACGCGCCCAACCATCACGCCGGAAGAGCGCAAAGAGATGGAAGAGGAGTGGTGGTCGTGACCGAGCGCCCCGCATGGTATGGTGGAAATAAAATCCCTGTTAGCTACTTAGCTAAATTTATGCCGAAGACTAAACAGGACGAAACCCTGCCGCACGACCTACGCCTCTTCCTTGCTGGGATGGGCGACACGAAAGAACAACAATGCAAATCCTGACCATCGACTTTGAGACCTACTACGACCGGACTTTCTCGCTCTCCAAGGTGACAACGGAGGAGTATATCCGCGACCCGCAGTTTGAGGTTATCGGCGTATCAGTAAAGGTGAACGATGGGGACTCCCAATGGTTCAGCGGAACCAAGGCGCAGACTAAACAGTGGCTAGACCAATTCCCGTGGGGTGACGCCATAGCTGTGGCGCACAACGCTGTGTTCGACATGGCTATCCTTAACTGGATATTCGACATTCGACCCAAGCGTATTGTGGACACGCTCTCCATGCTCCGCGCACTGGACGGGCCGGACGCTGGCAATAGCCTCGCCAAAGCTGCCGAACGATATGGGCTGGGCGTCAAGGGCGACGAGGTTATCAATGCGCTGGGCAAACGGCGTCTGGACTTCTCACCAGAAGAACTACGCCGCTACGGCACATATTGCTGTAATGACGGTGACCTGACCTACGACCTGTTCCAACGGATCGCTGTAGGCTTTCCTACTATTGAGCTACGTCTAATAGACCTGACGATCCGGATGTTCACAGAGCCAGTGTTGGAGTTGGATGTGGGCATACTCAAGGACCATCTGTCCGAGGTGCAGCGCAAGAAGAACGACCTGCTGGGTAAATCGCTCATCTCCAAGGACAACCTTATGTCCAACCCGCAGTTGGCCGATACGCTACGCACCTTGGGTGTGGAGCCTCCGATGAAGATCAGTCTCGCTACAGGCAAGGAGACCTATGCCTTCGCCAAGACCGACGAAGAGTTCAAGGCGCTGTTGGAACACGAGAACCCCATTGTGCAAGCGATTGTCGCTGCGCGGCTAGGGGTAAAGTCTACGCTGGAAGAGACACGCACCGAGCGGTTCATCAAGATTGCGGAGCGCGGCACGTTGCCTGTGCCCCTGCGCTACTACGCTGCACATACTGGGCGATGGGGAGGGGACGATAAGGTTAACCTCCAAAACCTGCCCCGCAAGTCGCCACTGAAAAAGGCGATGCGCGCACCAGACGGGTATAGCTTTATCGACTGCGATAGCAGTCAGATCGAAGCACGGACCTTGGCGTGGCTGGCTGGGCAGAATGACCTTGTGGCTGCGTTCGACCGAGGCGAGGACGTGTATAAGATTATGGCGTCCTCCATCTATGGTGTGCCTGTCGATGAGGTGACGGACCCGCAGAGGTTCGTGGGTAAGACCACCATCCTTGGTTGTGGCTACGGTATGGGCGCTGTGAAGTTCCAAGCGCAGCTAAAGACCTTCGGTGTCGATATGCCAGCGGAGGAGTGCAAGCGCATTATCACGGTATACCGTGAGACCTACCCCATGATACCCAAGCTGTGGCGTCAGGCCGGAGACGCGCTGGATGCTATGGCCAACAACCAGACAGCACCGATAGGGCTGGACGGTGTGCTGACGGTATATGGTAAGGACGGCATCAAGCTGCCCAATGGGTTGAGCCTTAAATATCCGAACCTGCGCTGGAAGCCGATGCTGGGCGCTAATCACAACGAGATGGTCTACGACCAGAAGAAGGGCCGCGCCGTCATCCCGACCCGCATCTATGGCGGTAAGCTGGTGGAGAATATCTGCCAAGCCTTGGCGCGTATCGTGATTGGTGAGCAGATGCTGATGGTCGCACGACGCCTGCGCGTGGCGATGACTGTACATGACGCAGTAGGAGCAATAGCTCCTGCGGAGCAGGCGAAAGAGGCAAGAGAATATGTGGAGCAGTGTATGCGTATCAGACCCAAGTGGGCAACGCTGCTGCCCCTAAACTGTGAGAGCAAGATGGGAGTGAGTTATGGGGGGTGAAGTTACACGCGCCACGTTGATAAAAGATTTAGATGCGCCGCTTCGGTTGGTGAACGCGCTAAGCAGCGGGTTCCCATTATTATTCTTTGGCAGACGGTGTGCCACTGTCGGGGACTACGTCGATATGCCAGACGAGATGCTATACCGCGTCCGAGGCGTTGGCCGGAAATCGCTGCGTGATTGGAAACGTCTCACGTCCCACCTAAGGGATGATTATCAGACCATGGAGATTCCCAAGGATGTCTCTATGGATGTTTCCGAGGAGCTACGTGCCCTTAGGAAACTAAGAGCGACCCTTAACCACATTGGCGGCGCTCACAAGAACTTGGCACGGCTCTACGGCGAACTGGCCGAGATCGTGCTACCTTTAGACCGTATGTAGGAGCAAACTATGACGGATGATGTTGACCCTCCATGGTGGCACAGCAAGTTTACGCCGGAGGCTATAGAAGCGAAGACGGCCTACTATATGAGCTTGCGCTCCAAACGGGAGATGGAGGAAGACCGCTTGAGGGCGGAGCGGCAAGTAAACCAAGCTGCATGGCGTGAAGCACATAAAGGCAAAACCCCCGCAGAGGTGGATGCCTATGTCTACAACCTACGTAAGCAGGGCGTACCAACAAAGGACATCGCGATCAGAGCCGGTGTCACCGTGGGTACGATACACAACCGCATAAAGCGGCACCGCAAAGTGATCGGGGTTCCCTCCGGCGGATATTGGAGTTGAGGATATGACGGATAAAATTCACCCTGTGGTCGAGCTTCTTGCCGCCCGTATGGAGAGCCACCCCGAAGAGTTTGAGGATGGATTATCCCACCGCTGGGGGGTTTGGATGAGCCGACTTGCACCGTTCGTCACCGAAGCCGAGCGTGTGCTACTCCGTGGGCCTGTGATGCAGGACATACATGAAGAGGTGCTAGACGAACTTATGAACGGCCCCGAGCGCCGTGCAGAGGAGCAGCGTAAACGGGAAGAAGAGGTGCAGCGGCACATAGCACAGCAACGAGCAGCGCAGCAGCAACAGCTACAGGGATACCGACAAGCTATGGGCCAGTATCAAAGCCATCTAGGTGCGCACAGCCAAGCGCAAGCTACAGGCATAGTAGGTAAATCCCCGAGCGGTATTTGGGTGGACGAGTATGCTCAGTTGGGTAACACGACGACTCAATCCACAAAATTGCAGCTTGGTAGCGAGACCATCGACGAAGGAATGATTAAGAAAATCAAAAAGAAGCTGGGGATTTAGAAGGAGCAAGTGATGACGGACAAACGCACATTTTTATCAGAGCTTCGCGACATTTGGCGCGGGGTTATTAACGACAAGGGTGGGCACTGCCCATGCTGCGATAGGTGGGGCAAGATTTACCCGCGCACCCTTAACAAAACCATGGCGCGGTCCTTAGTGTGGCTGGCGCACCATAGCATTGGCAACGACGATTGGATTGACGTGCCGAAGGATGGCCCACGCTGGTTGATACGGTCTAACCAACTGCCAGCGTTGCGTTGGTGGGGGCTTATCCATCGCCTCGATATCGAGGACGATACGAAGAAACATTCGGGCCTATGGCGCGCAACCGAGAAAGGCATCCAGTTTGCGCAGAACCGTTTGGAGGTGCCGAAGAAAGTCTACACCTACGACGCTAATGTCATTGGGTTTAGTGATGAGACGATAAAGATCGAGGACTGCATCGCGCAGTTCAATTACGCCGAAGTTATGGAGAGCAACACATGAGCGAGTATCAATTCACCAAGGACTGGTTCAACTGGGCACCGGAGGTCTGGCAACAGCTTATCCCGCACCTGCCAGAGCGCACAGAAGATGGGCGCAACTTTCTTGAGATCGGTTCCTTCGAGGGCCGCAGCGCCATCTGGATTGCCGAGAACATGATGCAGAAGGGTGATACCCTTACGTGCATAGACACATGGGAAGGCGGCGAAGAGCATAGCGAAGAGGACATGGACAGCGTTTACGGGCGGTTCACCCACAACATGCAGCTTCTCCAAGCCAAGAAAGCCCTTGGCCTATCTGTTTGTATGGGGACATCCACACAGGAGCTTGCACACTGGTTGATCGAAGAGCCGGACCAGTATCAGCACTTCGACTTCATCTACATCGACGGCAGCCACACCGCCAAGGACGTGCTGACCGATGCGTGTATGGCTTGGCCGTTGCTCAAGCCCAAGGGGATGATGGTGTTCGATGATTATATGTGGGGCAGCCCGCGTGACATCCTCCACCGCCCCAAAGCAGCTATCGACGCCTTCTGCAATATCTTCGCAGAGACGGCTGAGATCGTCCACGTTGGTTATCAACTCGTAGTACGCAAGAAGGGAGAGTGAGTATGGAATATATATTAACAGGGATGAGCGTGTTTTTACTGGCCCTCTTTAGCTACATGCTTGGGCGGCTTAGCGCCATCGGACACTTCAAACGCGAGAACGAACGGTTGAATAAGGAGGTGCACAAGCTTACGGACCGCGACTCCAAAGGCCGTTTCACAGGAGGTAAGTAATGGGAAAAAGTAAGGGTAAGGCCAAGACCGCCATCGGTCAGGCCAAGGTCGCGCCTAAGCGCCCTCGGTTCCGTAAAATCTGCACGACATGCAGGTCTAGCTGGCTGGGTGACCTAGCGTTTAGCTGTGGCCATGACACCATCATTGAGCAGGATATTTAACGATGCCGACGGTAAAGAAGTCCTCGATTAAATGGACGCCGGAATTGGAAGCAAAGTTATGGGGCCTGTTCCAATACGGGCTTCGAGCAAGGGACGTGGCGGAGGAGATGGGCATTTCCATCTGCGCTGCCGAAGCGAGATACCGGAAACTAAAGAAAGCAAAACAAAATGACGGATGAAATTAAAGTATCGACCAAGCGCCCCAGCCTGATGATCGCCACCCCCATGTACGGTGGTATGTGCACGGGGACCTATGTGCAGGGTTTGCTGATGACCATGCAGAAGATGCGCGAAGTGGGCGTCAACGTGGCGTGGTGTCAGATCATGAACGAAAGCCTCATCACCCGTGCCCGTAACGAACTGGCTCGTGTGTTTCTTGAGAGCGACCATGACTACCTGATGTTCATCGACGCTGACATTGGTTTCAACGGTGAGGCAGTCGCGCAGCTTATGCTGGCCGACAAGGACATCGCCTGTGGCATCTACCCCAAGAAGGAAGTGAACTGGGATAGCGTCAACCGTGCGGCACTGGCTGGCAAGGACGACCTAGCTGAACATGCCGGAGCCTTTGTGTTCAACATGGTGGGCAGCGCAGACGCGCACAGCGACGAGACTGGGTGCATCGAGGTCCGCCATGGCGGCACAGGCTTCATGCTCATCAAGCGGGGTGTGTTCGAGCAGCTTATACCCCACGTCCCAACCTACCGCGTATCGTCGTTCAAAGACCCAGAGACTGGCGAATACGCAAAGCCTTTGACCCATGAGTTTTTCGCTACGTCTATCGACGAAACAGGAGCGCTATTGTCAGAGGATTACCATTTTTGTGAACTGTGGCGCAACCACGGTGGCAAAATCCACGCCCAACCGTTTATCCGGCTGACCCACACAGGCACCTATGTGTTTGACGGGGACATCCTAAAAAGCGGCGGCAACCTAAAGTAAGGAGCAAATGAAATGGCTAGAAAAAGTACCAAGGCAGATATGATTGCAAAGATGTTGACGGAGGGTTTCACCGCCCCGCAGATCAAAAAGCGTATGAAGGTTAGCGAAAGCTACGTCTATGCAATTAAGAAACAGATGGAGGCACAGGAAGCGTCAGAGAAAACCGGAAAGACAACCACCCTTAGTATAGACGACAACCTATCCTTCACTATACCGGAACCGGAAGCTGATACTAACGTAGACGCAATCCTTGACGCTCGGGGTTCCCGCTACGGGAACTTCCTCGACCATGCGCGTATCACACAGCGGCTTAAGGAAGTGGCCCACGGCTTCGCTGCGCATCACGGTAAGACCTTTGATGTCGATCAGGCCGAAGCACTCGACATGATTTTCCATAAGATCGGTCGTATCCTCAATGGTGACCCGAACTACGCTGATAGCTGGATAGACATCGCTGGCTATGCTAAGCTGGTGGCTGATCGTTTAGAAGGAAAAGTACGATAACATGACAGCGTGGTCCTATAGCAGCATCAAAACCTTCGACCAATGTCCGAAGAAATACTTCCACCTCAAGGTTGTGAAGGACGTCAAGGACGACCCCGGCGAAGCCGCTGTCTATGGGACCGCTGTTCATGAGGCGGCAGAGTTGTTCGTTAAGGACGGCACACCCATCCCCGAGAAGTTTGCTTACATGCGACCCATCGTGGAGCCACTGGCTGCCAAGTCGGGGGAGAAGCTCACCGAGGTGAAGCTGAGCGTCAAGAAGACGGACACTGGCTTTGAGGCGTGTGGCTTCTTCGACAAGGACGTCTGGTATCGTGGCATCGTTGACTTAGCGATTATCGACGGTGACCGAGCTTGGATGGTTGACTACAAGACGGGCAAGAACGCCAAGTACGCAGACCTGAAGCAGTTAGACCTTATGGCTGCTGCGCTATTCGTAAAGTACCCAGACCTGAAGATCATAAAATCGGCGCTGGCCTACGTGGTCAGCCACGAGTTCCCAAAGAAGACCCATAAGCGCGAGAAGATGGCCGAGTATATGTCAGTGTTCGATGACCAGTTGGACCAGTTGGAAGCTGCCATGGACAACGGTATCTGGAACGCCAAGACAAGCCCACTTTGTGGGTGGTGCCCCGTCACCTCGTGCGAACATTGGAAACCACGGAGAAAATAATGAGTGATGTAAGCGTCGAGGACCAAGCAGCCCTCGCAATCGTGTTCGAAGAGAACATCCGCGACCTAGTACGCAAGCATCTGAAAGATGCGCTAGAAGACCCAACTTTTGTGGGAGCCATTAACGGGTACTACCTGTCGCAATCCACGCAGCGCCACTTCAATGCAGGCGACTATAACTTCCAACAGGCCGTTAAAAATGTTATAGCCCAGCAGATGAACAAATACTAAGGACGCACCATGGCACGGGATTACAAGGCAGAGTACGAGAAGTACCAAGGCAAGCCGGAGCAGATCAAGAACCGAGCGCAGCGCAATGCCGCCCGTGCCAAGCTGGTGAAGGCTGGTAAAGCCAAGAAGGGTGACGGCAAAGACGCTGGCCATGTGAAAGCCATTGACAAGGGCGGCTCAATCAAGGACGGTATTCGGCTCGTCAGCAAATCTGCCAACCGCTCGTTCAAGCGGGACAGCAAGGGTAACCTCGTATCGGAGACGAGTAAGCGCGAACGCAAAAAGTAAACACCTAGGAGCAAACTGGTGCAAATTATTGAGAACAAGGCGTTGCTGGTCAACGCAGCGGACTCGTCCGTCATCACGGACAACATCCACAAGAGCGCAGACACAGCCGAAGGTGTCCTTGTCAAATGGGGACACAATGAGAGCGAAATCCTAGCCAAGCTGGGTTTCGACGATACCCCATCACCCATGCTTAAGAGCTACCAGTGGACTGGTAAGCTCACCCCGTTCAACCACCAGAAGACCACCGCCTCGTTCTTGTCCATCCGGCGCAGGGCGTTTTGCTTCAACGAGCAGGGCACAGGTAAGACGGCGTCCGTCATCTGGGCAGCCGACTATCTCATGAACCGTGGCGATGTGAAGCGCGTCCTAGTCCTATGCCCGTTGTCCATCATGAAGTCAGCGTGGCAGCAGGACTTGTTCAAGTTCGCCATGCACCGCTCGTGCAGCGTGGCGCACGGTGCCGCTAAGCAGCGGGAGAAGATTATCGCAGCGGGTGCCGAGTTCGTCATCATCAACTTCGACGGCGTGGCCATCGTCAAGGACCAGATCATCAATGGTGGCTTCGACCTTATCGTGATTGACGAGGCTAATGCCTACAAGAACGCGCAGACCAATCGCTGGAAAACCATGAAGAAGATCGTGAACGCAACAGAGCCACGCATCTGGATGCTTACAGGTACGCCAGCAGCACAGAGTCCTGTCGATGCTTACGGTCTTGCCAAGCTGGCGGACACACCCAACTGCCCCAAGTTCTTCGCCTCCTACCGTGAACAGGTTATGCGCAAGGCGACCGTATTCAAATGGGTGCCGAAACCAAACGCACAGGAGGTGGTGCATCGCGTACTACAGCCAGCCATCCGGTTCGAGAAGAAGGACTGCCTTGACTTGCCGGAGGTGACCCACACCGAGCGCGAAGCGCCGCTCTCCGCGCAGCAGATGAAGTATTACAGACAGCTTAAGAGCCAGATGCTGATCGAAGCTGGGGGCGAAGAGGTCAGCGCGGTCAACGCCGCTACGCGCATCAACAAGCTACTCCAAATCAGCGGAGGCGCAGTCTACACGGACAATGGTGAGGTGTTGGAGTTCGACGTCAGCAACCGCATCAACACGGTGTTGGAAGTCATTGAGGAAGCCACCAGTAAGGTGTTGGTCTTCGTGCCGTTCACGCACACCATCGAGTTGCTACGCGCCAAGCTACAAAAGGAAGGCATCACCTGCGATGTCATCAACGGTAAGGTGCCAGTCAACAAGCGCAGCGAGATTGTCACGCGGTTCCAAAACGAGAAGAACCCACACGTCCTCATCATTCAGCCACAGGCTGCATCGCACGGGCTTACGCTTACGGCAGCAGACACAATCATCTGGTATGCCCCGGTGACCAGTGTGGAGACCTATCTACAGGCGAACGCCCGTATCAACCGCCCCGGCCAGAAGAACGCCATGACCATCGTGCATATCACGGGCAGCGAAGTCGAAGCGCGGCTATATCGTATGCTTCGTGGGAACATCGACAATCACGAAAAAATCATCGACCTATACCGTAGAGAACTTGACACTGTATAAAAAGGGGAGTAGAACAAGACAGTGGCCAAAGCCACATGAAGGAGCAAAACATGTCAGAACCAATACCAATTAACGACCTCGTGTCTGCGTATCGCAAGTTGCGCGCAGCCATCGCAGAGGCAGAAGAAGCCCATGAGGCTAAGGTAGCCTCACTCAAGGAGAAGCTGGACCTTGTGTCTGGTGAACTTCTGGGCTTCTGCAACGAGCAGAACCTTGATAGCGTGAAGACCCCAGCAGGGACGGTGTCACGGCGTGTGCAAACCCGCTATTGGACCACCGATTGGGACCAGATGTACAAGTTCATCGCAGAAAACGATGTGCCGTTCATTCTGGAAAAGCGCATCCACAACGGTAACATGAAGCAATTCTTGGAAGAGAATCCGGACGCTCTTCCCATCGGCCTCCAAGTCGATAATAAGTACGTCATCCAAGTCCGCAAACCTAGCGAGAAGTAAGAATGGATATTATAGAAACGGTTACGCGGGTAGCACACGAAGCTACCCAAAGGTGGTCTGATGAAGGTATGCCAGCTTGTTGGCAGCGCCCATGGGAAGAGCTATCCGACGAGGAGAAGAATTTCCTCCTAGTTTTGGCCAAGGACATCATCTCCCAACCCGACCTGACACCGACAAATGACGATGACAAATCTCCTCGGCAGATATTCATCGAAGGTATTTTCTGGGGTACGGTACGTATCCAGTACGCAATAAAATCAGGAGAAAGCAAGTGAGCAACATTACGATTTTTGAAGAGCAGTCCAACCTACCCACGGTGCGCCGTGAGTCACGCCGCGCAGATAAGATGGGTGGTGGCACTGGCCTCCGCCGCATCGCTACCACGAACGCCGCTACCTTTAAGCGTGTCGTTGGTGGGGAGCAGATCGGCAAAGCTGTGCCGCACGAATTGGATGTCATCATCGTTGACTGGATGAAGGACGTGTCGCGTGAGTTCTACGTCAAGGCGTATGACCCAGACGCGAAAGCCACGCTGCCTGATTGCTGGTCGGGGTTGGGTGATAAGCCGGACGCCAAGGCTACCGCTCCACAGGCTGACTCCTGTGCCGCTTGCCCCAAGAACGTCGATGGTTCGGGTACCAATGGTAAGGGCAAGGCTTGCCGCTTCAAGCGCCGCGTAGCGGTCCTCGTTGCTGGCGACCCATCAGGTGAAGTCTACCAGATGAATTACGCAGCGACTTCGCTGTTCGGTAAGAGCGTTGGTAACAACCACCCGTTCGAAGCCTACCGGAAGTTCCTGTCGGCCAATGGTGAAGGTCTTGATACCGTCGTTACTCGGGTAATGTACGACCTTGAGTCGGACACCTCGAAGCTAAAGTTCAAAGCCATCCGCCACCTCACCGAGTTGGAAGCTGGTCTGGTTGACGCCGCACAGGATGACCCAGAAACCCAGCGTTACATCCAGCTTACGGCTGCTGCCATGGACGGAGCCAAGGCTCCTGCTCCTGCCGCTATCGCCGCTCCTGTCGTGACTACCAATCCGTTTGGTGACGATGATGAGGAAGAAGCAGCGCCGGTCAAACGGGCCGGAAAACCCAAGGCAACTGCTGAGGTAAAGCCGGAACTGGCGGAAGTCCTCAACGAATGGCTTGATGACGAAGAAGAGGCATAATCATGCAGGGTTACACCATCCGCATAGCTAACGGCATCAAGGAAGCCGATGGTAACCTCATGGGGGTAAAGCTTGGGCGAGTTTGTCTCGCCCAAGACATCCCTGTCGCCGCAGTAGCGGAGGCGTTTGGGGTTACGCGGCAGACTATATACTACTGGTTTCTCGGGAAAAGTGAGCCAAGAGGACCTGCCTGTGAAGCTATCGAGGCGTATATAGCCAACCTCGCCTGAGGTTTTTTAAAGAGCAAATAATAAGCGGGAACTTCCCGCAATGGTGAGTGATGCAATGCAACAACCCGATCTCCTAGAACTTGTGCAGCCAGCCGATGGCTGGTTCGCAATTACGAGTATTAAAGGGAGTGGGAAGAACGCTGACGTTCGTCAGGAACTTGTGGCTACGCGAGAAGAAGTAGATGCTCTGGTTGAGCGCTACGTCAACGCGGGGTGGAACGTATTCTTCGGGGTCGCTAAATATGCGACGGGTGACAACCGGAGGAAAGAAAACGTAAAGGGGCTGAAAGCATTTTGGCTCGATATAGATTGCGGCGCTGCCAAGGCCGAGATCGACCCCAACACCGGTAGACCTGATGGATATATTGACCAGAAGACGGCGCTCCAAGCACTGCGTAATTTCTGCAAGACGGTTGGTCTTCCTACTCCTACCCTCGTAAGCTCTGGCGGTGGCATCCATGCCTACTGGCCGCTTGAGGAAGAAGTATCCCGACGTGACTGGGAACCTGTGGCTGAACGCTTAAAGGATGTTTGCCGCGCCCAGAACTTTTACGTCGATGACAAGGTGTTTGAAGTGGCGCGCATCCTGCGCATCCCGGGCACGTTTAACTTCAAACAAGAAGAGCCGCGTCCGGTTCACTTCATCCATGTGGGGCCGACCACCACGTTAGAGACAATGCGCTCGATCTTTGGTGTCAAGCCACAGGCTACAATCTTCGACGATAACTTCGAGATGTCACCGCGCCAACAGGCGCTGATGAGCGGCGTGGGTTATAACTTCAAGCGCATAATGCAGCGCACAGCGGAAGGGGATGGGTGTAACCAGCTTCTTCACGCCTACAAGAACCAAGACACCGTAGGCTATTACGAGTGGTTCTACGCGCTGTCCGTGGCTGCCATGTGTGAGGACGCTGACAAGGCTACGCACATGATGTCGAAGCGCCATCCGGATTACGACCCAGAGACCATAGACAAGAAGGTAGCCACCATCCGGAAGGCGACAAGCTGCGCCAAGTTCAAGAGCGTTAACCCCGACCTGTGCGTCGGGTGCCCACATCTCGACAAAATCCTCGGCCCCAAGGAATTGGGTAAGGTCGTCAAGGAATCTGTTGAGGATTCGGTCACGGTCGAGACCGCGCCCGGTGTGGTTGAAGAAATCGAAATCCCCAAATACCCCTTCCCGTTTTATCGGGGCGAGAACGGGGGCATCTGGCGCAAGCCACCCAAGGACGCGGAAGAGACTGACCCAATCATGGTCTACTCTAACGACTTCTATGTGGTGAAGCGGATGCACGACCCGGGTGAGGGCGACTCCGCGTTGTTTCGCTTGCACCTACCACGCGACCCGTTGCGTGAATTTTCCATCCCGATGTTCAAGGTCACCCAGAAGGATGAGCTTCGCAAGGCGCTCTCCGCACGGGGTGTGGTTAGTTACGGCAAGAAGTTCGACATCCTCATGGACTACGTCATGAAGTCGGTCGAGAACCTCCAAGATACACAGAAAGCAGAAATCATGAGACAACAATTTGGCTGGGTGGACGGCAACAGCCGTTTCGTTTTGGGCGACCAAGAGATCACCGTTGATGGCAACATCTACTCCCCTCCCTCCAAGGCCACAAGCAAGCTGGCCAAGTTCGTCGGCCCTGTCGGGTCGCTGGAAAACTGGAAGGAAGTATGGAGCCTGTACGGCGTAGAGGGTATGGAAGCACAGGCTTTCGCCGCGCTCAGCGCGTTCGGGTCTCCACTGCTCAAGTTCCTCGATCAGACCGGAGCGGTTATCAACCTGTTCAACTCGCTCTCCGGTACCGGTAAGACCACCATCCTCAACATGGTGAACAGCGTTTACGGACACCCGAAGGAACTGCGCCTCAAAGAAATCGACACCATGAACGGCAAGCTCCAATGGGTCGGCGTCCTCAATAACTTGGCCCCCACGATGGACGAGCTTACCAACGTCACGTCGAAGGAATATTCGGACTTCCTGTACTCGCTGTCCAACGGTAAGGGGAAGGAGCGCATGTTGGCTGGGTCCAACGAACTGCGCGAGAACAACACCACGTGGCAAAGCATCACGGTCTCGACGTCAAACTCCTCGTTCGTCGAGAAGCTGTCGATATTGAAGGACAATCCAGAAGGCGAACTGATGCGCCTGATCGAGTACCCCATTGGGTTGGTAGAGACCGTCAGCACTGCGCACGGTAAGAACCTGTTCGACAAGGTACTCTTCGCCAACTACGGCCACGCCGGACCTATCTACATCCGCTACGTGCTGGCGAACATGGAATATGTATTAGCTAAGTGCGCCCAAATGCAGGAGAAGATCGACCGTGAGCTTGGGCTGCTGCCTAAGGAGCGCTTCTGGTCGGCTACGCTTGCAGCCAACATCGTAGGTGGTATGATTGCCAAGCAGTGCGGGTTAATCGACTGGGATATGGACCGCATCTATATGTGGGCCTGTGGTTTGATTGAGCGTATCCGTGTGGACACAGCGGCACCGCTGAACGGCGTGGAGCAAGTCATCAATGACTACCTCTATCGCCACGTGCAGAACATCCTCGTCGTTGATGATATGGCGGACCTGCGCACCAATATGCAAGCTATGCCGAAGCGCGAACCAAAGGGTGAGTTGCTAATCCGCATCGAGCCGGACACCAAGATGATGTTCTTCATCGCCAAGCCGTTCAAGGAATACTGCGTCAAGTACCAGATCAATTACAACGACACGCTCAACAAGTTGGAGAAACAAGGGCGTCTGGTAGGCCGTGCAGGTAAGCGCCTATCTAAGGGCATGTCGGTCTCTGGCGGTAACGTACACTGCCTCTGGTTCAAGCTCGATGACGACTTCGTCAAGGTGGAAGAGTACGCCAAGGAAGACAAACCGGAAGATGCAAATTGAGGGTGTAACCTACGAAATTAACTGGCGCGCATTTCGGAAGGGGGCTTCCATGTTCTTCCCCTGCCTCGACCAAGTGCGCGCTCGGACACAACTTATGGTGGTCCTCAAGCGCCTACGCATCAAGGTATTGGTCAAGCCCTCCATAGAAAATGGGATTAGGGGTTTACGCGTCTGGCGAAAATAGTTATGAGGGCGTCGGAAGTTTGCTCCTTCCAGTTGCTGAAACGCATCACTCCCCGCCCCCGGTTGCTCACTCAGCCGGGGGCCTTTTTATTGGCCTTCCTCTTGAAGCTGACGGACACGCTCCTCTTGCAGCACCTCCCTAACAGGGATGTCCGTATCATATCCAAGGCCGTATGCCCTGTCGGCAGCTTCCCGCTTCTTGGCGTCGAGCGATTTGCTCTTGGTCTCTGACGTGATTGTGTTCGATGGATATTTAAGGTTGTAGATATCCATGGCGCGCTCAACTGCGTTCCACTTCCGCTCGTTCTCCTTCGACGGGTCTGCCTCGAAGTCGAGGATGGCACGATACCGCTCATCGAGAAGCGTGGTCTTTTCTTCCGCAACTTCCCTTTCGATATCACCCGCCATGATATCAATCTGCATATTGCGCGACGTCTCGGCGTCTTTGAAGCCAAGTGACTGCATGAGCGTCTTGTAGGTATCGTAGAAGCCCGGGTCCTTAAGCGGGATATCGCGGTTCTTACCGATCATCAGCCCCTCTTCTTGGAGGCGTTCCGCTTTGACCCGGTTACGGATGATCGCAGGGAGCGCAGCTTCAAACGCTCCCTCGGTGTTACCCTTGTTCCATGCGTCAACCGCCTTGATGCCACCTGCTATCAAACCACCAGTAGGACCAAGGCCGTACCGGGACAGACCTTCGAAAAATTTAGCTTCGGCGCTGTCGCTCTTAATGTCCACTGGGTGCCACAAATCGCCGAGCGCGACTGAATTGGAGATATCCACGCCAGCTAGGGCCGGAAGACCCATGTCCGCAACCGCAGCCAGTTTAGCTGCGTTGTCGTCGCTCAGACCAAAAACTTCCTGCATGGTGCCGTTCGGGCCGAAAGTCTGGGGAATCCAGTCGGCGCGCATATAGAACTCCATGTTCTTTTTGGTTAGCTCGTCGTCTTTCCCAGCGGCAAACTTAAGTATGTTGTTGTCAATCGTACGCTGCTCAAGGAAGTCCTGTTCGATTTCCTTTTCTTCGTCCTCATCCTCGTCATCAAGAAGGCTATCAACCCACATTGTGATGCCGTACGCCGCCATAACCCACGCGTAAATATGGGTAGCGCGCAGACCGCCATAAAGCGCTGTCACCGCAGCCACACCGAAGAAGACCCGTGCAGCAGCCGCTTTGCCTTCCTTGTTATAGAATGGCAGCATACCGGTAAAACTACGGACCAGCAGCGAAATCATAGACTGACGATACGACGTCATCTGCAACGCCAGCCGACCGATAGGCTTCTGGGCGAAGCGCGACTTGTTCCAGTTGGAGAAGTCGAACATGGCTTTGTTGGTCAGCTTGGCTGCCAACTCGCGGGCTTCCTTACCCGCTTCTTCTTCAGTCTTACCCTGCTTGATCGCCCGCTCATACGCCAGATCGAAGCTGGACATATACATGATCGAGCGTCCGATTTTTTCTGAGGTATGGAACATGACGCCCATGGCATTGATGGTGTTCGCCGTGGCCCGCTTCGCAGCAGTCCCAACTTCGCCCCTGCGCGCCGCCTGCGTGAAGCTAAATTCTCCGGTCGGTGTTTTTGCGCGCTCGTAAATTTCGGAGCCTGCCGCAAAGGTGCTTTCAATAATGTCGTTCTCTTCGGCAAAACGCCACGCTGCCAGTGTCTGCTCGTACCGCGCAGGATTGCTTTCCTTGAGGCCGCGCATGTACGCGCTGTTTTGGAACTCAAACTTTGGCACCTGCAACCGCAGATCGCCGTTCTCGTCGCGAAACGGGTTCGGGACTTCGCGTCCCGTCAAGAATGAACCTGTATAGCGTGCTGCCATAGTCGCAGTTTTGGCTTCTCCAAACTCACCTGACAGGACTGGGAGACCCACAATGTGAAGCTGCGTCAAGTTCATGAACGCAGAGCTAGCTCCCGAAAGGAAGAAAAGGAACGTGCCCTTGGCTCCTATGCTAAGGAGCCAGTCGATGTTACCCGGTTCTGGGGGTGACAGGATACCCTTAACGCGGTCTTCCACTTCAAACGTAAGCTGGTCGAGGCGTGGCTTCGACGACTTGCCTTCCGTTTCCTTCTTTGCTTCGGTCAATGCAGCATCAAATTTGTAGTTGTACGCCAGACGCCCAAGCTGGTTAGTAGAAGCTACTGCCGTAGACGCAAAGGTACGCAGCGCGTCCGTGCTGAAACCGGTCTTGAACTCACGATGGATGAAGCGCCGACGCATGTCTGCCTCAGGCAGCGCGGTCAGATACATCTGGAAGATGTGGTCCTTGAGCAAAGAAGAATCGTTGTCGGTGAAGTTGCCACCATCGACCAGATCAAGCACGTTCTTAAGCGCCGCGCTGGCGTCCTTGTTTGCTATGGTTTTGCGGAGCGACTGGCGGCTTGTACCAATGCTTATCTCACGCGTCTCGTCATCGTCCTTTAACCGATCACGCAGGGCTTCCACTTCTGCGAGGGACTCACGCATGTAAAATTCGCCATCGACACTGAGCCAGTATTCCCCGAAGCGCTTCACTGGGAAATAGATGATGCGCTCTGCGGCTTTGGCAAACATTTCATCCACGCTCTTTTTCAGCGCGTCAGCATCTGCTTCATCAAACTCGGCGTCATCAATACGCTGCATAAGCAGACGGTAGTGCTCATCGAAATTGTCGCGGTAGAAGTCCCGCGCACGGACGAAAATCTTCTTACCCTTACCGTTACCAAACTCAGGGCGCGCCAGATCGTTGAAACCATATACCGTGACGATTTCGCCAGTCTCGGTCTCCATCTCACCGCCAGTGTACACGCGCTGGATTTCACCCTTACGCTGGGTAATTTGACGACCTAAAGTCTCTTTCTTCTTGGGGTCAGTCTCGGTTGCTTGCTCTGCCTGAAGTTTCAAAAGATCAGCGTCGAGCTTCATGTACGCGTTTGCGTTGGGAGCCAGTGATGGGTCCACGTTCATGATATTCGCAGCCATGATGGCGTCGTTAAGGACTTCGTTCCCCTCTTCGAAACGCGAAGCAAAGTCTGCCCACTCATCCACTACGTCAGTTGCACTGCGCATAATCCGGTTGACGTAGGGGATATATCCGTCACGCATAAGGGTATCGACCCCGCCAAGGGCTTTCATACCCGCGATCTTGGCAAGGCGGAAGACGTCCTCAATCTGCTGGAAACCCAACAGGAACCTATACACAGGAGGAGGCAGGCTTGGCGTGAGGCTAGCGATAATACCCACGTTCTCATCACGGGTACGAGCTTTGCGAACCAATCGCTCGACAAGGCTCATGGTCTCTTTGTCGTTGCGGCTACGCACGATGCGCTTCTGCAACGCGTTCATCTCCATACGCCGGATACCCGCCGCTTGCTCCAACCGCTTGATCTGCGCCTTGGTCAGTTTGACCGAGACCGCTGCGTCTACGTCGGCGTCGTTTAGTGGCGCAGCAGGCGCAGCAGGCGCAGCAGGCGCAGCAGGTACGGCTTGGCTAGCAACTTCAGCGGGAGCAACCTCTACGGGTGCTGGCGTAGCAGCAGCTTGTGCTTCGGCGACGCGGTCTTGTGCCCACTGTGCCCCAGCTACACGCGAACTGGCCTTAACATCGTTCGCGTCGTTGATTTCAAACTT
>Ga0181352_1000257_pt1 | contig 23834 bp, 29 predicted proteins | sample Fa13VDMLBSN_FD_130103 | JGI IMG/M metagenome (GOLD analysis project Ga0181352, IMG submission 130103) | Freshwater viral communities from Lake Michigan, USA - Fa13.VD.MLB.S.N | ecosystem: Environmental > Aquatic > Freshwater > Lake | place: USA: Michigan | collected 2013-09-23 | reverse complement strand
GTAAATCGTTTATATAGTGATTAAGAAAGTCAGTAAGAAGAGTGGGGGAAACTTGTTGGGGAAACCTAATTTTTAAAGACTTTTATAGAAAATGATTTTTCAAAAATAAAAAAAAAAAAAAAGAAAGTCAATATATAGAATAGTTTGAAAAGTAGAAAAAGTTTCCCCCTTTCCCCCCTATCATCACAAATATATACATACAACCAAATAATAATAACACCATATATGGTATAACAATAATAATGGGGGAAACTTTCAAAAACCTTGGGGGAAACTTTTGGGGGAAACTTTCACCGAAATATTGGGACTATTTCAAAACTCAAAATAAGTATTTAATTAAATCATTAACTAAATATTTACAACTTTGTCTATATTTGCCCTATTTACACTACATACATCATATAAAAAATAAATAACATTAAATAATAATTCCTTGTTGTTGGTTATAATCCGCCAAAATACAGACAATAATTTCTAATGGGACTTTCTCCAACTCCCGTTTAATACGACAAACCGCTGGGTAATGGTCTGCGTATTTTTTATAATCTTCTTCATTTCTATTGTACTTGGTTTGGTAATATGATTTTTTGTTAATTTCTTTAATATAGTCTTTGCGTTCCTCATATTGTTTTCTCTTATATTCTCGCATGTAAGTCTTTCGGTCTGTCTTGGGTTTCTTTTCTGCGGTAGTTTCAGCGTTCATATTATATATATAGAGATAATAATGTTTATATGGTTTTACATAATATATACTTATCTACATCTATTACACTTATTTACCTTGCGGTTTTTGTGAGGTTCTCCGCATGTTTCACATGTTCGTCCTGATTTCTTAATAAATCGCTTAATACACTTATTCCCTAAAACCAATACATTACCATTACCATCAGTTATGTAGCAGTTTTCTTTAATATAATGTCCGCATATACAATGAGTAATATGAGGTGGTCTTGTAATAGGGGTGGTTTTGGTAATCAACTCAAAATACTTCTTATGACTACCATTATCTCCGCCTACATATTTATAGTTGGTAATCACATCATTATAGTTAAGTCCTATCTCGGTCAATCCGTTATAAAACGCTCCATAAACATTAGCAGGGGTATTTGTAGTAGTATCCATTTTACTATATTATATGGGGTGCCTTTATATTGTTTATATGATAATTATTCGTATAAACAATAATGTTATTTGCCTAAAAATGAAGGTAAATTTTTGTTTCCCTTGTATATTTGTTTAAGATGGTATTGCTCTCGTAATCTACTTATTGGTATATTTTGTAATAGGGATGGAGTTTTACTATTGATTTTTTTAGTAGGACGATATAATGGGTATGCGGTTTCATTCGTTATACCTAATACTGGATTAACATTTATCCAGTCTTCATGAAACCATCGTTTTAAGTTTTTAGGTTGGTCGTCATCAATATACCTACCCCCTAACCTTTTATATTCTTTAACAATTGCTCCTGAGGCGTATGCTGATGGTTTTTTATAAATTGCCTTTATAGTTGCTTTTGCTTGTTCGTATAATTCTGTATCTATAGGTATAGGCATATAATATTATGGTATATATTATTTGCCCTTTACCGATTGTTTTTTTGCTAAATAATATAGATGTTTTCTTTCTTTATATTTTGCTCGTTGTTCGTCAGGCATAGTTGCGTAGTAGTTGCGTTGGTATGAGAGCATACGCTCATAAACTTCGGGTAGTACTGGTTTCTTCATAATTTAGTTTATACTATATCTTTATATAAATATTTTGTTAAATACTTAACGCCTTTAATGCCTTTTGCTTTTCTCTATATGCTTTTTTTTGTTCTAATATTTTTTCTCTATTTTGGCGTCTATATTCTTTGTTATATTCTGTTAATGTTTCTTTATTTTGCTCTTTATATTCTTTGTTATATTCTGCGATTTTATCTTTATTTTTCTCTCGGTATTCTGCGATTTTATCTTTATTTTGCTCGTAGTATTCTTTTTGTTGTTCTATTATTTTATCTTTATTTTGCTCGTAGTATTCTTTATCTGTTCTCGTAGGTATTTGTTTATTTAATGTTGTTTGTAATTCTTCAATATATTTACTCTCATTCCTTTCTGTTTCATATTTATCATTACAATTCAGTTCAACTAATACAACCATATCCCAATTACACCAACCCCCAGTATTTCTTATGAATTGATATACATAATTAGTATAGTCTTTACAACTACTATTATTACAACAATATTTATGTCGTTGCTTTCTTTTAACTACATTTGTAGTATGCCCTATATAAATATCGGTAATAGTAGGGTCTTTACAACAGAGTTTATAGATAAAAGTGTGCGAGTAATCTATGGCGGTTAGAGGCATATTATATTATCTTATGTCGTTTCTTTATATTCTTTTCAATACCCAATTTGGGTTAATTCTAAAAGTAAAGACTTTGCTTGTCCTGGCGGTAGAAGGCGTTTAGAAATCATCTTAACAATCAATTTTTTAAAATCGGCGACCATCTCCCTACTATCATTACCGCTCATAATCTCACCCTTCATTATTTCAAACCTATTAACATCGGCATCATCCTCTGCCTTGGTTGGGGCTTCTACTCCAATCTTATCCAATAGGTCGCTATGCTTTCCTAACTTATATAAGTATTCTCGTTCTTCATCATTTAATTTAGACAACTGCCCATATGTAGGCATACCACCCCCTACGACTTTATGGATAATATCATTGAGGTTTGGAGATACTCGTTGGACTTTGAGACAAGTAATATGGGCACTTTTACCTTTTCTAACCGAAACAATACCCCTTTTCAACTTGTCGGTATTAATAAAGATTTTACCGAATGGGACATAATGGTCTATTGGGGCTACCCCTTGCGAGTAATCTACAACTCTCGTAATCGGTTTTCTACCGCCTATACCTTTGCCCTTTTTAGCGCTTATAGGTTCATCACTAAATCTAATTGGGGCTTTACTATACGATAAGGTGCTTGTACTTTTAGTGGAGAAGGGAGTATTGTAGGATGGAGTTTCACTTTCTATGGTAGTGGTTGGACTAAATGTATATGATGATGGGGGTGGGGGTGATTGAAAATATTTACGAATATCACTTCTACTTCCTTCTCTACCCCTTGCCAGTTCCTCTATAACTCGGCTATATACTTGTCTTAACTCGGTTCCATTTAATTTACCCTGAGATTTCTTGTCGCCTCCCATAACATTAATATAGAATGCTCTTGCTGTTTTGCTTTCATTTTGACTACCATAGGGCATTATTTGTAATGCTTCCTCTATTTCTTTTGTTAAGGCGTCCTTTGATTTTCTAACCCCCTCATACTTATTAGGGTTTAATTGTCCGTAGGCTTCTTCGTATTTATAAAGTTTATACTCAAAATCTCTATCTCGCTTTTGGGATTTTTTAGATGGTTCGCCTTCTCCTCCTCCTCCATAGTCTATTTCTTCTTCAGGAGGAGGTATTTCGTCGCCTTGCTTTACATCTTCAATCATTAATAAGGCCTGTTGCGCTTCTACTACGGCGCTTGGTTCTACTGCGAGGATTTCATCTAATTTATTTATATATAAATCTGCGAGTTGTCTATCATTTCTATCAAACGCTCTAAATAATGGGGCTAATATATCATATACCTCTATCTGTAAAGGTATGCCGTTATATATATTATTAAATAGCCTCTGTAAAGAGTATCTTGTGCTTACATTTTGTATTTGCCCTAATGTAGTTAATTCATTCTCTAATTCAACAATCGGTCTTAACTCTTCTACCCTACGCTCCAACATTTTACCCATAGAACTATTTTGCCCCAATCTTCTAATAACTTCCCTAACTTGCCTTAACACTTCATCATTTACCAATTCCCTAATCTGTTCTGCTCCTAACATAACACCTGCTCCGTCGTTCTGTTGTAATCCATAGGCTACTTCATTAACCTCGCTTGACTTACGCATGTAATTAGTCAGCCATACTTCAAAAGCAGTTGCGGGTATTCCTAACTGGTATTGGGGTTTTATCTCTTTAACGATTTGGTTAATATTCTGTGCTACGAATTGTAATGCTTCGGATGATAAATCGTTTATGGTTGCTTGGGCGTCTTGTCCGTCCATAATATTAGCAAGTTGTGCCCGTACTTCAATTTTAAGGCGTTCTATATCTGCGAGTTTTTCACTGGTTAATCTCATATCGGTCGGTTGCGTAGGGGTCTGTCCTGTTCTCTTGTATATTTTATTGGCTTGTAGATTGGCGTCGTTAATATTGGCTTGAAGGGCAAGGGTTGCGAGATATTGTTGCCTATACTTACTCGCATCACTGGGACTAATCAAAGGTTTTCCTGACATTATATAATAATACTATATAAAATATTTTATGAAAAAATATATTGGCGAAATTGCCCTAAACTGGTTAAGTATTGTAATAAAATATTTTGAAGACTTATAAAATATAAAATATCATGCGATACTTTATATTTTATTATAACTACTACTATACTACTATACTACTATACTACTAACTATGGGCGTCCCCATAGTTGTTGTTTATTTTATAAAAGGGATATTAAAACTCTTTGTACATCCATAATACTATATCTCGGTATCTCATTTTGAATATTTCGTTTCGCATTTTATTTACTCTTTTAATGGTTATAGTTTCCCCGTTTTCAATTAGTTTATTTTGTATGTATCCGCTATTTATCATAAACATTTCAAGGTCGCACTTTGTAGTATATCTTGAATAATGAATATAGGAGTTGTCTTCAGTAATTTCGTCTGCTGTTAATCCTTTTAAGGTTGGATTTCCGTTTTTGTCCCAATATTTTATATATGATAATAAGGTTAATAGTGTATTGTTTTTTATACATTCGCATTTCTTATACCTTCTGTAAGGGGTTGGTAAATATACTCTATTAACTATAATTTTATCTGTTAATAATTTATTATATATAATATCACATGTATTAGATACTAATTTTTCTGCTATAACCGCTTTATTATTATATTCAATGTCTACTATTATTTTATACTCCAAAGGTATTTTAGAATTAGGTAGATTAAAAGGAGTTCTTTTTAATACATCGCTAAATGTAATAGTTATGGGACATAGAGTAGTGGGACTTCTATATTGTTGGTTGGGTGTAAGTATAGGGTATATTGTGATTTTATAATCCATTTCCTCGGGTAAGGTAGTTCGTCTTAACTTGGGGGGTATGTGTCTAATCAATACTATTTTTTGTTTATCAGTATATTCATATTTTACCCCACTCTTTTTATTAACCACTCTACCTACTAAATCCTTATCCTTTACTACTCTAACTAATTCAACCATCATAATCCTATGATAATAGGTAATACTGGTTTGTTGTGTATATCTGTTTAATTCAGTAATAACCTTGTCAAAGGGGTTAATAGTATTTTCTTTTGGGATTTCCTCTCCAAACTCTTTAATAAACGCATCATTTAAATATTGAGTTATAACCTCATTCATGCGTTTTTGGGTTGCTTTTTTATCAATAATATAACATTGTACGGCTCTTGTAATTTGGGGATTATCTCCCTTTACGATTATATTTTGGTTAAACTCTAATTCAAGAAGAACCTCGTTAAACATTTCTATTTCAATAGGGTATGTGGTTTCAGCGTCCATAGCATGTGCGGTTTCAGTGTTTTCAATAATAGCTGTCATTTTATAATTATATATATGGAGTATCTTTATATTGTTTATATGGGGATTATTTATATAAACTTGTACATTAATGTTTATTGCTCTAAACTGAGTATTAAGTATTATGGTAATAGTTATAGTTATTGGATAATATTATAATATTTGTTTTTTTGGGTTTTGGGGGGAAAGGGGGAAACTTTTAGGGGAAACCTGTTTTTTACAAACTATTTACAAAAATCACAAATCAAAAATAAAAAATAAAAAAATGAAAGTCATTATATAGAAAAGTCCTAAAAATAGAAAAAGTTTCCCCCACCCCAAAAGTTTCCCCTAACTAAATATTTGTCATACTTTTACAAAGTATTTTATAAATCCTCAACATGTATAATCTCTAAAAATCCTTTCCTAAATCTCAAACTCTTATCTTCGTCCATATCAATAACAAGAGGACTAAACTTTTCAGCGGTTGCGTATTCATATATTTTTAAGAGTTCATCTTTTGATACGCCTAATCCAAACTCGCTCAATATAACATTAACTTCTCTATTCCCTGACAACTTTAAGATAATCATATAATTACAATTATTACGGATTATCTTTGGTATTCTAAAAAAAGACTGGGATATGAAAATCACAGACACATTCAACTTTCTTGCCCTAATATAGTATTGCTCTACCATAGACAAATCTTTACTTAACACCAAATCGTCCCATACGACTAAATGGTTTTTGTCTTTATCATAATCGTCAAGTTTAGGGGTATATTGTAATCCTTCCTTAATAATAATTTGGTCGCATATAGAAGTAATCCATTTGTAAAGGGGTTCATCTTTATTACGAGTAATGATATTGATACTACTAAATGTCCCTTGATTTCCTTGACTAAATAGATTTAGTAAGTTGATTAATAGGTTGCTCTTTCCCGACCCACTGGGGGATACGATACACAGGCGAAAAGGCGTCTTAAGATGATGTAAATGAAAATTTGGGTTCTCTACATTATCAAGGAATATTTTGGGTATTCTTTCGTACATATTTATTACCTTCCCAGCGCCTTCTATTTTCTTCTCTGCTTTTTTTGACATATTAATAATATATACATAGATATTAACCACATATTATTAACTAATCCTACGAAAAAGTATAATTGGGTTTTTTTAAAATATTAATAATATACAGATAGTATATAACATGAGTGGAATTAGTTATGACCCCCCATTAGAGCAATTAGCAATTTTTGACCCTTCTGTATTTATATACGACCAAAACCTATCATCAACCACATCAGGAGGAACTTTTCTTAACTTTCCTATTGCCCAAGGAACAGAAACTTTTATTGACCTTATTAGTAATGGAACAGCCACCCTAAATACGGCGACCGTATCTAATCAATTAATAGCAACTTGTCCCATAGTTGTAGCCGATGTATTCCCAGCACCAACACAGACAGCGGTATTAACCGCCTCTCAATTAACCTTCTCAGATGCGTCTACGACTAATACCATATTGTTAGACGACACTCAAATACTATTAGCATCAACGGCGACCCCTAATTCAATAGATATAAAAAATAATGTGATGACACTAACAAATGTGTCGGGGTCTAATCTATTAACGGCGGATAGTTGGACTGGAAATATAGCGAGTGTAAATACCAGCGCAAACCTTACGCATTATTTAGGATTTTTTGATAGTAGCGGAACTGGGAGCGGGAAACCGCAGAAAACCGCTTCTTTAAGTTGTAATCCCGCTACGGGGTTAATAACCGCAACGACCTTTTCAGGTGCTTTAAGCGGAAATGCTACTTCGGCGACTTCTGTAAATACGGCGAATGATAATAGTAATACAGCGTATAATTTGGTTTTCTGTGCGGGTGCTTCAGCGACTTCTAATTTATTAATTGACAGCATAACCGCTCCACTGCTCACATATAACCCATCAAGCGGTAATATTTCTACTACATCAATTACGGCAGATATTCAATGCTCCTCCACAACAGCGTCGGCATCCTTCCTTGGAACTACGCTCACATTTAGCGGTAGTAATTTGACGCTACGAAATGGAACTATAACATTCACTGGGACATCAAATACGGTGGCAACGCTTAACCTTTCAAGCAATCGTAATAACGCTATGTATAATATAGGAATTCGTAATAACGGGTCGCTTGCGACATCATTTCTGACTGGTCTTGGCGCGAACATATTAACTACTTATTCAGCAACCGTAGTCATCCCCTCTTCTTCCAGTGCCTTAATGAGGATTATTGTCCTGACACTGGCGGGTGTTTCTACATCAATCGTTAGTATTGATTTATTGACATAGAGGGACACCCTCTAACACCCACCGTATGGGGGCGAAACATCATTTATTAAGGTATAATTTAAAAAACTTAATCTTAACAATATATAAATGTGTGATTTCATATTACCAAGAAAAACTTTAACATGTAAAGATATTGATACGACTAATATATTATCAGACCATATAGACCTAATTAAAAGATTTTTAGATGATAATACCAACCCCCCCATTTATTATTATGATATTAATAAAGTAGTTATAGAAAGAGAAAGGGAAATATTAGGTTGTGTAGAATTAATAGGAAGTATGGAATACCAAATAACAACCGACTATTTACAACCTCCCCATTACTATACTATTTATGTAATTCATACCGAGGATATGTTTGATATTATGAAAACGACTATTATGGATAATTTAGAAGATTGGATGGAATGCGATAAGGAAAAACAAATGTATAAATACTATACCCCATATGTAGAAGATTTTATTTATAATCGTACAAGCAATTTAGATGCTGATGAATGTCCTATATGTTATTTGATACATGAGGAACATATAACCTTTGAATGCGAACATTCTGTATGTATAGATTGTAAGGAGGGTATGTTAAAATCTAAACAATCTCTATGCCCTATATGTAGAGCATCTATATTAGACAATCCAATCTCAGAAGAAGATTTTTATAACAACCCTGATTATGAGGATATTTTAGAAAATGTTGATTTCAATAAATATGTAAGTTATTTAATAAATATGAAAGGATTAGATATTTACGAATGCTGTAATTTGGATTATACTGGTATTGAAACATCCGATTATGAAGTACTAATTGTTGAAGAAGAATATGACTTATATAACACCCGACCTATTAAAACGGGTTAATCCTATGGATATGAATTAAGTTAAACTGGAATATTTTTATGTAAAGTATAATATATATACATGCCCAAGTTTGTAAAAGGAAGTGAAGAAGCCAAGGAGCACATGAGAAAGATTAGGGAAAAGAGAGGGCAACCAAAACCCGAGGGATATGTTAAACCTCCAAAGAAAACAAAAGAACCAAAAGAAGAAAAGGAAAAAGAAATGGTTAAACTCACCGAGTTTGGAGAACCTAAATTAATAATCCCCGAGTATTTCGTAGTTGAGCGAAAGATTACTCACCAAACAGGTAAAAAGGAAGGAACTACTGAAACCAAATACCAATTAGTAAATCCCTTAACTAAAACTCGCAACCTTTCCACAAGAAAGGGGGAACCTTCTATAACTATTTTAAGGAAACCCATACAGAATAATTTTATACATTTATCACATAAACCTAATGAACCCATACCATTATCCCTATTTAGCACAAAAGACAGAGAACTTATTAGAAAAAACTTTGAGATGTTAGAAACCCATAAAGATACCCCATTAAAAAACTTACCAGTAATCACTTATAAAAATAAGTCAAGAGGAAGGCCTGAATTACTACCCAAAAATGTAGCACATAACTTATATAATGAAACCCAACCTCCTATTAAGTTTAATATAAATACAAGCGAAGAAGATTGGGGGGATAAGATTACGGATAAAGTAGAGAACCAAATAACCAAGTATAAGAAAGACCGCAAGTATCCAACCAAAGAACCCAAACAAAAACCAGCACCAGTCCCCGTACAAGAACCCCAAATAAAATATAAGATAGTTGATAAGTTTAAAGAACCAGCCCAACAACCCTCTCCGTCGGTTGGAGCGGAACCCGAAGAACCAAAGAAAAGAGGAAAAGCACCAAAATACGCAACCGAAGAGGAACGCAAAGAAGCATTACGCATACAGAAGAGAGATTACATGAGAAGACAAAAAGCAATCAAAGAACAAGAACAAGAACAAGAACAAGAAGGAAAGGGTATTATGAGCGATATTACAAAAAAAGTCAAGAAGGCAACAAAGAAACTAACGGATTATGGGAAGGCTATTATATACGGAAGAAACGACTACCAGCCAAAAGTCCGTAATATATTAGAACGATATGGGAATGATATTGTTAGAGGTATCCGCATTAAACGCACCCCAGTCCCAGCCTTATTTACTCATATATTAGGGTCAGTATCTAAACCATTCGCACATAATCTATCTAATGCTCCATTTGACGATTTATACCATTTGTTTATAGGCGTATCGTTAGATGATGGTAGTATCATAAGTATTGAAAAGAACGAGGTTATTAATATGGATATTAACCCACAAACTCGCCCTGAAACTGAGGAGTTGATTGTTATACCTATACCTCCCAATATGTCTATTTTAAGCATGATGGAGGCAACTCATAAATATATGGGTAAAGCATTTTTTACATACAGCGCTAAGAGAAACAATTGTCAGGATTTTATCCTCGCTATATTTGACGCCAACGGAATAGGGGATGAAGATGATAGGGCATTTATTAAGCAAGACACAAGACAACTATTTAATAATACAGGGGCGTTGTCAGGTATAACCGATACTATAACTAATTTGGGAAGCGCCTTCAATTCTTTTACCCAAGGAGCAGGTATTATTGATGAGTATGGTAGTATGGTTAATCACTTAACTAAACATATTACAGACCCTAATGAACCCATTGACCCCCAAGACTATAAACAAGCAACTCATTTAATTAAGAAGATTAAGCAAATAAAGGAGGATAGTAGTGATAGTGATAGTGATGAAGAGATGGAAGGGGGTAAGATTGAAATCATTACGCCGTCGTATGTAGTCCAGTCTATTATTTTTGATATGCCTAAATATCAAGTAGCCTCAGCGGTTAGATGGTTAAAACATAATGGATTAAAAGCCGTAAAGGCCGATATTGAAGAAGGGCAGACTACCGAGGCAATTGAAAAACATAAAAAATTGAACCCATTAAAGCAGGCAGATAATACCATACCCCCTACCGAAAAGAGTGGAACTATTAAGTTTAGACAGATGTCCCCAGCAGAAGTTAAGAAGAAAGGTTATACTCAATATAGGATTAAAGAGTTAGGTAAAGATAGTGGTATAAGTTTGGTATTAGTGTATAAGGAAGGTCTCATGAAAGGTGGAGAGTTGATAGTCCCCGAAGTACCCGCGACAAGATGGGAACCGCATTTAAACGAAGGTGTTATTAATAAGAAGTCTATGAGTGGAGGGCGTCTTGTTAAGGGTAGTCCTGAAGCATTAGAGTACATGCGTAAGATGCGGGAAAAGAGGGGTAAGAAATAGGTAAGTATTTGAAAATAAGGGCGTTTATATGGTTATTTAGTGTTTATACATATTATAATAGGTCTAAATATGTATAAACAATTAATAAAAATATTTTTGTTAAAGTTTATCTATGATTATGGGGTTATTACATGCTATTCTATCTAAATTATTGTATAAATCCGCCTTATTATTGGGTGTTAGAGGGCATCCCTCTATTAATATACAAAAAGATGGGTCATATCTCGTAGTTCAAATATATCATTGTATGTTTCTCTAATTGGGATAATCATATCGGGTCGTTTTTTCAAATCAATCTCAACCTCAATATAATCAATAAAATCAGGTGCTATATAACGGGGGTCATGTAGATACACTATATTTGTAATAACCCCGCAGTAAATAACCGCTCCATCATCTTCTCCCTTGATAAACTCCGTTAAGTCGTCAATAGAAACCTCTATATAACTACCTACCTTTAACTTGCGTAATTGAGTTATAACATTTGCTTTGTTGTAGTGGTTCATTTTATAATATATATTATGCGTTGTCTTTAAGTAGTTTATACGGCATTTTTTCTTATAAACTCCCCCCTAATGTTTTATGACCTAATTAAGTATTAGAATATTGTAAAAAAAATGTTGTTAATTTTTACAATATTTACAAAATCTCCTATACTACCCTATACTATACTCTATACTCTATACTACTTAATTAATTTAACTCTCTATTTCTTTGTATTACTAACTACTACTAAATATTGAGTTCCCATTAATGGGTTATCCCCATTATACGCACCACTCAGTATCATTTGATAATTAATTAATGAATTAGATATTTGTGATGGGTTTAATCCACATATTAACTCTGTTTTTACCAAAACTTTTAAAATACGCTTACCTTTTAAAATATTATCTCCTTTTATTTTACCCATCATATTTACTGGGTTATTATTACCATATAATCGTAATATAATAACCTTTAAGTCATCGGCATCTCTACTTCTATTAAACGCATAATCATAAATCTCAGTATATAAATCTCGTTGGTGTTTAAACCCCTCAAAATTATACTCTTCTAATGTCATTAGAATTGGTGCTGGTATTTTATCTATTTCATTCTTATAGGGTACAAATCCTCTATCGGCATATAACATAATCCTATTTTCTCTTGCTCGTATCATAATATTCATCTGTCTATCTATGAATTGTTGGGGAGTTCCTACAAACCTCATGATAATTCTCCATACATCTTGATTAAATAGGTATTCCTTCTTGGGGGTCTTCTTGTTGCTTTTCTTTACGATGATTGTAGTATTACTCATTTTATAATTATATATATGGAGTGTCTTTATATTGTTTATATGGGGTTTTTTCTTATAAACTCCCCCTTAATGTTTATTGGTCTATTTTGGTTATTAAGTTATGATGTTAAGTGATAGTTATAATTATGATTATATATTTATTTTTATTTTGGGGAAAGGGGGAAACTATTAGGGGAAACCTATTTTTTACAAACTATTTACAAAAATCACAAATCAAAAAATAAAAATAAAAAGTAAAAGTCCTTATAGAAAAGTTTGTAAAAATAGAAAAAGTTTCCCCCAATCCAAAAAGTTTCCCCCTAAATATCGGTCAAATATTTAACAGGTATTTCATAATGGTTTTGCGGAGTAGGCATAGCACCTGCTCTATATACACTAATAATACGCTGACTAAATCCATCAAACAACTCTTTATTGTATAATATATAACATAACTTATCAGTAAAACGAAATACGAAATATTGGGGAGTATCTACATGTCTAACCTTATGAACTGGTAAGATAGTTGTAGGATATGCGTTTTTCGTATTTCTCCTACACTTTAATTCAAAACTTGTACCATCATCACTTTCAAAATCGTAAATATAATATCGGTCGTTGTACAAATCTTTTGTATTTTTTAAACTACCACCAAATACGCTACCCAATTCATTCATCACCTTATCCTCCATACTTAATCCATAGGTTATATCATTATTAAAACTCTTCTTAATCTCCATATAAATTATACATAGATAAAAAAATAATAGAGTTAAACGCACAGATTTTAATATTTATCTAAATTATATATGACCGACAAAATTAAAACTGCTATTAAAGAAAAAAGAGATACCCTTTCCCCAACATCTATAAAATCGTACGCCTCTACAATCAAGTCCCTATATGAGAAAGTATTTGACGATACAGATTATGACCTATCCAAGTTTAAGGATACAGATAAAGTGATAAAGTTTTTAGATGATATGCCTCCAAATAGGCGTAAGACCATATTATCCGCATTAGTCGTAATAACAGATGACAAAGATTATCGTAATCTCATGTTGGGAGATATACGAGACTATAACAAAGAAATCCATAAACAAGAAAAGACAGAAACCCAAAAAGAGAATTGGGTTAATGGAGATGAAATTAAACAACTTTGGGAAGACCTTAAAACCGAAACAGACCTAATTTACAAAAAGAAAACCCTTAAACCAGCAGACCTTCAAGAAATACAATCCTTTATTATCCTATCACTTTTAGGGGGTATGTTTATCCCACCAAGAAGGTCATTAGATTATTGTGATTTCGTCATAAAGGGAGACCGAGATAAAAAGAATTATTTAGATAAGAACGAACTGGTTTTTAATCATTACAAGACCAGTAAATATTATGGAGAGCAACGCATAACAATACCCAAACCATTAAAGGCAATCCTTACAAAATGGATAAGTGTAAATCCAACCAATTATTTATTATTTGACCGCAACTTATCGCCATTAAACTCTGTGAAACTGAACCAAAGATTTAATAAGATGTTTGGAGGTAGGAAAGTAGCAATTAATGCGATGCGTCATACATTTTTAACAGAGAAATATAAAAAGCATAGTGAGGAGCAGAAAGCAATAGACGCTGATATGACTGATATGGGTAGTAGCGGAAACATGAGCGATACTTACATTAAATTAAAGTAAATCATAAATCATATTATACCCTGCTATAATAAGACCAAAATATACCATATACAAAATACCAACTACTATATATATAACAATCTCTAACATTATATATATAATGGATGAAGATGAAAAATATGAAGAACTCATAAAATATAGCAACCCTGAAAAAGTTAGGAAAAAATTAGACAAATATTTAGGCAAGGATATACCCTTATACATATCAACAAAAATAACTAAAAAATATATGATACAAAGACCCGATGGTAAGTTTATACACTTCGGTCAGTTTGACCCACCGATGGAGGACTATACATATCACCAAAACGATATTAGGCGTATAAACTACCTTAATAGGGCAACTAATATTAAAGGAAAATGGCGAGACGACCCTTATAGTCCCAACAATTTAAGTATAAATCTGTTATGGTAGGTTTATAGAATAGTTAAGAAAAATCACTCGTAAATATTATCTTGTAGTATATTATAATGGAAGACGCTAAAATGTTGAGAATTAAGGCAAGTGAAAAGCAGATGAGTAGGTTGAGGAACGGGCACCGAGTTAGAATACAAAAGGAAGATATGGAGGGGAAGGGTATTAACCTAATCGTACATCCAGCAACATATAACCCAGTAATTCGGGCATTTAGTAAAAATAAAGGGGTTATGGTACAATTAACTCCTGATGAAATCCTACTAAATAAAGCACAGGGTGCTATGGAGGGAGGTAGTATTTTTGGTAAAAAGTTTGACCGAGGAGTTAGAAAATTGATAGGCAAAAAAGCACAGGATACTCTGTACGGCGTAGCCAATAAGTATGTTAAACCAGTAGTCCAAAAGGGAATTAGTGAAGTCGCCAAATACGCCCCTCAATTAGGAGCAGAGGCCTTGAGTGGTTTAGCAACCGCCGTAGGGCAACCCGAACTCGCCCCATTAGGCGCTGAATTGGGTAGTAAGTTGGGAAGTGAGTTAGGAACTGCTGGGGCAAAATACGCAAATAAGAAATTAGATGGTAAAGGATTAACCCCAGTGGGTGTAGGATTGTATGCTGGGTCTTCTCGTATGATGGGTAGAGGACGCAAAGAGGTTTCAAGCGTCGCATGTGGAGGTAATTTATTGAGGGCTCAATCTCATTTACCTCCTGCCTTAATGTCGCAACCATTTTCTGCTAATTTTCAATTTCAGCATACACTACCCCCTGCTTATGTAAGACATATTAAGGGAAATGGTTTAGTCCCATAAGTTATAAGTTATTTAGACCAAATTAAATTATCTCTTAATTATATAGATGCTTACAGATACTCAATTAAAGGTATTGTCTAAAAAGATGGGGTTTGATTTAGAAGATATTGTATTTAAAGATGAACTGCCTAAAAAGGTGAAATGTAATACTGGTTATATTGTTAATTTAGAGGACGAGTTTGATGATGAAGGTATTAGAAATACGGGAACGCATTGGACTACCTTATACATTAAACATTTTAAACATAATGGGGTTGATACATACGAACCTATATTTTTTGACCCTTATGGAGCACCCCCCAGTGAATGGATTAAGAAATGTGTAGAAAATACCTGTGGTAAGAAACTACCTTATACTACAAAGGATATTCAGTCATTAATGAATAACGCATGTGGTTGGTATTGTTGTGCTTTTTTACATTGGATATGCGTATTTCCTCATAGGAGTAAGGATTTGTATGATGATGTTAATGCCTTTATGGATTTGTTTGACGACCTTAATACTTCTATTGATTTCAAGAAAAACGAGTACATCCTTAAAATGTTTTTTCAATCTGCCGATAAATCCAAGAGAACTGAGATTGATGTTTTACCCGACCCTAATACTATTACAGAAGAAGATGTCGGTGGAGGCGTTGATATGGTTAAATTACCCGTTGATGTTAAGATGATGAATACGCCTATTAGTAGGTATTAATGCGTAGCATATCCGTAGGATTAATAATAGATTAGGGCAAATAAGTATTTATATTTTTAATTATTTACAAAAAATATAAATTAGTTAATTACAAATTACGAAGTTTTTTCTCTCTATACTCTCTCGCCTTTAATTTCTTATACTCTCGCATTTTTAAAATCTCTTCTTCGGTTTTAACTGGTTTAGGTAAGTCCTTATCTCTTTCTCGGTATTCTCGCGCCTTTAAGGTCTTGTATTCTTTAATATGTTGTTTTCTTTCTTCTAACTCTTCCTCGGTTTTTAGACATAACAAATCCGTTCGGTTATTTCGGTTTTCTGTTTGTGAAACCCACCTTAAATTAGATAAGTCGTTATTTAATTTGTTTCGGTCTATATGGTCTATTTGTTCATTACCTTCTGGATTTGGTATGTATTGTAAAGCGAGGAGGCGATGAATGGAGCATTTTATTTTTTTTTTGGTATTGTTTGTTAATGAAAGAACTAAATACCCATCATCGTTTAATTGAGGTTTCATAAGTTTATTATAAATACAACTAAACACCTCGCCATTTCGGTTAATTCTATATCTATTATCAAATCCGTTAATGTAATCCATTTATACTATAATATATGCGATGTCTTTAAATTGATATTGACATTATATTCGGTATATACGCTATATACCTCCCTTAAACTCTACTTCCAGTTAATACATCAACATCAATAGAAACGCCATAGGTAATAAAGACAAACAAGTCCAATGCTCGGTTAGACAAGTTTTGACCGACTATTTGTACGGATTTAGGCACACTCTCCTCAACAGGCAACATGCGAGATACATTAGTATACCAGTATGACTGCGCCATTTCAAACCCAAGAGAAGAAACCAAAGATGAGGTAAGACCATCAGTTAATCCACCATTAACGGCATTCTGTCCCGCAAGTTGGTTATTGAAATGCTCAAACGCATAACGCTCGGTATTGTAAATAGCATTCTGTCCGCTGATTACCACATTAAAGTTAGAGAAGAGGCACATAGGAGAAGTAGCCCCGCACCCAGCAGTATCAAAGGGAGACTGATAGACAGGAGCACCCACAATATAAGACCCACCAGTAGAAGCAGTAGCAGAGTAAAAGGGTATAATTAAGACTGACTTGATATTAGCAATACCATTAGTAATTAAGTTATTGAAAAATCCATTAGCAGACACATTAACCACTTGATATTGGTATAGGTCTTCATATACGATTTTCTTGACAGGAGAAGATAAATAACTCTGCTCAAAGACTGGATTAAATGTATAGGCAGGGACATATAGAATGACCGACTGACCGAGAGTACTATCTTGGTATCCAGCAATAGATTTGGTAGGTTGATGTAAGCATTTACCACCAACAGACAGAGTAGCGAAATAAGTAGCAGCAACACCAGTCGCATTAACCCCAGTAATAGTGAAACCCCCAGCATTAACATTCGTAGAAGCTACCATTAAAGGCAATACCCCACCAACAGCAACAGCGGTATTTTGGTAGGTAAGGGCACTCGTCACTGATGGGGTCGTAGCAGACCCACTCGCCACAATCTCGGTAGAGCAGTTATTAAGGTTCATAGTAATCTTAAAGAATGTTCCTTTCAATAGGGGGCACATAGAAAAGAATGAATGGACATGTTTAAGGTATATAGTCGCAGTAATAGCAAACTCAATAAGCCCACCAGCACCCGCAGTATCAACCTTGTTAAAAATATAGGACTTCCATAGAGCAGTAGCGGATTGGGTAGGGAAGATAGTAGAATACGCCTGACCACCAGTACCAGCAACACCAGCAGGGTCAAAGTTAATATATTGTTGTCGTTTAGTAAATCCTTCATTACCCGATACGGAGGTATAACTATTAAAACTTGTATTAAGGTTCGCTTGACTTATCCCACTTCCAGTAATAATATTAAGATTATTACATATACCAATTCCGTTAATTTGGGCGGTCGCATTAATAGTAAATGAGAGGGGGTCATCAGGATAAAATCCGATGGTAGACCCTTGTGAAATAACATCACCCCAAGATAGAGTAGTCATAAGTTTAAAAGTGTTATACATATTAACGAAGGGAGTTTGTTGAATAATAGTAGTTCCGTTCATGTCAAGCGTAAAGGAGTGGATAATATTACCAAACCAATTTTTTAGACCAATAGCATAATCGGCAGAGGTCGTCGTAGTATTAGGTTTAAAGTTAGTATTAGCAGAAGTTCCTAAGGTCATCAACATAGGAAAAAGTAGGAAACATTCCTTATAACTCATGTACTTATTTGAGTTTGACAATTGACTTGTGTCAATTATTGATTGATTTGACGAATAGTTTGCGTTCATATTGTCAAGAATGTTTAACCAATCCTTCCTAATAAACACATTTGGGCTTCCTTCAATTTCCTCGCTTAAATCATAGACCAGTTTATCACAAGACATTATAATATATTGTAAGATAAAAAAATTATGGGATTACAAACGCCTATTATATCCTTAAATAGAGAACTTAATATTTTGTTCTTTTTTAGCTTTTTTTTGTTTAATGGCGGACAACGCCTCTAATCTTGGGATTATATTTTTAAATGGTTGTTTTGCTCCTCCTCGTCCCTTAATAACCGACCCAACGAGTTTATTAGTAGTATTTAAATAATCATCAACACTCGCATACGAGGATTGACCACCAAGTCCTCCATCTAACAATACAGACCCCATACCCATACCTCTTACATGCGTAGCATTAGTATGTTTTCCTGAAATTAACCTTATTGAACCTCCTTTAAAATATGCTCTTTTTACCATTATATATAATATAATTATAAAAAATAATTAGATTATATCGCCTCTGTTTTTCTCCTTAAATATGATTGTCCTTTATATTTCTTTTCTTCTTAACTCTTTTAATTTCAATACACCGCTCAATAGAGATGTTAATAGACTAATCTGTCTATGCTCTTTGGCGGTCTTATGTTCCGTAGTTCCGCTCTTGATGCTTTGTAATATTTTTAATTGTTCTTGTAAAAAACAATCATATACATTATCTAAATATTGCTCGGTTAAATCCATTATACAATACGCCTATATTATTAATATATCATTTTAACTTACTTAAAACCAGTTTCATCACTTTCCTTTATCGCCAGTAGTATTGTCATCTGTGGGTCGTTCAGTTTGATAGGTGATAAATCACTACCTAAAAATGTCATTTGTAATTCGTTATAAGTTCCGTCTATTAACTTGTTCCATATGAATTGAGGCGGTCGTTCTGTAATCAATTCTCCTACTGTTCCCTGTGGGACAAGGGCGTATATAATTGACGAAGGGATACTATAAGGGTTATTAATATTAGATAGGGCAAAATAGATACTACTATTGGGTTGAACATTGGGGTTGGTGGTTGATACATATGATAATGTCCCACTGACTGTTTTTGATACATATTGGGACACTGGTGGGACATATGCGTTTCCTACATTTGCGTCTGTTTGAAATCCAACCGCATACCCTACAATAACATTAAACTGGGCTGGGAATGTAATAACAGAGTTTTGGGCTGTTGTGGGGTATCCAGCGAAATTAGCGGGTTGGACGAATGATGGAGGTAATGAGGTAGGTACTAAATAAGTATTTACTTGAACCGCATAACGAGTAGGATTTAAAATCATCTCGGCATAATATACATTTCTACCCGCGCCATCAATGAGGTAGTGTCCGTTATTAATCATGACAAATTGAAGATATGCGTTAATCTGTGGGATTTCGTATAATCCATCGGGTATAACTACGGGAAATGTAGTCGTTGCCCCTCCTACAGTCCAAGTATAACTAAATGTATTGTTTTGATATTGTGCCGTAATGTTAAACCAACTATAATACATAGATACACTTGATACCGCAATAGAATTACCCTTAAAGTAAGTAGAATTAGGAAACTTATATATTAGTCTGTTATTCTGCCCATCAGGGACGAGGTTGTTTTGGTTCAATACTAATATTCTCATTTATACTAAATGTAGATATTATATATTTGGTCTATTTAACATAATATTTCTGTTTGGGTATATATAACTTAATACCTCGTCCTTTTACAGGTAAATCTCTACTACTATAAGACCCGTCATATTTAGGCGTAGGCATATGTAAATCGGTAGGCACTTGACTACCTCCAAAGAAAAAAGGGGTTTGAAATCCGTTGCTTGTCATTTGTAATATCCTACTATTTAATGTGTCAGGGTGTAAAACTTTTGGGTTATATCCGTAATTAAAACTCATATTATATTATATGATTAGATTTTTTCCTCAACTACTTCTCTATGTTTCTTGTGTTCTTCTAAATCTACCTCAGCATCAATGTCTCTATCAATTTCTATACAGCACATTTTACATCTCTTACATTTACTATCGTATAATGTTTTAAGTATTGCTCCACATAGGGCACTCGCACTTGTTATTAAAAACATAATTATCGTATCGTCCATATATATAAGTATTTAAAATTAATCCTATGGATATGCTAAGCATTATGAAGGCGGTAATACGGGGACGGCTACTCTATACTCTTCATATTTAGAATTACACCCTAAAACCTCCTCATTAACTATTTCATTAAACTCAGCATCTACTTCATCGTTTGGTTTAAGCATGTAGGTTTCCATAATACTCATAATACTCCTTCTAACCCTTGCTGGTAAATCTGTTGGATTAGTATTTATTGGGGGATAGTTCAAATGAGATAATGCTATAACTTTACATTTTAACGCCTTATCTTTAAACTCTTGATGTGGGGTAATCTCTACGACGGGTTGTAATATCAAATTAGGTCTAACTTCCATATATAAATAATTAAGAAAAAAATTAATTATTTATAAACGCCTTAATCCTACTGATATGTGAAACATTAATAATCTATACTATCGGCCGATACTATCTATCTACCTGTACTATCTTACATATCTTTTTCATCTTCTACCCCCTCGCATTCATCATCATCTATTCTTTCAATTCCCATAACCATCTCTGCCTTTTTGGTTGTATGTGGGGGCATGTTAAATAACTCTCTAACATATTTATAAATCTCATCTCGTCCGTATGTTTTCTTTTGTTGTTTGGTTAGTTCAACATATATATCACTGGTCTTAATAGTATCCCATATGGATTTAAGGGGTATGGTTTTTGTGTAATCAGTAGTTTTTCTAAACGAGTAATCAAATACCTTTTTAGAAGTGTCTAAATTACCCATATACTCGTTGGTATTATCTCTTGATATTTCAGGGATACTAAACTTTAATGATTTTTGGGTATCGCAGTAATATTGGGTATATACCTTACTTAACATGTGAAAAAAGTGTGGGCGTATAGCAGTATGAAAATCGTCGGTTTCGTAATAATGGTTTGCTTTACGATATTGAATACCATTAATAACATTATCTATTTTTGTTTCGTCATCTGTAAAGTTAGTGTTAAACTTTATTACTACATAACGCCGATAATCGGCCTGTGCTGGTTTGCCGTCTAATTCAAAGGCATTATTAATTTCTAAAACCAACAGAGATGATAGTTTAAATGTCTCGGTAGTTTTTTGGTATAAATATCTGCCTTCTAATGTTTGTCCTCCTGTAATATTTCGTAAAAGAGTAGCATTTATCATGCCTCCTACTTCCTCAATATCTATATATCTCTTGTCCTTCAATTTCATAATATCGGGTGAGGCACTATTTGCTTTAGCCATTTCCTTCAAAATTGAGGCACTCGGTTTATAAAAATACTGCCCTAATATTTTACCCATCAAACTACCTAACAACCCTTTACCATTACCACCCTGACCTTGGTATATTATTGCGTTTTGGTATGGGTGTCCGTCTAACCCAGTTGCGAGGATTTGTAATAATAGGGTTCGTTGATGTAAGTCAGGTTGTATGGTTTCCATAATATCTATTAGTGTATTTTTCATTAGTATATCTTCCTCGTTTTCGTAGTTGGGTTCGGTATAATCCCAACCAGTACTTAAGGTAATATAGTCGTCATATTTGTAATCTCTAAACTCTTCGGTTATAAGATTATATACGCCGTTGTTAAATCCTATTAGATGATTATGTTTATTAAAAATATTAACAGGTTCTTCGGGTAGGTTGCTCTCTATGTGGGTGATTATTTCCTTAATCATATTAATCCTACTTGTATTGTGTCGTAGTCTGTTTAAATATGACCCCCTTAATTTAGCATCATCTACATTATTCTCTATCTCTTTTTTAATATACTCATATACATCTTCACTAATATATTTTATCATGTTAAACCTTCTCGTAGGGTCGCTTTCATCATACCATCTATTATTTCTATAAACATAAAATAAACCATTAACTCGCTTGATGTATGCTCCGTATAATTTAGTTGCTTGGTCGCCTAACCCCTTCGCATCTATCATAGTTTCATAATCAGTATAGTCAGGTTTTACTCCGTCAGGGCAGTCGGTTATAACCTCATCAAATGGTTTAACTAAAAACTCAACTGGTATGTTAAAGGTATTAATTGTATGGGTATTGATTTCTGCGATTAGGGTATGGTAGTCGTATTCTTTCAAAATCATAAATCCGTCTTGTGATGGTATAATGTATTTTAATTCAAAATCCTTATGCTCTACCAAATAAGATATTGCGGTTTCTTGGATATTGCGTTCAATTGTAAAATACCATTTACTAAATACGGATTTCTTTATTTGTATAGGAGTATAATCAGGGTATTCTTTTTTAACCTCTTTCTCAATAGCAGGGTTAGATACGAAAACCAGTTCCCTAATGTTTTTAACTTCTTCCTCTATTCTACAAACTTGTTCTATTATTTTATGGGTTGTAGTTGGTGAGTATTTACTTAACCAGTAATCATAAGTTCCTCCTGTAATAAGAGATATAAACAACTCCTTTGCCGTTGCCTTACCTACCTCATGAGTATTCATTACATCTTGTAAGTAAGCATCTCGGTTTTTTACATAATCCTCTAAAAAGACAATCTCGGTATAATTGTTATTTTTTGCGATTGAGGTTATAATGGTTGGTTGTGCGTTTCTCATGTCAATATCTACATAGATGCCTTCGCATAATGTATGCCTCAACTTCCTTCTCATAACCGCCATAGATAAATAACCCTTTGGTAAGGTTCTATTAAACTTTTGTCCTTTTGGTAAGAAGTGAGATGTTTTAATACAATTTTTGGTTTTGCTTGAAATATATTTTTTTAGTTGGATAGTGTCATTTTCATATGTTCCGTAAGTTGTAAATGAGTTTGTGATTGGTTCAGTAGCAGTATCCAAAGTCATATAACCAAATAGTTTAAGCATGTTAGGTTTCTCTAAACATTCTACTCCTTCGTAAATAGTCTTGGTCTTCTTAGCGATAGTCCAGTTAGTTAGTAGGTTGGTAGCAATGGTTGTCATTTTATATATTATAGTACAGATAATCTTTAAGTTGTTTATACGAGAATTATTTATATAAACTATTCCTTAATGTTTTTTGCCCTTTTCAAATAGTCCTTATATTTCGGTGTTATGTTTCCCCCGAGATTTAAATGGTTAAGTATTATGGTAAGAGTATATATTTATATATTTGTTATTTTGTTATGATAAATGATAAGAAGTAAATCGTTTATATAGTGATTAAGAAAGTCAGTAAGAAGAGTGGGGGAAACTTGTTGGGGAAACCTAATTTTTAAAGACTTTTATAGAAAATGATTTTTCAAAAATAAAAAAAAAAAAAAAG